>Ga0066860_10000453_pt1 | contig 17897 bp, 17 predicted proteins | sample ETN07SmetaG_FD_65601 | JGI IMG/M metagenome (GOLD analysis project Ga0066860, IMG submission 65601) | Marine microbial and viral communities from oxygen minimum zone, Eastern Pacific Ocean - ETNP2014F14-07SV275 | ecosystem: Environmental > Aquatic > Marine > Oceanic ... | reverse complement strand
GTATTTGCAATTTATGATTTCCCTGGCGGCTTCCCGGTCCACGCCATGGGTTTCACTATAAATTCGGGGCACCAGTGTCAACCAAAAATAGTTGTCGAAATGTAAATCCAGCAGCGTGCCATCCATATCGAACATGATGGTGTCGATGGCTGACCAGGGTGGCATTTTAGGTCCCCGCTATACTAATCTACTAAAGTATTAAGTTTTGGCTAATCAGTTTAGGATTAGGACACAAGACACGCCGGCCAGGTTTCGTCTGGGATGTTAAAACGGCTAATGCGAGATGCCCCTGGCGGAATTATATCTCTTCAATCGGACAAGTTATATGTGGAACGACCAACAACTCGACGAGGTCAGCAAGATTGCGGTGGCTGCAGGGCAGGAAATTCTGGCCATATACGATCAGGATCAGGACTTAGAAATCACCTTGAAGGACGACAAATCCCCGTTGACTGAAGCCGACCGCCGTGCCCACCGACTCATTGTTGAACGACTGCAAAGACTTGACCCGGATATACCCATTCTTTCGGAAGAATCAGATGCTATTGATTTCGAGACGCGCAATAGCTGGCACCGGTATTGGCTGGTAGATCCGCTTGACGGCACTAAGGAGTTTATTAAACGTAATGGCGAGTTTACAGTCAATATAGCGCTAATCGATGGGGGCCAGCCCGGTCTCGGCGTGGTCCATGTGCCGGTCACCGGTGTCACCTATCTTGGTAAGGTGGGGGTCGGTGCCTGGAAACAGGAAGCAAGCGGTGACATCTCTGTCATTGCGGCCCAAAGTTTGGACCTGGAGTGTGGTGTAGTACGAGTGCTTACAAGCAGAAGTCATCGCGGCGAAGAAGTCGAGGCGCTAATCGCCAGGATCGAAGCCGAGCTGAGCCCCTGCGAAGTCGTGAGCATGGGTAGTTCACTAAAAATCTGTCTGTTGGCAGATGGCTCCGCCGATATCTATCCGCGGCTTGGACCTACCTGCGAGTGGGATACGGCCGCAGCTCATGGGGTACTCGCGGCAGCCGGCGGGGATATTTATACCAGCGGATTCCAGCCCCTGCGGTATAACCAGAAAGCCGCATTGCTCAATTCCCATTTCATTGCGCTAGCGGATATCGAATTTGGCTGGCAGCAATTGCTTAGGGCCAGTCCAGCCCCGGCGCTGGACAAGCCCGGGTAAAACCATTAGCGTTTGCCCAGTTTGGCCTTAACCCAAGGCTCCTAAGTTTACTTTTATCTCCGCAGGCTTAGCCATGGTTAAATATCCGATGATGCTGTTGGTCCTGACCTTAGTGCATTTTAGCCTATCGCAATGGGTGGTCGCGCAAGGGCTGGAAATTGTATCTCCCGCCAGTGTTGGTTTTTCAGACAATGGTCTCGAGCGTGCGACTGCAGCGCTACAGCAACACATCGACAACGGCGATATTGCCGGCGTGGTGGCGGCGGTGGCCAGAGATGGCAAGCTCATCTACTTCGAGGCCTTGGGGCAGATGGACCTGGAGCAAGACAAGCCGATGCGCGATGACGCCCTGTTCCGGCTGTATTCCATGACCCGACAAATCACCAGCGCTGCAGTGTTGCAATTGTATGAGCAGGGTAAATTCAAATTCGATGACCCCATCAAGATGTATCTTCCGCAGTTTGAAGACCAGCGTGTATTGACCGATGCTTCGAGTACAAACCTGTCTCAAACCCGGCCGCGAGTTGGCGATATCACCGTCACACATTTACTGACCCATACCTCGGGTCTGGGAAGCAGAAGCTCGGCGCTCTATCGCGAGAATAATGTGCGTGACAAGGATATTACAATGGATGAGATGGTTGGCAATGCCGCCCGCATTCCACTATTTCAGGATCCTGGCACCCAGTTTCGCTATGGCATACACGCCACCATTCTCGGCAAGCTCATCGAGGTCTGGTCCGGTCAGCCATTCGAGGAATATCTGCAGGAAAACTTGTTTGATCCCCTGGCCATGAACGACACGATGTTCTGGGCCGAGGGCAGCGCTGCCGCCAGAATCGCCCAGCTCTACCGGCCTACGGACGGTACCCTTCGAGTCTATCAAATTGAATCGGTGCCCTGGACTGCCAGGCCAAAGTTGATCGAAGGAGGCGTAGGCCTGCTCTCCTCGGTCATGGACTACATGCACTTCGCGCAGATGGTTCTCAACGGCGGCAACTTCAACGGCCACCAGCTGCTGCAGCCAGAGACTGTGAAACTGATGTTTCTCAATGCCGTGCCAGACCAGGTAATGCCAATCGGCAACCGTGGATACTGGCTTGGTTCGGGCTGGACCCTGGGTGGGTTCAATTTGGTGATGGATGCCGCAAGCTATAATTTTCCGGTCTCCGAGGGCGCGATCTGGTGGGATGGCTCCGCCGGCACCCGTTATTTTATCGATCCCGTGCAGGCAACCATCATCGTAATCATGGCCCAGGTATCGCCCTCCAGTGGTGGTGGTTTTCGGGAAGAATTTAGCCGCCTGGTGGATGCCGCGATCGTGGAGCGGCGTTAACGGATGACCGCATACTAAGCTCTGCAACCATGGAAAGTTTCTCCAGATTGCTGAGGCTGATGCAGGATTGGCTCACAAGCTTTGCCTACCGTGCGGATATTAGTTTCACGATCTTCCTGTTGGCGGGGCTGGTCACGGTTATTATGGCATGGCGTACTACCCTTCAACGGCCTTGCAGTGTCGCGGTTTCCAATCCGGTCGATGGCCTGCGCGCAGAGTAGTTGTATTCCCTGTTTCTAATGGAGTTATAATTAAAACATGACTATGGATCGGAAAATTGAAAAGAAGAAGCTGGCCCCGTGGCAGTGGGGACTAATTGCAGTTCTTGCCGCGGCAGCGATCTGGTTTATTTATCAATTATTAGCCGATGCCTCTATTCGCACCTATCGTGTACCACAGGAGCATATTATTGTTTCAACCGTCGAATTTGGCGCATTCGAAGACCTCATTCCAATTCGTGGCACCATCCAACCGTTTAATAGTGTGTTTCTCGACGCAGTTATTGGCGGGGCAGTAGATGAGGTTTTTGTGGAAGAGGGGAGCTTCGTAACAGCAGGCCAAGCACTGGTACAGCTTAGCAATACTACCACCCGTTTGACCGCAGCTACAGCCGATGCGAATACCACTGAACAGCTGAACAATCTCAGCAATATTTCAAACAATTTCGAAACCACGAAGCTCAATACAGAGCGTGAAATAATTAATATTGAGTACCGCATTACGACCCTGGAACGGCTAATATCCAGGGCAGAAAAACTGGTTGCCAATAGCCTGGTGTCGGAGGAAGAGTTTGAAGCGCTGGCAGATGAATTGGTCTATCAGGAAAAAGTACTGACTAACACGCTTGCCCGGCAGGTAGTAGAAGTCAGAATTCGCGCAGAGCGGCTACTGCAAATCGAAGTGCAGATGGTAATGCTGGAAGAGAATCTGAAAATTTCCCAGAGTAGTTTTGAAAGTCTACTGGTGCGCGCTCCTATTTCAGGCCAACTCACCTCGTTCCCGGTGGAGGTAGGTGAGAGCAAACAGAACGGCCAACGTCTGGGCCAGATCGATGTGGTGGATCAATACAAGGTAGTGGCGCAAATCGATGAGTTCTATGTCTCTCGAGTCATGACTGGCCAAGCTGCCAATTTCACCCTGGTAGGAGCAGCTTATGCCACCTCAGTGGTGAAGGTATATCCGGAGATCACACAGGGAACATTCGAGGTCGATCTCGAGTTTGAAGGTCCCACACCAGCGAACATTCGACGCGGCCAGACTCTGCAGATGGAATTGACCCTGGGCAATCCGGTGGAGTCATTGCTGGTGCCTCTGGGTGGCTTCATTCAGGACACCGGCGGCAATTGGATCTTTGTGCTTGATAGCACCGGAGAATACGCCCTGCGACGGGACATTCGCGTCGGCCGACGCAACAATCGCTACGTCGAAGTGCGTGAAGGCTTAGCGCAGGGAGATCGTGTAATAACATCCAGTTATAGCCAGATGGAAGACATGGAAAGAATCCAGCTCACTCAGTAGCATAATAAGAACCAGCCAAGAGCTCCATGAAAATTGTTTTAGCCAGACCCGGTCACGAAATAATTCTCGCGAATTTCTATGCGGTCAATGAGGCGCATTTTCGTAAATGGAGCCCTGCTGTGACGCGGGGACATCACTCAATAGAGTCCTGGAAGCGCAGACTGGAAGAAAGGGAAATTGAGTTTGAAAACCGCGTGTCTGCGCATTTTATCGGAACTGACGAAACTGAGTCATACATCATCGGGGCTTGCTCCTTAAGCAACATTGTACGTGGTATTTTTCAAGCCTGTCACATGGGTTATTCGGTTTCGAAGCGCTACGAAGGCAGCGGCAACATGAAACGAATCGTCATGCACGCCATAGATTATGCTTTCAACGATTTCAATCTGCATCGAATAATGGCGAACCATATGCCAGATAATATGCGCTCTGCGGGACTCCTGAAAGGCCTCGGCTTCGAAGAGGAAGGCTATGCCAGGGAATATTTATTGATTAATGGCAAATGGGAGGATCATGTATTAAATTCTCTCCTTATTAAATCCAGCAGCTAACGCCGCCCAGAGGTTGATAGCCCATGTCAGATAAAACAACAATCGATAACTATGTAAAGAAGCAATTGATTCTTTCGGCCGAGTTCAAAAATGCCCTGGCGAAAGATGCGGAAATGCGCAAACAATTCGAAGTACTTACACCTTTCAAGCAACGGGAATATGCTGATCATATTCGTTCTGGAAAACTGGAGAAGACGCGCTTGTCGCGACTTAAAAAAGTAACACCAAGGATATATCGCGGCATTGGTCTATATGAAAAATACAAAGGGTCTTAGTCAGGATCGACTAAACTGTAACTGTCAATAATAGAATACCTGGCGCCACCTTCCACGGTTTGCGACCTGTACATATGAAATTGCTTCACTTGAAAATCCCCCCAGTGTGTATCCTCGTATTGCCTCTTTACAATCAGTAGCTGGGGTTTTGCCTCGCGACTAAATCGGGCCACGGTCACATGAGGTACGTAGGGTTTCGTGTTAGTAGTGCGGTCATTGCTGCCGGGCACTTGCGTGGAGAAGGCCTGGTTCAGATCGGCAGCTATAGTACTGAGGCGATCATTTGGGCTGATCCCAAGCCATAATGAATTCTTGAACAAGCCAATCCCTCTGCAGTGCAATGCCAAGGGCTCATGCCTCGATGCCAATTGCTTCAATCTAGCCTCGATCTCGTCGAGTTGACTCGCCAATACCGATCCCAGGAACTTAAGCGTAATATGCAGGTTCTTAGCATGCACTATGCGTATTCGTGCAGCCTCATCGTCGATCTGGCTCAAAGCCTCCGTCAACGGCCTGATTTCGCCCTGCAAGCTAAATTTGACGCCGATGAAACAGCGTAATTTTAGTGGTTTAGGTGTTTTTGGCATGGGCTCAATTCATCGGGCAACGGTAGCTGTCTTGATTCTGGGTGCCAGGGGCTAAAGTTAAGAGACCCCCTGCGGACCCGATTCTAACGCCTGCGGCATCTACTGTCCCGCGTCGCATTTGTGCTTCAATTCGACTAGAATCTTCAATCCACTGCAACACCCAATAGCCATGATATTAGGGAACCGGAATAAATGCACAATCGCGCGATATATGACAGTGATCATGAACTGTTTCGCAGCAACGCCAGGCGCTTCTTCCAGCAAGAGCTAGAGCCCAATATCGATACCTGGGAGAACGCTGGCTTAATACCGCGAGAATTCTGGGAGAGGGCCGGAGCAAATGGCTTTCACTGTTGCGGAGTACCAGAAAAATACGGTGGTCCCGGGGCTGATTTCCTTTACAACATGGTGTTATCGGAAGAAGTTGGCTACGCCATCGGTGGCGCCAGCGTCGGCTTCTCAGTCTCGTCAGACATCGTTGCCTATTATTTGCTCCACGGTGGCAGTGAGGAACAGAAACAAAGGTGGTTGCCAAAAATGGTCAGCGGGCATGCTATTGCCGCCATTGGCATGACCGAGCCGGGCTGTGGTAGCGACCTCAAGGCTGTGCGCACCACCGCCGTGCGAGATGGCGACGACTATATTATTAACGGGCAGAAGACCTTTATCACCAACGGCCAGAATTGTGATTTCGTGTTGTTGGCTTGTTCTACCGAACCTGCTTCAGGTGCAAAGGGCATCAGTCTCATCATCGTCGAAAGTGATCGGGAGGGATTCGAGAAGGGCCGCAACCTGGACAAGATCGGGCAAAAAGCCGCCGACACTTCAGAAATGTTTTTCTCCGATGTGCGCGTACCGGTTTCCAATTTGTTAGGGCAGGAAGGTCAGGGGTTCGTTGCCTTAATGAATGAACTCCCCCGTGAGAGAATAACTATCGCCTGTCGTGCTTTCGCCGAAGCACAGCGAGCCTTCGAGTTGACTGCAGAATACGTGAAAGAGCGCAAAGCCTTCGGCAAGAAGATTTTGGAATTTCAGAATACTCAGTTTACATTAGCAGAAATGAAAACTAATCTTGCTATCGGTTGGGCCTACCTCGATCAATGTCTTCATAAAATCAATACCGGCAAGTTGACACCGGAAGAGGGCGCTATGGCGAAACTCTGGACCACCGAAACTGGCAACAAGCTGGTGGACGACTGCCTGCAGCTCTTTGGGGGTTACGGTTATATGCGCGAGTACCCTATATCGCGCTTGTTTGTTGACTCACGAGCGCGTCGTATCTACGGCGGTTCGTCCGAGATCATGAAGCTGGTTATAGGAAGAACCATATGAGAACCAGGGTCCCTGGAACGTGATTGGCATTACCGCTTACGGCGCTTATATTCCCCGTGCCCGCCTTAACAAGCAGGCGATGGCCGATGCCAATGCCTGGTTTGATCCGTCATTAAACTCCCTGGCGAAAGGTGAGCGCAGCATCTGTAACTGGGACGAAGACAGCATCACCATGGCCGTGGAAGCGGCGCAAGACTGCCTCTCCGCACTCAGTGACAAAAAAATCGACTCTCTGTATTTGGCTTCAACCACTTTACCGTTCGTGGACAGGCAAAACTCCGTGGTGGTGAGTGAGGCACTAAACCTCGATAATCGCATTCGCACTATGGATATCAGTTCATCCCAGCGCGCGTCGACCTCGGCATTGATCTCTCTACTGCAAGGCAATGTGAGTAACAACGCATTGTTGGTAGCCTCCGAACACCGTCGTACCAAGGCCGGATCGCGTTCAGAGATGCTGTGGGGCGATGCCGCTGCCACGGTCAGCGTCGGCTGTAGTAATGTGATTGCGGAGTACCTGGGTGCGGAGACTCTTGCGGTAGATTTCATAGACCACTACCGGGGTGAATCTTCCAGTTTCGATTACAATTGGGAAGAGCGCTGGATTCGTGATGAGGGCTTTTTCAAGCTCGTGCCGGCTGCGGTGAACACGCTGTTGGAGAGAACCTCATTGAAAAGTGGTGATATAAGACACTTCATCCTTCCAACTGATCAGCCGCGTACCCCCGGGGCGCTGGCGAAGAAATTGGGCATCGATGCCGATGCTGTGGTAGACAATCAGGTCGCCAGCGTCGGCGTGGCCGGCGTCGCCCAACCAATCCTGATGTTGGCCAAAGCTATAGAAATGGCGAGCCCGGGAGATCTGATTCTTCTCATAGGTTTCGGTCAGGGTTGCGACGCCATACTGTTTCGCGTAACCGACACCGCAGCCAAATGCGCTCCCGCTGCGGGCGTAAAAGGCGCACTGGCTTCTCGCCGCGAGGAACATAATTACAATCGTTTCCTGAGTTTTAATAATCTGTTGGAGCGAGATATCGGCAAGCGGGCCGAATCCGACAAACAGACTTATCTGTCGGGATATAACCGCCGCAAGGACTTGCTCACCGGTTTCATCGGCGGCAAGTGCCGCCAGTGCGGCACGGTACAAATTCCCCGGGATAAGTATTGTGTCAACCCCGAATGTCATGCCCTGGAAAGCCAGGATGATTACCGTTTCGCAGACAAGGCTGCTACGGTCGCAACCTGGACTGCGGATCGCCTGACTTTCGACTGGAATCCACCCGCCTACTTCGGCATGGTTAAATTCGATGGCGGCGGCAAGTTGATGATGGATTTCACCGAAGTCGAAGAAGGCAAGATCGATGCAGGCACAAAACTGACCATGCATTTCCGAATCAAGCAATTCGATACCCAGCGCGGCTTCAGAAAATATTTTTGGAAAGCAGTACCAGAATAAAATTGTGTCAGGTTTGAGAGGCACTTTGACGTGAAAATTGCGGTGATCTTCCAAGCGCTGGGATGTCGTATCCTTCTGCCGCAGCAGTAAAGGCGCAGCACCGATTGACCGAGGGAGACCGTACTTTGGGCTCCCGACCGGGTGAGGAGAACACTCTCGCTGGTTTCTCTTTCCTGGCTAGATGCATGTTTCTACGCGGCTTAGAAGATCTATCTGGAGGAATATCCCTGGAGGGTTGCAAGCCGCGGAGGCAGGAGGGTACGGGAGCCCAGCGCGCCGTCACTGAAGTTCCTAGCCTTAGTGCCGTACCAATCAGACGGCTGTATAATCACGGCGATAGATTAAGAAAGGTAATACATAATGGCCAGTGGAATAAAAGACAAAGTAGTCATCCTTGGAATGGGTTGCAGCAAGTTTGGTGAGCGCTGGGATTCCAGCCCATCGGACTTGATGGTGGAGGCATTCGAGGAATGCATTGCTGATGCAGGCATAGAAAGCAAGCAGATAGAGGCAGCCTGGTTTGGTGCCGGTATCGACACCTTTAACGTCGGCTCCAGCGCCATGCCCCTGGCAATCGCTCTGCGACTTAACTACATCCCGGTTACCAAGGTCGAAAACATGTGCGCCACCGGCACCGAAGCGTTTCGTGGTGCCGTCTATGCCGTAGCCTCCGGTGCCTGTGACATCGCCCTCGCCCTCGGTGTGGAAAAACTCAAGGACACTGGCTATGGTGGCCTGCCGCAACGCACTCGTGGCGTCGAGAATGACATGTACTGGCCGAACCTGTCCGCTCCCGGCGCCTTTGCCCAGCTCGCGACCGGCTATCGTGCCAAGCACAAACTAAACAAGACCGACCTCAAGCGCGCCATGGCTCACGTCTCGGTCAAGAGTCATGCCAATGGTGCTAAGAACCCCAAGGCCCACCTCCGTCGTGAAATCACGGAAGAACAGGTGCTAAATGCACCCTATATAGCCGAGCCCATCGGTCTGTTCGATTGCTGTGGAGTGAGTGATGGTTCCGCCTGTGCCATCGTTACCACACCTGAGATCGCCAGGAGCATGGGCAAAGACAACTTGATTTCTGTCAAGGCACTGCAACTTGCGGTATCCAACGGCACCGAATCCAGCCATGAGAGTTGGGACGGCTCCTACCTCAAGACCACGCGCATCGCGGCACAGCGCGCCTACGATGAGGCCGGGGTGAAAAATCCCAAGGCCGAGATCACCATGTCAGAAGTCCATGACTGTTTCTCTATTACCGAGTTGGTGACCATGGAAGACCTGCAATTGGCGGAAGAGGGCAAGGCCGTGACTGCGGTGCTCGACGGCACCTTCGACGCCGACGGCAGCAATCCCTGTCAGATCGATGGTGGCCTGAAATGTTTTGGTCACCCCATCGGCGCATCCGGTTTGCGCATGATTTACGAAAATTATCTCCAGTTCCAGGAACGGGCCGGCGCCCGCCAGTTATCGGACCCACAGCTTGGTCTCAATCATAATCTGGGTGGATTCCCGCACCAGAACATCTGCAGTATTTCAATCATCGGTCATTATGGTCAGTGAGTTGCGATGCTGGAGTTAGTTGCGGGCGAACCTGAGGGCATGGTCTCAGTGGATAATCTACTGAAATTACTCACCGAGGCTGACACCGAACTGGGTTCTCTGAGGGAGCTCGTCGACGAGGCCTTCGCCCTAATCAAATCCCAGTGCCAGCGCGAGGGTAAACTCGATGCTGGCCTATTGGATGACCGGCAGCTAGTCAGCTTTGAGCTGGCTTTCTGTGTGGCGGAAATTTCCGCGGCCAGGGCGTTTAATAGTTACGCTCTCCAGCTTGGGCAGAGTGAGATTACGAGTCAAATTTCTTTAAGCTTCAGTGCCGAAATAATACAAACTGTGCTACAGAGATTAATCTCTCGGTCAGTCGATATTGGCAGGGATAGAAATCACCTGCTCGATTTTTATGCCAGGCCGATAGTTAAGCTACTGCTGGACACTTATCTAGCTTCCGAATCTCTCGCCAGCATTGGTCAAGAAATTACCGAAAAGAATCTGCAGCGCCTTCCCTCCAATCTGGATGAAGAGAAGGAACTGATGCGAGAAACTTTTTTCCGCTTTGCTAACGATGTAGTGATGCCCCTGGCAGAAGACATCCATCGAGAAGATCAGGACATTCCTGACAGCATCCTGCGGCCTGCGGCGGCGCTTGGTTGTTTCGGCACCTGCATTCCCGAACGCTTCGGTGGCTTGCAACCAGACGACCGAGCGGACAGTCTCGGCATGATTGTGGTTACCGAAGAACTCTCCAGAGGCTCACTGGGCGCCGCAGGAAGTCTGATTACCCGCCCCGAGATCGCGGCTCGATCCCTGTTAAGTGGAGGCACCGAAGCACAACAGCAAAAATGGCTACCCAAACTTGCGGCCGGTGAACTGCTTTGCGCCATTTCCATTACCGAGCCCAACACTGGTTCTGACGTCGCCGCGGTTTCCTTGAAGGCAACCCCCACTGCCGGGGGTTGGCTACTCAACGGCAGCAAGACCTGGTGTACCTTCGCCGGTCGCTCAGAATTGATCGTGGTGCTTGCCCGCACCAATCCGGATCGATCATTGGGCCATAAGGGCTTAAGTCTTTTCATACTGGAGAAGCCAGCCTATTCCGGGCATAGTTTCAAACACCAGCAGGAGCAGGGCGGTGGATCACTAAGCGGCAAAGCTATCGCTACACTGGGTTATCGTGGCATGCACTCTTATGACTTGTTCTTCGAAGACTACTTCCTGCCTGCGGAAAATCTCGTCGGCGAGGAGCAGGGTGAGGGCAAGGGCTTCTATTACACCATGGCCGGCTTTGCCGGTGGTCGTATTCAAACCGCAGCCCGCGCCACCGGCGTGATGCAGGCAGCATTCGAAAGCGCCTTGAGCTATGCCAAGCAACGCCAGGTTTTTGGCAAGGCAGTGAGCGATTATCAGTTTACCCAGGTAAAACTGACCCGAATGTTGGCCACCCTGACTGCGGCTCGGCAATTTAGTTATGCCGTGGCCGAATTAATGGACGCGGGTGCCGGTCAGATGGAGGCGAGTTTAGTAAAACTCTTTGCCTGTCGTGCCGCCGAATGGCTAAGCCGTGAAGCCATGCAGATTCACGGTGGCATGGGCTATGCGGAGGAGACTACCGTCAGTCGCCTGTTTGTCGATGCCAGAGTACTCTCCATCTTCGAGGGGGCAGAGGAAGTCCTCGCGATAAAAGTCATAGCACGAGAACTGATCGAAAGGGCGTAGAAATTCATGTATGTGCACAGGTCTACATGAGCAGGTGTCGGAGTATTTACAGCTCCGACCCCCGAGTGCAGCAGATGAACACTGAGAGGTTGTTGTAGTATTTACTGCTACACTGCCGACGAAACAGATGAAGAAGGAAGAATCCAGATAATGAGTTCCGACCAATTATTGCAAGACAAGGTAATCGTAGTCACCGGCGCCGGTCGTGGCATCGGTCGCGGCATCGCCATGATGGCGGCAGCCCATGGTGCCAAGGTGGTAGTCAATGATCTGGGTGGTGCCGAAGATGGTTCTGGCAAGGACAGCGGCCCCGCCGACGAAGTCGTTGCCGAGATCAAGACAGCCGGCGGCGAAGCCATAAGTTCCTGCGCCAGTGTTACTGACTTCGATGCCGCACATGAAATCGTTGCGACCGCCGTTGACTATTTCGGCCGCATCGATGCCGTCGTCAACAACGCCGGCAATCTACGCGACGCCATCTTCCACAAGATGACAGAAGAAGATTTCGATGCAGTCATCAACGTGCACCTCAAAGGCACCTTCAATGTGAGTCGTGCCGCCGCCACCCATTTTCGCGCCCAGACCAGTGGCTGCTTCGTTAACATGACGTCTACTTCCGGCCTGATCGGCAACTTCGGTCAGGCCAATTACGCTGCCGCAAAACTCGGTATCGTTGGCCTGTCCAAGTCCATGGCACTGGACATGGGCCGGTTCCGGGTTCGCTCCAATTGCATCGCACCCTTCGCCTGGAGTCGTCTGATCGGCACCATCCCCACCACCACCGACGAAGAGAAAGCCCGGGTCGCCAAGATCCAACAGATGACCCCGGAGAAGATCGCTCCCCTCGCCATCGCCCTCATGAGTGATGCTGCCAAAGACGTAAGTGGACAAATCTTCGGCGTACGCAACAATGAAATCTTTTTATTCAATCAATCACGACCCATACGCTTCGCCCACACCGCCGAAGGTTGGACACCAAACACAGTACTGGATCGGGTAATCCCCGCATTCAAGTCGGACTTCTTCCCCCTGGAAAGATCCGGAGACGTATTCACCTGGGATTCAATATAACAGTTAGCCAAATTTCCAGCCTACACAAAATTAAGGAGCAGGAAGCTGGCTCTCCTGGAAAAACCATCAGCAGCAGGGAGCTGCTGCTGAGCCTACAGGGATGTATTAACGGCGTGTTTTGGAAGGAGAGTCAGCTTCCTGATCCGAGAAAAGAACACAAAGCAAACAGTAAGAGAAACCAGGGATACCCTATGCCCTTCGATCCTGAAAAATTACTAAACCGAAAATTCAAAACCATCCGTCGCACCTACACCGAAAAAGACTGCATGTTATACGCGCTCGGTGTAGGCATGGGGATAGATCCCCTAGATGAAGAATGCCTGCGTTTCGTCTACGAAGATGATTTGAAAGTCTTGCCCAGTCAATCGGTGATGATGGCTCACCCCGGTTTCTGGGCGAAGGAGGAAGACACAGGCCTCGACTGGGTTAAGGTCTTACATGCCGGTCAGGAAATTATCATGCACCAGCCACTTCCAACTTCCGGCACGGTCGAAGCAACCACTCGAGTATCCGAAATTGCTGACAAGGGCAAGCGTATTGGCGCGCTGATCGTCACCGATCGAGTCGTGCGCGACGTGGAGACTGGTGAAGATCTCTGTACGCTGGTCACGACAATCCTGGCCAGAGGCGATGGTGGTTTCGGCGGTGAGCGCAAGGCGACACCGAAGACAGATGTGGTGCCTAACACCGAAGCAGATGATGTTTGTGATCTGCCCACACTGCCGCAACAGGCGTTGCTGTATAGATTGTCAGGCGACTTTAATCCCTTACACGCCTCGCCCAGCATCGCGCGCAATGCCGGGTTCAAGGCCCCGATTCTGCATGGACTATGTACGCTTGGGGTGATGACCCATGCCTTGATGAAAACCTGTTGCGACTATCAGCCATCGAAATTCAAACGCATGCGCTTGCGTTTTTCAGCCCCGGTTTATCCTGGCGAAACCATTCGTACAGAGATCTGGCGCAATGGCAATGAGGTGGCCTTTCGCTGCAAGTCATTGGAACAGGACCGGATTGTTATAAGTAACGGCTACCTGTTGGTCGAGTAAAAAAATGGTGGGTGGTCTTTGCAAAAGCTGTTAAGTGGATTGCGTGTAGTCGAAGGAAGTGCATTCATTGCTGCACCGTCCGGTGGCATGACATTGGCGCAACTGGGCGCAGATGTGATTCGCTTCGATCAGATTGGCGGTGGCATCGACTACCGACGTTGGCCCATCACCGAAACCGGCAGGAGTCTTTACTGGCATAGCCTCAATAAGGGCAAGCGTTCCATCGCTGTCGATTTCAAAAAACCAGAAGGGCAGGAAATACTCTCCCAACTAATTACCGCACCAGGTGAAACCGCAGGCCTGTTCGTCAGCAATTTCCCAGCGCGGGGTTGGCTGGCAGACGAAAAATTGAGGGCTCGCCGCAGAGATTTGATCTATCTGAATCTTGCCGGTGATCGCCATGGCGGTAGCGCATTGGATTATACCGTCAATTGTAAAGTTGGCCTGCCTCTGCTTAGCGGTGCGGGCGATGAGCCGATTAACAACCCTTTCCCCGCCTGGGACGTAATAGCCGGCCAACATATCGCCCTGGGCTTGCTGACAGCCGAACGCCATCGCCGTCTTAGCGGAGAGGGGCAGTTTGTCAAATTGACGCTAGCAGACGTGGCATTAGCGACGATGGGCCATCTGGGTTATCTGGCCGAAGCCGAAGTGAATGGTGAGGGACGACAAGCTGTAGGAAATCATATCTTTGGAACCTTTGGCCATGACTTCATCTGTCGTGATGGCGAGCGCGTTATGATAGTGGGTGTAAGCCCGAATCAGTGGCAAGCCATCATCGAGCTTACCCGGAGCAAAGAACAAATCGATCAATTGGCCAGCAGCCTGAACCTGAATTTCAAGAAAGAAGGCGATCGTTTCGAAGCCCGGGAGCAACTCAGGGAGCTGTTCAAACCCTGGTTCTTGCAACATGATTTTTCCCAGGTAAAAGAAGCGCTGGATGGGGCGGGTGTCTGTTGGGGACCCTATCAGAGTATTCAACAGTTAGTGGAAAACGATATCGACTGCTCTGAAGATAACCCTCTGTTTGATAAAGTTGAGCAGCCGGGCATCGGTAGTTATCTAATGCCCTCGAATCCGCTTGATTTCACTGGAGTCGAACGTGAGTCCGTTAGGCCGGCGCCGCTGCTTGGACAACACACCGATGAAATCCTGGCGGAGTCACTGGGACTGAGTAGCACCGAGATTGGACAGTTGCACGATAATGGAATCGTGGCCGGTGCGGAAGACTCTCTGCCTAGCTTACCCAACCGCCAGCCAGGGGAATAATCTGCCCTACCATATGCTTGCACTTCTCACTGGCAAGGTAGGCGGCCAACTCTGCCGTCTCATCGGCGGCGCCAATTTTGTTTGTTGGCACATTTCGTTTTACGTGATCCAGAAATTTTTCATTGTCGAGAATGTTGTCGGGGTAATAGGTATTGTTGTTGATATAGTTCTGGGCGATGGCATTGACATGAACGTTGCTGCGCGCCATTTCTAGTCCAACAGCCTTGATGAATCCGTTTTGTGCTCCACGCGCGGCGCAGTAAGCGGCGTTGTTGGCGATGCCTCTTAGAGGTGCGGCACTGGTAACCGCGATGATCTTGCCGGATTTTCTCTCCAGCATCTGTGGCGCCACCGCACGTACGAGGTACATCAGAGGATGCACCAGCGCATCGAACAGTTTGTTCCAGTCCTCATTGTCGATATTCTGCACCGGACCAGTCATTGGTGGCTCCGCCAGATTGGCAATCAGGATATCTATATGATCGGTCTTGGCAATTAGATCGACTACTTCGGCTTCGGTGGTCATAGGAGAATCACCAGTAATAACTGTTATACCAAGGCTTTTAAATTTCTTCTGAATCGCCATGCCCATATAACGATCGACACAAGTTATCAGCGCGGTTCTCTTCATGTGTAGTTCCTCATTTTCCAGACAACAGATGTGATCAGCGAATTTTAAATTAAAACTCGTTGGTACGAAATATTGTTTTGTCTACCAGAGAAAGGTCTTATTCAGCCCCTTCGTTCGTGTTCAATTCCAGCAAATGCCTTACAAATTTTTCCAGTGTTTCATAGGGCTGACACCCAACCACTATCAGATCGTTAGCGTAAAAAGTCGGCACACCGGTAACGCCTATCTCTCGCGAACGCTGCCAGTCCGCGTCTACCTGGTCCTTGAAATTGCGGTTCTCGACGACGTCTCTTGCGATTGCTGCATCGAGACCAGCCGACTCGGCGATCTTCACTAACTCGTCAATATCGGCGATGTTCACGTTGTCGACAAAGTAAGCCATATACAGCTTGTCGTGAATCACGGCACCACCTTTCTGGGTATCAGCCCACTTGCCCAATTCCTGGGCGAGACGGCTATTGTAGGTATGGGTGCGATCTCCGTAGGGCAATCCAGCTGCTTTCATCAAGCCCTGTAGCCGCTGCTTGATAGGCGTGATATCTCGTCCGGCAAAGAGCTCGGCCAGGGACTTGCCCTCCACCGGCGTCTCCGGATGCAGGGGAAAGTGAATCCAGCGAATATCCACCGGGTAATTGGCTTTAAGTTTTTCAATACTCACGGTACTGAGATAACACCAGGGTCAGACGTAGTCGGTGAAAACGTCAATTACTATATTTTTTGTCATACATTTCTATTAAATTCAGTAGGATACAATATCTATGGGTGCAGTCTCGCGCAGTTCCTCGGCAAAATCAATCGTCGATTCGGGGAGACTTGTGCAACTTGTGTGCAACCCCTGCCTGCCTCAATTTGACCCTCTTATTCAGCTCAGGAAAACCAATCTACGGCCACTCCCAAGTATTGCTATTTCGTATACATAGGGTATCCTGCGTGGCGGCTTTCATATCCCGAAGCATCGGAAAGCCAGCAATTACTTCTAAACATTAAAAGGAGGATTCCATGCGCAAATTTATCGCATTGACCGCCGTAGCGACTGCATTGCTCGTGTCTCAACTGGCTTCATATGCCCAGGATTCTGATGGAGCTCTGGCCATTATAGTACCGGGAGGAGGCACTTACAGCCGTGCTACTTCCCTCGATTCCGAAGCTGCTCAACAATTTTACGATCAGGGTCTGCGCATGGCCTGGGGCTTCTATTTCCCGGAGTCTATTGCCTCCTATCAGGAAGCATCGCGACTGGAGCCAGACAATCCAATGCCCTATTTTGGTCTCGCCCACGCCGCGGGTCCCAATCCGAATAGCCGTTATCAAGGCTTGCCGGATGACCCACAGGGCGCTGGACTCGCGGCGATCCGCAAGGCATTGGAGCTGATTAACAACGGCAGCCAGGTGGAGCGGGAAATGATCAATGGCTTGTTTGTGCTATACAACAAGGATGCGATTCCTGATAACAGAGAACGAGACTTTGCCTTCCTCGATGCCATGCGTAATTTGCACGCCAAGTTTCCGGATGATGCAGATATCGGCGCCATGTTTGCAGAATCCTACATGAACACCACGCAGTGGGACTACTGGGGGCTAGATGGTGCGGCCAAGGGCGGGACCGCCGAGGCCCAGGCCGCCCTGGAAGCGGCCATGCGTTCGGAACATGATCATCCCGGCGCTAACCATCTTTATATCCATCTAATGGAAGCCTCCGCACAGCCGGAACTGGCGATGCCGGCGGCGCAGAGATTGGAGGGTACCTTGCCTATTTCCGGTCATATGGTACATATGCCTGGTCACATCTACCTGCGGGTGGGCGAATACGAGAAGGCCATCGACATCAACGAGCGATCACAGATAGTCGACCTGCAGTTTGCCGAAATCTGGGGTGACACTAACTTCCCCTTGATTGGAACCTACCCCCTGTCCCATAAAATCCACGCGCCCCATGCCCTGGACTTCGTGCGCTATGCTAACTATCTGCAGGGAAACTACGGGGCTTCTGCGGAGGCCGCCAATCGCAATGCCGCCAATGTGGTCGCTGGCGGTAATCGGGGTCAGAAAACCTTGGCCCACGCCTGGATCGTTGACAAGATCTTTGGCAATTGGGACAAGATTCACGGCGATAATGCTGCCAACAGCCAATCCAGCACCCCTTACCTGAAGGGCATGTGGAGTTACGTGATGGGCAGCGCCCATGTAGCAAAAGGACATATGGGGGCTGCTGAAACAGAGCTGGCAAATATTCGTGCGCAGATGGCGGCCAATGGTGTCAATGACAACGGCGTCGGCCCAACCCCGGCCTCACACGTGCTGAATCTGGCCGCCCACGCCCTTAATGGTGAAATCGAGGAAGCCAGGGGCAATCTGGATGCCGCCATCGCTCA
>Ga0066860_10000448_pt1 | contig 17984 bp, 8 predicted proteins | sample ETN07SmetaG_FD_65601 | JGI IMG/M metagenome (GOLD analysis project Ga0066860, IMG submission 65601) | Marine microbial and viral communities from oxygen minimum zone, Eastern Pacific Ocean - ETNP2014F14-07SV275 | ecosystem: Environmental > Aquatic > Marine > Oceanic ... | reverse complement strand
ACGAATTCGAACGTAATCGTGCCGTTAGCATCGAGGTACAAGTCCTGCTTGAGATTCTCTTGCATTGAGCAACTGAAATCGACCTCGACCTGCTGACCTTGGCCAAATGTCTCCTCGCCGTAGCCCTCGCTAGCAGAACCCGACGAGTCATTGCCATCGAAGTGGGTCCAACATTGGTTGAGGTCACTACTCCCCCATATGTGCATATGGGGGTTATCGACAGAGGGCTGCTTGGGATCCTGAACTGCATCTTGCGCGCTCGCGGGCGCGGCTACCGTGGACAAGGCGAGCAACAGGGCCAGTCCCAAGGCGTGTGCAGCACGGTGCGCCTGCATGTTCCCGACTCCAATCGCTCCCTGTTTGAGACTTACCCTGTTCTGAATCTCCCTTCAATCGAACCTGTGGAAACCGCCTTCCGTCGTACTGCGCCCCTTCCGGGCGATATTCAGAGCCTCTCCGAGCATATCGGCGCTCATCATCTCCTGGTCGATGCGCGAGTTGGCCACTCCGGTGATGATAGACATCACCTTGATCGTGTCTCCGAAGGCGGGGTCCTGACGGGCCCCGAAGATGACGTTGGCCTCCGAGGACAGCCTCGAAGTCATCAGGTCGCAGACCTGATTGGCCTGCTCGAGGGTCATGAACGGTCCACCGGTGACGTGGATGAGCGCGCCCGTGGCCCCGTCGATGTCGATGTCGAGAAGCGGGTGGTTGAGCGACTCGTGCACGACCTCCTCCGGGCCCTGGTCGCTCTCGCCGTAGAGCATCATCGTCACGCCCCCGCCCTTCATGATGGCCCGGACGTCGGCGAAGTCGAGGTTGATCAGACTCGGCAGGGTGATGGTCTCGACCACTCCCTTGACTATCTCCGCGATGAGCTGGTCCATGATGCTGAAGGCCTCCTCCAGAGGCAGGTTCGGGACGAAGTGCAGCAGCCTGTTGTTATCGAGTACGAGCACTGCGTCCGCGGCCTTCCTGAGCAGATCGAGACCCTCGAGCGCTCGCTGCATACGCTGTCGGCGCTCGACTGTGAATGGGGTTGTGACGACTGCTACGACCAGGGCTCCGGAGCGCTTGGCCTCCTCTGCGACTATCGGTGCGATGCCGGTTCCGGTTCCACCGCCCAGACCGGCGGTGACGAAGACGAGGTCGGCACCGCCGACTATCTTGGAGATGACGTCTCGACCGGCCTCGGCGCAGCGCCGTCCGATGATGGGGTCACCGCCGGCTCCGAGCCCCCTCGTGATGTGCCTGCCCACCAGCAGCTTCTGCATCGCTCTGGTGTGGTCGAGGTGCTGCTTGTCGGTGTTGATGGCGACGGTGACGGCACCCTCCACTCCGATGTGCGTGATCCGATTCATCGTGTTGTTGCCAGAGCCGCCGCAACCGCAGACCAGAATACGTGGGTCGGGGGTCCCGAAAGACTCGAGCTCCTGGTCGACGAGAGCGGTCGGAATCCTGCCGTCTGGAATCTGGTCTATCGCTGACGCCGGCGCCTCTACCATCCGTCTTACCTCAGTGCATCCCCGGCATCGCTGCCTACGGTCACGAAGTGCCTTTCTTGGACTTCTTAACCTTGGGGGATGGGGGGGAGTCACCGAGTCGATTATGCAAGGGTCTCCGGAAAGCGAGATAAGGAGGGAGTCGCTCCACTGGTTGGACCGCGCTTAGCTCAGTTGGCTAGAGCACCTGACTGTAGACTGGAAACACTTGGTTGTAGGCAGCCATCAGGGGGTCCCCGGTTCAAGTCCGGGAGCGCGGACCACCTTCTGCCTGAGTCCCTACGGGACTATGTGGGCAGACTGATAAAGGAGAGTTTGGTCGGCGGCCCGCACGAGGTCTGACTATGGGTGTCCAGCAACATGTCCGCTCGCTCTGGAAGTCCCCGAAGGCATCGCTGCCACCTAGGTACCGACGCGACCGCATGGCAGGCTGGAGGCGAGAGCCGGTGTTCCAGAGAATCGAGCACCCCACCCGCATCGACGCTGCTCGAAGAGTCGGCTACAAGGCGAAGCAGGGCGTCGTAGTAGTGAGGACTCGCGTGCGCCGAGGGGGACTGCGCAAGAGCAAAGTCCACATGAAGCGCAAGCCGTCCAAGGCGGGCATCAAGAAGATCACGATGGGCAAGTCCATCCAGCGCATGGCCGAGGAGCGAACCAACAGGCGCTATCCGAACCTCGAGGTTCTCAACTCCTACTGGGTCGGACAGGACGGCAAGAACAAGTTCTTCGAAGTCATCATGCTCGACCCTGCGCACCCCGCGATAAAGTCGGACAAGCAGCTCGGATGGGTCTCAAGCGGCAACAGCCACCGAGGTCGCGCGTACCGCGGCAAGACCAGCGCTGGCAAGCGCGGGCGTGGTCTGCGCAACAAGGGCAAGGGAGCGGAGAAGCTCCGCCCCAGCCTGAAGGCCAACAAAAACCGCGGCAAGTGAGTCCTCTCTCGCCGTCAGATTGATGCCTGTCCCGTCTTGGCCATTGTCGATGGCCGACCTTCAGGAGTCCGAGATTCGCGGACTCCCGGTGATTATGCCGAGTGGCAGGTTGCTCGGGACCGTCCACGACACCGTCATCGACACCGATGGATGGACATGCACGCACATCTTCGTCGCCGACCCTCCCGCGGACCTCGTCGAGGGACGGATCCACGTCGCAGTACCGTGGAACTGGGTCCGCTCAATCGGGGACGTCGTAATCCTGCGCTGGTTCCCTCCGACCCCGATTCCTCGCGAGTTGTGAGAGTTCAATACGGGCGGGCTCCCGCATTGGCCTGATAGGGATGCTCGAACTGCATGTACTGGGCACATCGGGCTCGCGTCCGACCCGCGGCCGCTCGGTCTCCGGCAACTACCTCTCGACGCCATCCGGAGCCATCGTCATCGATTGCGGTGAGGGTTTCCAGGAGAGGCTGCTCAAGCACGACCTCGCTCTGAAGGCTACCGGCACCAACAAGCGCGCCCGCGCTTCCAGGATCAGGGCGGTTCTGCTAACCCACAGCCATCTCGACCACTGCTGGGGACTACTCCCCTTTCTCTACACGATGGACCTCGACGGACGCACCGCACCGCTCACCATCATCGCGCCGACCGCCGCACAGGGAAGTGAAACTCATCCCGACTTCTCCGGGCTCTTCGAATCATGGCGGGACCTGCTCTCGGGCGAGCTCTCGAGGGGGAGTCTAGGATTCCCCGTCGAGTGGGTGCTGATCCCAGTCGAAGGCGACGAGCCGATCGACTCGCCGGTGCAACCGCTCGAGGACGTGCGCCTTACCGCCGTGCCGACGAGGCACGGCGTCGTCTCGGTCGGATGGATGGTCACAATCCCAGAACGACCCGGCCGCTTCGATCGCGAGCGCGCAGCATCGCTCGGACTCACCGACCGTCAAGTCTCGCGCCTCGCTGGAGGCAAGTCAGTCTCGCATGACGGCGCGCAGCTGGACCCTACTGGCTTCCGCGCCGAGGCCCGCCCTCCCTGCAGGCTCCTCGTCAGCGGCGACACCACCCGGGGTGTACCCTCGTTCAATCAAGAGAGCTTGGGGGGTCCGGTGGACCTGCTGGTACACGAGGCCACCTACACCAGTGAGTATCATGACAAGTCCGTGGAATACGGGCACTCGACCGCTGCGGACGCGGCAACCGCTGCATCGGCAATGGGTGCGGGTGTTCTTGGAATGGTGCATATGAGCACGAGGATCAGGGATCCAGATACTCTCGAGTCCGAGGCGAGGGCGATTCATCCTAGCAGTTTCGTATGCGAGGATGAGGACATCATCGAAATCTCGTTGGATGGGGTCATCGGCGTCTCTAGGCGCCGTGAAGACGCCTGGATGCCACTGAGCATCGAATGAGCGCGACTGCGATACGATTCAAAAGCAAGGGGCAAACCGTTCTGCGTGCGTCGAGCGTCCGCCAGCCTGCTAATCGCCCTGCTGCTGGTCAGCGCGGCTCCATTGGCACAGGCCGACTCCAAGGGAGTCATCTCCTGTCTCAACGCAGATCTCACCATGATGCCTGCCAACTGGGATGTCGGGAACCAATCCTGCGTCCGCGTCGACCTCGGAGAACTGGAGCCCGGCGAGACGCTGTCGTTCGACATCACCTCCGACGAACTCATCGACATCCTGCTCTTCTCGGTCAACTCGATTTCCGTCTACCAGAACGAGCAGGCCTACAGGAGCGACTCCATATGGGAGAGCGACTCCGTCTTCGAGAGCTTCAACGGCACAGGCGAATGGCACTGGACCGTACCCGATGACCGTGTCATGACCCGCTGGTACCTCGTACTCGACAACCTCGCGCATCCACAGGACGGCGGCGGCGGGGCTCAGGGTGGAACTGACGCCTCAGTCAGCCTCGACTCAGGCATCGTCTCGCCCGCACCATTCACTCTCGTCGACACCATAGTGCGACTCGATGTCGGAGGACACTCGATACTCCACGGCCCGTTCCTCGTCGACGCCGGCACTCAGGTCAGAATCGACGCGATGACGATGGAGGGGGCTCCGGACGTCTTCCTGATGACAGAGTCCCAAGTGACCCTGTACGAGGCCGGCGGCACCGCGGCCTCCCGCGTAGGGGGCACCGACATGCTTCTCATCATGACCGAGCGTCACATGGTCTGGCTCGTGCCCGAGACATACGAGGGCACTGACCTCTATCTTGTGGTCGACAACAGGGCAGGTCCGTCAGGAGGCGGCGCCGGGACTCAGGCAATCGCCACCACCGTCACCCTCTCGCTCACCCCCGTACTGGAACCGACCATCGGCGGCGAGGTCTCCCTGGATGTCGTCGACGTGGGAGCCATCATCACTCTGGACGCCTCAGAGACCCCTAACCGCTCCGGCCAGATACCCGCCTCCGGATTCAAGTGGGACACCAACGCGGACGGCGTCGATGACACTATCGGCTCTACCGTCAACGTCAGTTGGTCAGACCCGACGAACATTACCGTCAGGCTCACCGTCGTGTCCACAGACGGTCGCAGTGCGAGCGTGTACCAGGAAATCGAAGTCAGTGACATCTCCGAACCCGAGGTCAGCATCGGAGTCACCGCCGTCCTCGAGCGTACCTACGGTGACAACGTCGTCCTGAGCGGGCAGGTCAGTGACAACTGGGGAATCGAGACCATCGAGTGGCTCGTCGACGACCAGCTCGTCCGATCCAACGCCGGAGACGATGAGGGCGCGACAGTATACAGCCACTCATTCGACTCCAGCTATGCGGCTGGGTCCCACACGGTCACCCTCCGCGCCACTGACCTCTCTGGCAGGGTGGCCGAGGATACCGCCAGCATCACCCTATACGACTCGACATCCCCAGTCATCGGAATCTTCGTTGACGAGATCTCCCTGCAGATTGGGCAGACATTCCGCTTTGAGGCCAATGTCACTGATGCGGAGTCTAACGACCTTCTCTTCTTCTGGGACTTTGACGGCTCGGTCGACTCGGACGAGGACGGCGACCCTAGGAACGACGCAGACTCCTACGGTAACTCGGTGCTGTGGAGCTATGAGAGCTCGGGCCCTCAGTCGGTGATCTGCCACATTGAGAACGATGCCGGGCTGGTCAGTGAATTCGAGATTCTCGTCAATGTGATGAGCGGCTCCGAAGGCGATGGCGGCTACGACCTGATGACCATGGGCATGATCGGTCTTGCAGCCCTCATCGGCCTGGTTCTCATCGTGATGCTGTCTTGGCGAATCATCTCCAACCGCAGGCTGGCCGCTCTTGTAGCACAGCAGGAGGAGACCGAGGAAGCACCCACCGCCGCTCCATCCACAGACGAGCAGAAGGCGATGTGGGGCGGAGGGGGAGGCACGGGCGTATCAGCCCCAGAGTCAACCCCTCAGATATTCGGCGACGTCTCCAGCGGGATGTCAGGGGCCACCGCTGATATCTCAACGGCGATGGGGGAACCCGAGGGAGGCGAGATAGACCCCGACATCGCGGCACTGTTGGAGTCGGCTAGGCAGTCAGAGTCGGCACCTGCTTCCAGTGCTGCCAACGATTTGCTGTCCGCCTTCGAGAGCGACGACACCGTCGAGAGGGAAGATGTCGATTTCTCGCACGAAGGAAGGACCGAGGATGGGACCTCGACATGGTCTCCTGGTGAGGACGGGGGAGAGGTCTTCCAACCGGTCCATGAATCGGAGCCCGAGGCGCAGGACCGGACCGTTCGCCAGAACTGCTCATCATGCGAGAAGATGTTCGAAGTCGACCTGCCCGAGGGCGTCGATACGGCTAGAACCACCTGCCCGCACTGCGGCTCGATAGAATCGATCAGCCTCGGCTGACCCCTCTGGTCTGCAAACGATGCAGAGGGCGTTCCTGTAGGGCAATACCCTATAGCGCACCTCTAGGAGGTGCGAGCATGGACAACACCTCTGTACGGCTCGTGCATCGAGCTCCTGCGTTGTCTCATTCACATACCCTACTGATGGTCCTGCTCTTCCTACTGCCCATCGTCTCACCAATCGCCAGCGTCAGCGGTGAGGCTAGGATAGAATCGCAGAACTTCGAGATTCTAGATCGACTGTCGGAGGTACTGGAGGAGCGACAGGAGGCTCTGGATAGCAACTCCGTTGGGCAGATGGCCGGCCCGACGATCGAAGGCATCAGCAACTCAGTCACTCCCACCGGCTCGGCAGATCCCCTCGCAGACGTCGATGGCGCCATCGAAGGGGCGACGATGGTGGTCACAAGACCCCCAGATCCCGTACACCCCGGCCCCTACCAACTCCTCGTCGATCCCGGCAGTAGGCCTCCTGGACAGGTGGACAACATATGGCAGACTCTTCTGAACATCACTGACTACGTAATCTGGACCCAATACACCAACCTCGATGGCGACGTCATCGAGAGTTTCGAGGTCGTCACATTCTCCTCCAATCTACTGTCGCTCTTGGATGTCAACTCGGATCCGCTTCTGCACGAAGTCGATATCGACAACGACGGTGACGAAGACATCGAGGTCGGCCTCAAAATCGCTTGGGAGTTCCTTGGCGGCTGGGGTGTCGAAGACGGGGTGCTTTGGATCGAGCCGGGGATATCCTACTCGGTCAAGGTTCTGGACTCGAGCCAGAACGACCCAGACTGGGATGACATGGACAAACTCCAGGTCTCCCTGATCAAAGCCTTCGCCTATTCCGGACCGGACTCTATCCTCGCACTGGGAGAGGGGGAGACCTACATCTGGGTCGTTGATTCCCGATTCACGACCCAGCCCAACGATTTCACATTGAGGATAGGGATAGAGAGATTCTACTTCGACGTCACAGGCGCCGGGTCGGACCTCATAGTCACGTTAATCCAGGCCCTTACACTCGGCATCATCAACTCGGGCGTCGATGAGTCTGGAATCACCTTCGCATCGATTTCCGCCCCCTATGCCATAGGAATCAGCAATGACGGACAGTCGACCTGCCCCGACCGATACTCGCCGGACGAACTGCTGTACGCCTCACACCTGGAACTGAACTGCGGCGTTGCCGCAGGCTTCGGGTACCTGCACTTCTCACCACCCGACGACAGTGGGGACAGAGACCTGTGGGAACTCGCTTACATCGAGCTCTCACTACACCCCAACAAGGATGCAGTCATACTCCCCAAACAGGTAGAAATCGTCATCAGGACCGATAGCGTTCTGCCGGAGAATGGATTGGTCGACGGAGAAGATGGTCTGGACACCCTCGAGTACTGGGCTGACGAGAGGACCGATCTCCATATCCACTTCCACGAGAACCGTTCCGAGCTCCCTCCGGAGGAGTCCGCAGGTGGTGGTCGAGGCAATGTCACTGACTCAGTCGGCTGGCTACGTGGGATGCCCACTGGGTCTCTGTCCGAGGGCGAGATCCAGAGAGTTTTCACGATGCTGGGCTCCGACGGATCGCAGTCGGAACTGCCCGGTGATCTGCCAGAGCGCTTGGGCTTGATTATCGGGATCAAGAACTTCTCTCGCGACGACAGTCAGAATGTCAACGACCCAACGTTGCCGGTCAATCCGGCCAATCCGCCGAAGACGCTCATTCTGCTACGTTCCGTCCAATCCATCGAGGAGATCGATTATGACTCGTGGTTCCTCCGCGAGGGCGCCGTCGACGATCACAGAAAGATCCACATCTCGGCGAGGAACGTGCCTACCGCTGCGGTCCTATACGGCTCCTTCGAACTGGGGGGCAGCGACGAGGTCGAAACGAGTTTGGACTCGGAGGACAGTCTGGACTTCGTCTCGAAGATCATGGACAACGTCCTGATCAACATAGTCGATTTGTTCCTAGACATCGGCAACGTGCTGAATGACATTCCATCGGCCGTGGTCGATGTCATCAGCGGTGGTGCCGATGGCACCAGCGGTCTGGAGGGGCGCTCGTTCCACCTCCTGCTCAACGACAACTGGCTCGTCACCCGCTCCGACATGCCTATCGACTACATCTCGGTCCAGATAGGCTCCAGCACTCACCCGGTCCTGCTAGGCGACCATCTGATGCTGGCTAAGGACAGGGACCTCGCTACGGTCGATGGCCGCAACGGTCCCGTAGAGCCGCTGGTTCGGGTAGCGGCCAGCATCAGATTCAGCGGACTGATCGCATTCTCGCTAGTCGATGACAACGATCTCGACGAGCAGACCGTGACCCTCCGAACGGCATCGGACGAGTCGTTCGGGTTCACCTACATCGAACATCCCCCGGCCCTTCTCGAAGGAGCCTCCTACCAGTCGCTGATAATGAGTGACATACCCGACAATCTCTCCACTCGCATCACCCCTGAGGGAATGCAGTACACGGCCTCGACCGGCATCGATTCCATCGTCTACGCCGGCTTGGACGGAACCCACCGCCAAGCCGCGCACATCATTGGAGTTCCAGACAGTTTCACCACGACCTTCGGCACGGTAACCGGCTGGTCCTCCTCCACGCCGATATCATCCATCGAGGCCCAGATCAGCAACGCCTCCGATCCGGTGACCATGACCGGTGACCACTTCCTGTTCCACCACGACCCGGTCTCAGAGACTTCGACCATCTCGACTAGGCTGACAGGTCTCAGTGAGATCAGTTGGACAGCGCCCGACGAGGAAGGCGCGACCGGTCCAGCGGGCCGCGGCACCGCCCACATGTCAGTGGCCGGAGACAGACAGCTCAGCATCAATGTCGATCATGCACCCACACAAGGCGACGACGCGCTCTCTGTGCTCGCTTCCATCGATCCGCTCCCTTCCTCGGTATCGGTCGAGATACCCACGGGGGCAGATGCGGAATCAGCACTCGCAGTCCCAGAGTTCAACACCTCCAACGGACTGTCCGGAGTCGCTTTCTTCATCAGTGGGTTCGCCGACCTCGGTCGCTCTGTCAACAGCGTCCTCTCAGGGATCACCTCGGACATATCCACGGGTGCCGAGTCCGAGGACGATGGCTTCTCCTTCGGTATCAAATTGAACGCTGACGCCGCTTTCGATCTCACAGTCGAGGCCATCCATGGGGATAGTTCCGTAGATGCTCCCCCGTGGGTCCACGGCATAGCGTTTCAATCATCACCCAACGGCATAGCAGACGGCTTCCACCTCAGGACCTGGCTGCCCAACCTGCCTCCGACTATTGACCTCTCAGTCAGCAGGGCCCCCACCTTCAACGGTCAGGACTGGGCAATCAGCATGGGACTCGAGGATTGGGTGCCTGCGCACAGCGAGTTGATGATTCACGCATATGGAATCAACGGCCAGGATCTGCTGGTCACTCTGCAGGGCCTGAATGTGGGTGAGCCGACTTCGCTGCTCATCGATTCGATATTCGAGATTAGGACGACAGGCGGTATCACAGAGGTTGGGACCACGACCCACTACTCGATGTCCAATCGACTTGATTGGGTCCACGCCCTGTTGATCAACAGGGAAGCCGGCAGTAGGACTGAGATTATGATACATGATATCCCAGAGGCAGTCGACCTGCAGTCCAGCATCGGAACCACGATATCGCTCGACATGACGGTGCCCGAAGAATATCGGCGTGATGGCACCGCAGTAGGGGCCATCATGCTGCAGCAGATGCAGTGGATGGAGGATGCGTGGTGGCCTGCGACAGTCTTCCTGACCGAGGTGCCCGGTTCGATCAGCCTTTCGACGGCACCCGACCTGACTTTCGACATCACGCAGAACATAGCCTTCCAAGGATCGTCCGTCCTCGACTTCACGGCCTCCGATGAAGGCATGTCTCTCTACATCGAGGCTTTCGGAAGAGCCATCAACAAGAGGGGCGACATCATCTTACTGGCTCAGGGAATGACCGATAGGATGGAAATCGGCCCCACCAGTGACTTTGGCCTGACCATCAGATCGAGTGGCGAGGGCGTGGAGAGACTCTATCTCCGAATGAGCAACGTCCCAGCGACTCCACCCATCGTCCTCGACGAGATGGAGGCCATGGGAGAGAACCTGCGAAAGGCCACCATACACGTCAGGGAGATTGTGGGGCAGTACAGCATCATCGAGGTCGATGACGTGCAAGGCGGGAGAATCATCGCCTCGGCTCGAGCGTCTGCTCAAGTCGAAGGCATCGACTGGGACCTCCGAGGCGTTCTACTGGACGCTCAGATAACCGGAGGAGTCCCGACGGGAACCACCCTCGGGGTGAATGGCATGGCTTCCGACTTGTCACTATTGAACATGGTCCCGGGACTCGACGGCTCCACGAAGCACGTGATGGTGCCCGAACCGTTCTCCTCTGCGATTCTGACTCTGCTGGCGACTTTACTGGGGGGTGCTTGAAATGGGTCTGCTGGAGAGGTTGAGTGAAGATGAGAGTAATGAGGATGAGGACACGAGGATCGCTCATGATGTACTGGAAAAAATCGAGGAAGGCGCCAAGGAAATCGAGGAACGTGCCAGGAGGCACATCTCATCGACCAGAGTCATTTTCGCTTCAATCGCAGCCGTTCTCCTGCTCACTACGAGCCTGTTCGTTTTGACGTGGTTAGTCCCGTACGACAGGGTCAGCATCGATGTAGTGTATCGTCAGGGCGGTCCCGGACACGTCGTGCTGGTGGAACTGGACAACAAGGGCAGCAGGACGATCGAGGACATCAACCTGCACATCAGGTTCGTCGATTCTAACGGCATCGAAGTCGATCGATCGATTTTCAACAGGGATTCCCTGTCGGCCCATACCTCAGTCGCAGGGGACGACCTCGAGCTGCTCGTCAACGGGACTTCGGTATGGGAGAACTACACCATCGAGATACTTCTGAACTACGAGTACTACGGCGGTGATCGCTCCGAGCGTTGGACCCACGATGTAGGGGAGTGGACGATGGAGATGTTCGTCGACAAGTCGCCGTACCGCTTCCTCTGAGCAGTATCAAGCATGACTATTGATGGGTTCAGAGAACCCATACGCTCAAATTGGTTACGAGAAGGCGAGAGCCGATGACAAAGCGCTCAGTCTCTGTCGTGATGGCGGTTTTGCTACTGTCCTACATCCCTATTCTCGACCAGTCATCGTCCTATGACAACTCCTCCGAGGAGGGCTTGGCACTGGATTCGGCAGTGGAGAGAATAGAGATCTCTCCAGACCCCAATAGCATCCAGGACCTTGGCGCTCCGAACATCTACTCTGGCTACGAGGATATCCGTTCCGTCCGCGCCGACTCAACGATTGGAGTCTACACCGAGGCCGGACTCCTTCCCGAGGTCGCGATGAGCTCCCAACTGGCCGAGACTCGCTCCGATCTGGCTGTCGTCCTCGTCGATGGTGAGGCCGGCCTCTGGGATGCCAGACAGGAGATGCTAGATGCAGTTGAAGTCGAGATACGGTCTACCATTCCTCCATCAGGATTCCTTGTCCAAGGTTCCCCTGGCCAACTCGCTGAGTTGACTCGCATCTCGGTGGTCAAGGCCGTACACGATGTCCCAGCCGGACTGTTGGTGCACCCGATGTTCTGGGAGGCTAATGGGGATGAGGCCATCCTCGTCGAGGTGCTCGGCTGGAAGGACTCCGAACTCATTCGTCATAGCGAACCCGGACTAGGTCTGGACGACTCTCTCAGCATCGCCGCCTCGCTATGGCTCGAAGAGGCATGGTCGCCCGAGCAAGGTAGGATGTGGGGTGAGATTAGTATCAGCGACATCTCTCAGATTGTCAGGCATCCCTCGGTGGCTTACGTGGCACCGCTGCCATTGCTGATGCTACATAACGACGAGGCCCGTGACCACATGGGAATCAACACCGTGGATAACACCTTCATCACCGGACTAAACGGCAGCGGACAGAAGATCGCCGTAGGCGACTCCGGACTCGACAACGATCATGGTGACTTCACCGGTAGAATCTCGGGGCTGACGTCTGTCACCCCAGGCGACTCATCCACCGCAGATCCTTCTGACGGGCACGGAACTCACGTAGCCTGCACCGTCCTCGGTGATGGCTACCGCAGTAGTGGGACCTACCAGGGAATCGCTCCCGAGGCCCTGCTCTACTTCCAGGCGATGGAGGACGACGACACCGGAGCGCTCTACAGCTACGGCATCAACAGCATGCTGAACTCGGCCTACAACAACGGCGCTCGCTTGCACACCAACAGTTGGGGCGCAGGCAGCGGGTCAGGCAGCTACTCGACTCAGTCCGAGGACGCCGACGACCGCACCTCTACTTGGGACCAGTACTGGTCTTATCAGGGGATGACGGTGTTGTTCGCCGCTGGCAACGAGGGCAACGACGGGATCTCTCCTCCTGGCACCGCGAAGAACGTCATCACCATCGGCGCTCATCAGAACCGATACAGCGGCGCTCCGGACGATATGTACTACTGGAGCAGCCGCGGACCGACCGACGATGGTAGGATCAAGCCGGATCTGGTCGCCCCGGGAGAATACGTCCGCTCTTGCAAGGCCCAGGAGGCACAGGACGCAGAAGGCTCCTGGAGCAACAACTGGTATCTCGAATATACAGGGACATCGATGGCAACGCCAGCAGCGGCCGGTGCCGCCGTCCTCGTCAGAGAGTACCTGATGGAGGTCGCTGGCAGACAGGCCCCTCAGAGTGCCCTCGTCAAGGGACTGTTAATCCTGGGTGCCATGGACATGGGCGCCCGAGACATCCCCAACAACAACGAGGGTTGGGGAAGGGTCAATCTGGTCGACTCGCTAATTCCTGACAACGATGTCGGCATATTCGTGGATGACCGCTCACGCCTCTCCAGCGGGCAGGTGAGCGAGTACACCTTCGACATCACCCGCGCCGGCGAGCCGATGAAGGTGGTTCTGACCTGGTCCGACTACCCCGGCTCCTCATCCTCCTCAAGTCAACTCAGAAACGACCTCGACCTAGAGGTGATATCGCCGAACGGGCAGGTCACGTACAAGGGGAACGCCTTCGTCAACGGCCACTCAGTCACGGGTGGTACCAAGGACTCCACCAACAACGTCGAAGTCGTCCTGATGGACAACGCCGCGACTGGCACATGGACGGTCCGCGTGCGCGATGCGCAGCATGGTGGTGGGCGGACATGGCAACCCTACGCGCTCGCAGTCCGCGGAGTGAACGTGAACGATCTGACCCCCGACCCAGCATTCGTACAGAACTCATTCGAGATCACCTCCGCGATTCCACAGATCGGCGAGGAGGTCGATGTCACTGTGACTGTTCAGAACCTAGGTGCCGGTTCCGTAGCCGAAGTCGCTGTGATTGCAAGAGCCGACAGCGAACTGCTCGGTACTCAAACCCTGAGCATGTCCCCAGGAGAGTCTGCCGAGTTGTCTTGGAGCTGGACCCCTGACCATGAGGGAGTGGTGGAGTTCACCTTCCACATCGACCCGAGCGATACGATAGAGGAGACCTCGGAATCGAACAACTACTTGTCACAGACGGTGGTGGTCAGCGCACCTGGGGTTCGCGTTACCACCGAGCAGGACACCATGACTCTGGCAGATGCGACCGACAGCTCGACGACCTGGGAATTGTTCCTGATGAACACGGCTCTGTTCGAGACCAACGCCTCAATCCTCGTCACCGATCCCGTGCGAGTACAGGACGGCGTCGAGTTCGACTGGTTCACATCGTTCACCTCGAACACCTTCAACCTCGAAGCCGCCGAGACGGCTACCGTCGGCCTGACGGTGGTCCATCCGGCTCCGCCTCCGCCCGGCCTCTATCGGATGGTGGTGACCGGGACCGACATCGAGAACGACATCGATTCGGAGCTGATGCTCTACTTCGAGGTCCCGATACTGGCCGAGGCCGACATAGTCCTCCCTGGAGAGCAGTTCCTAGTCAGCCCGCTCGAGCCGACAAATCTCCAGATCCTGGTCTTCAACGAGGGCAACGGCGCTCAGACCTACGATGTCGAACTCGTCTCCCCTGCCGGCTGGCACCTCGGCCTAGACACTCTCGGGGCCTTCGCAGGCTCCTCGCACGGCTCCACAGGCACGCTCGCAAAGGACGCTGGCCGGGCCGTCGACATCACAATCAACCCACCCGGCGCGATGATTCCAGCCGGTTCTGTCTACGACGCGGCCATCATAGTCCACTCTCGTGTCAGCTCCGACTCATGGAGCACAGACATTCAGCTGGTCGTCAAGGTGATCGACCAAGTCAGTACCACTCCATCATCAGATGGCATCGAGCACGACATCGCACCCGATGCTCTTCTGGAGCTCGAGATTGAGTTCAACAACCAAGGCAACCGCTTGATTGTCTTCCAACCTTATGTGAGGAGCATTCCGGGCGGCTGGGAGGTCTTAGGCGGTCTGTACCCAGCTTCCATCCCAGCCGGTGAGACAGCAGTTTGGCCGGTCTCCCTGCAAGGCAACGGTGTAGCGGTCAGCGGTGATCTCGAATTGAGGTTCGCGACCGAGGACGGCTACTACGTGGATTGGAACAGGACACTGGATGTTCTTTCCGGAGCCATGCCGACTTTGGATTTCCACCTTGTCGCCCTCCCCGATGGAACCACCGCCGATTACCCGCTCGGAGTGCCCGCTCACCCAGTCGGAGCACCTGGGTTCGATCTCGGTTGGACGGTTACCAACGAAGGCTCCACCACATGGCGTCCTACAACCTACATGGAAGTGCCTAACGATGATTGGTCATCGACATGCATCGGCCCATCCACCCTCTCCGCCGGTGCCACTTCTACGGTCTGGTGCACCGTCGTCATCCCACTGTCAGCCGAAGCCAACTCCGAGCCGATGGTGACTCTGGTCATGGAGGGCGAGGGAGTTGAGGTGAGTGACTCGATCTCGCTGTTGGTCGAGTCCGTGGCCAGAGTGAGTTGGATCATCACCAACCAGCAGGTCGCACATGAGAGCTACGAGACCGTGCTTCGCCTCGACCTCAAGAACGTCGGCAACTCGGACATCGCCCATGTCCTGCAAGTCTCGGGCCCGGATGATTGGAACGCACGGATTCTCGATGGCGTGGTTGTCAATCTGCGCCCCGGCGAGACGCGCAACTTCCAACTCGGATTCACACCCAACACTGGGGTGGATGGAACACTCGTGGTGGAACTCGGGGATTCCAACGATGTCGAGGACTCCACCTTCGCCATAGAGATCGACGTGCTGCCAGCGAGGATAGAGGAGGGCATGTCCGCTCTCGGGATGGTACTTGTTGCAACCCTCATACTCGCCTTCGCCGGAGGAGTCGGCTTCTTCGTTTACTCCAGGACTGGAGCCGATAAGGGCAGTCTGATCAAAACTAAGACACTCAGCAAGATTGCGGACAGCCTCGGGCTGGCCGAGGCGGAGAGAGTGGAGGGCAGCGGCGTTCCCTGCTGGATATGCAGCCAAGACATCGTCCTCGGCGGGGCGTGGGCTTGCTCCGAGTGCGGCGCGAGGTATCACAAGGGCGGGCAGATCGAGGGCTGTGACATCGTTTCTAGGGGACACTGCATGCACTGTGATGCCGACGTGGACGGGCTTGTAGAAGCGTGATTGAACCGCGACCCTATGGGGTCGCGATGCCCGAAGTCCTTAGAGGGGCGATTGAGTCGGAGTGACGATGAAGCGCAGTCCATCAGCCTCTGTACTGACGGCTTTGCTGCTATTGACTATCATGTCACCACTAGCCACCGCTGCAGTCTCAGTGTCGCTTTCTGCGAGTCCGACGGCCCAGGAGGCCACCACCGATGACGATGCAGAGTACGACATCATCGTGACTAACGACGGCGATGAGGATATCTCGGTCACTTTGAGCACCCAGCAGGGCAACGACTGCAGCGGCTTCTCGTCCTCTCTGGACTCCTATCAGGTCTCAGTCGATGAGGGGACATCCGAAACGGTCGAACTGACTGTCTCTGTGAACGACCAGGCAGACGGTGACTGCGAGACCACCGTAAACGCCCAGGCTACAGCGGGTATTGGATCGCCGGCCAACGACGACGTCACGGTGACCACGACTGCTGGCGACGGAGGCGGCCTGTACTCGGTGAAACTCACTACCGACGAGCAGATGAAGACCTACGCGGGCGAGGATAGCGATGAGGGTGATAGCGTGGTCTGGGACGTCGAGGTGGAGAACAACGGCGAGCAGCAGGCCAACGTTCAACTCGAGATGATCTCAGACAGCGATTGCGAGTCCGACACCCTCGATGCCACCGTGGACCCGCAGGTCCTGCAGCTGGACCCGGAGGACAAGGAGACTGTCGAGGTCACAGTCGACGTTCCTGACGGTAGTTCCACCGAGGCGGGAGACCACTGCTTCATCCTCAGGGCAACGGTGACCAACGATCCCAACGCAGCAGACCAGGCGGAGGACAATATAACACTCACTCTGAAGATTCCTGAGCGCAAGGAGTGCGACCCGAACCTCCAGTACACCTCACACAACCTCGACCCTGATGAATCTGCGACCAATTCCTTCGAGGTCGAGAATATCGGCAACACCGAGTGGACCGTGACGGCAAACGCCCAGGCCCAGGATTCGGACCACGACATAACTGACTGGATAGACTTCAACAGCCCACTCAGCAAACTGCTCTCCGAGCCCGGAGGCTCTCAGGACAGCCATACGTTCACCTTCTCAGTCACCCCTGACGACTCGGTCGAGTCGGGAACCCAAGTGGGTATCAGGATACAGGGACGCGCCGGTACCGCTGTGGGCTGCGAGAAAACGCTCACGGTCACCGTCGGCCAGAGCCACGCCGCTACGATGACCCTGAGCAAGAACAAGCTCTCAAACGTCGAGCCCGGTAGCTCAGAAACGGTATCGATTCAGATAACCAACCTCGGCAACGGGATGGAGACCCTCTCGGTAGGCGCCACAGGGCTGCCTCCGGGCTGGCAGATATCCTTCTCCCAGAATTCGGTCACCGTAGGAAGCGTGCACTCCGGCAACAACAGGCAGACCGTCAACGCCGAGGTCTTCGTGCCCGAGGATGCCAGCGCCGAGGAGGAGACGGTGATCACCCTCACAGTCGGACGCGGCGGCGGCACCACGCCTTACGACACCAAGGACCTCACAGTATCCGTCGCCGCCCGACATGACCTGACCACTTCGACCCTGTCCACCCAGCAGACGGGCCGCTCGGGGCAGACGGTGCAGTTCCCAATAGACATCACCAACTCGGGTAACATCCGTGACACCATCAAACTCCTGACTTGCGACCCGCACGACCAGACCGGATGCAACCAGCCGATGTGGGAATCATCCTACTCCGATGGCCAGGGTAACACGATCACGCAGGTAATTCTCGACCCGAGCCAGACTCAGACAGTTTACCTCGACATCCTCGTCGAGGGCGAGGAGGAGGCCGATTCAGCGAGCGTGCTCGCTCGAATCGCGATATATGGTACGACGGTAGTCGACGAGCACACTGTGAGCGTAATCGTCTCAAACTACAACTACGCCATGGCGATCACTGCGCAGAATCCTGGTGACATCCCGGATCAGATTGATGCCACTCTCCCGCCGGGAGGCACCCTGACCACTGCATTCTGGGTCGAGAATACCGGTGATTACCCCGGTGGCGATACTGCCGTGATATCATTGAGTGGCATGGA
>Ga0066860_10000447_pt1 | contig 17992 bp, 19 predicted proteins | sample ETN07SmetaG_FD_65601 | JGI IMG/M metagenome (GOLD analysis project Ga0066860, IMG submission 65601) | Marine microbial and viral communities from oxygen minimum zone, Eastern Pacific Ocean - ETNP2014F14-07SV275 | ecosystem: Environmental > Aquatic > Marine > Oceanic ... | reverse complement strand
TGCGCGTGCTGGCGGAGGCGGAAGCGCTGGCTGCCGGCTACGAGGCACGGCTGCGCGCCGGGGCCGGCCTCAACATGAGCGCCGTACCCCGCCTACCCGACCAGATCTGGTAAGCAGGCATGGTCCCCATTGCTCGAGCACCACGCTCGTTCCGAAACGACTTCCACCCTACCTTGCAGGAAACCGTTTACCAGGGGCACGCGCGCTTCCTGACGTGACGACCCGGACAGCACATGGCAACGGCCAGGTCAGGGATTTTCGCAGGGCGGTGCAGACCACCGACGACGAGACCATGATCCTGCCCTGGATCGAGTGGCCCAACAAGGGTGTGCGCGACGCAGCTCATGCCAGGATGGCCGAGTGGATGAACAACCCCGAGATCGGCGATCCGCGCATGGATCCCGAAAAGAACCCGATGCCCTTCGATGGCATGCGGCTGATCTATGGGGGCTTCACGCCCGTGGTCGACCTGGGGAAAGCGCAAACCAAGACGGAGGCGTGACTGCCTCTGGCATGATCCTGATCCCAGAAGGCTTCGAAGCAAGACCTGGATTTCGTCTGGTCCAGAACCAAGAACTGCGCTGGCCCCGGCGCGCATCCGGGGTTTGCCTTCGAATTGCGAAATTGCGGAGATCGACGTCCGAGCGCCTGTGGCGCTTCTAGTGCGCCCGTGAGAGCGATAGCATGGACCTATCCTTTTGCATCGTCCATCCGTGCGTCCGACGCGCTAGGTCTTTTCGCATGAGCGCCGTGCTGTCTGACTTGCTGGGCACAGAGGGCTGGGTCTGGCTGATGATCCCGCCGCTGTGCCTGCTTCTGATCCACTTCGGGGACCAGAATGGCAGGCCATGCGAGATGGCCGTGCGCCTGGCCGGCGGGACCCTGGTGGTCCTCGTCATGATTGCCATGGGTCCCTGGTAACGGGCGAGAGCCTGTCGATCGCAGCCCGCACGGCGCTTTTCGTCTCGGCCGTCTCGCCTTCTCCGCAACTAGCTCGCATGGTTGTTTGGAAGCCCGTATGTCAGGGCGCCGGAGGTTGCCGACAGTCAGGCGCTCCATGACCGGCATTCGGATGCCCACCACTGTCCCGCCGTTTTCATGAACCGCGCGAAATAATACGGTTCGGAACCGGCTCCGCAATTGCCTCTTCTGCATGCATCCGTCATGTATTTCGACGGAAGCGCACGTCCTCGATACGCCCTGTGAACCTGTTATGTGAGAAGTGACGATGCAGCACCTCGAGTCCCTGTTCGATCGCGCACTCGATGCGGTGGTGGGAATGGACGACCAAGGGCAAATCACGGCCTGGAACGGCGCTGCCGAAGCGATCTTCGGCTGGAGCCGCACGGAGGCCTTGGGACGGCTGATGGGCGACGTCATCGTGCCGCCCCAGCATCGGGACGCTCATGCCAAAGGGCTCGCGCATTACAATCGCACGGGCGTCGGGCCCGTTCTGGAGACGAAGGTCCGCATCACCGCGCTGCACCGATCGGGCGGCGGGTTTCCTGTCGAGCTCTCGATTTTTCCCGATGCAGGCCGACGACGGGTCCCATTGCTTCTATGCCTTCATCCGCAGCCTGGCTGCCGAAGAGGCGCACCGACGCGAACAGGAGTTGCGCGCTCGGGAGGCCGATATCCTGCTCCGGATCGCGCAGAAGTTGCTCGAGGACATCTCGGTCGAGGCGTTCACCCGGTTTTGCCTCGACGAGGTCTGCTCGGTCGCCGGACTGGACGCGGGCCACCTCTTCTTTGTTCGCGAGGCCGGTGGCCAGTCGGTCCTGCTGCCCTCGGGGATCTGGTACATCGGCGACGCGCGCTTCTCGCCGGTGGTCGAGGCCAGCCGGGAGTGCCGTTTTGCGATGGGCGAGGGCTTGCCCGGCCGGGCTTGGGAGGCTGGGGATCTCGTCGTGCAGCGAAATCTGGCAGAAGATGCGCATTTTGCGCGTCGCCAGAGCTTCTGCGAGGTCGGGCTGACGCGCGGCATGGCGCTGCCGGTCCGCCAGAGCGGCGAGGTCCATGCGGTGCTCGAACTCTACGGCACCGAGGCCTCGCGCTTCGACGCGGCACTGCTGCAGCTGGTGCGGACCGTGGGCACGCAGGTCGGCATCGCCATCCGCCGCAAGCAGGGTGCGGAGCAGCGCGAGATGCTGCGCCGCGAGGTGGTGCATCGCGTGAACAACAGCCTGGCCGTCGCCTCCTCAATATTCCGCAGCTGCGCCCGCACCGCGGGGAGTGTGGAGGAGTTGAGCGAGACCTACCTGAACCGGGTGCAGGCTCTCGGCCAAGCGAACCGATTGTCGCTCGAAGACGCACGTCAGGGTGTGGCGCTCGAGAGACTGATCCGTGAGGCCATCGGCCTCCTGCCCGATGCGGGTGCCCTCCCGATCGCCGTGCCCGACCTGCTCATCGACAGCGACTGCGTGATGCCGCTGTCGCTCATCCTGAACGAGCTGGCGACGAACGGACTGAAATACGGTGGTCTCGGCACGGAGGCGGATCTGACGATCTCGGGCCGGGTCCGCGTCGACGCGGGCGATCTGTGCCTGACCTGGCAGGAGCGGCTTCATGTCCCGCGCCAGTCCGCGCCCACTCCATCCGAACGCGTCGGATTCGGATCGCAGCTGCTGCGGAGCATGGTCGAAGGCCCGCTGGGCGGGGCATTCGAACGTGAGATCGATGCTGCCGGCTTCCGCTTCGAGCTCCGGGTCCCGCTGGGACGGATATGCGAGGGAGCCACCATGGCGGGTGAGGCGGTGGATCCGATCGCATGACCAAGTCCACAGGAACAGCCCCCTCGCGCTGGACGCCAAACTCCCGCGTGCAACCAGTAGGACGCCGGATCGCCCGCAGGGCGCTGAGGAACGCGTCCTTGGGGCGACCGTTTTCTCTGCACGGAAAGTCATGGCGCCTGAGCGAGTTCCGGTCGAGCAGAGGCTCGTCATCATGAACCACGACACCCCGGATTCGAAGGCGTCGCCGCGACTGCTTGTCGTTCTTCCCTGGGCTCTGGCCATCGGCGGGCTCGTCATGCTGATGTTTGCCCAGGCACCGCTGATCCTGATTGCCGCCATGCTGCTTCTCGTGCGGCTTGTCTGGCCCCGCTCCGGGTCCAACTGACCCACACTGCTCGCGGTATCGCAGAGAGGATCCTCCCGGCCGCGGACTAGGGGTGCGCCGTAGTCAAGTGCAGTGTCCACGATGAGCGGCGTTCGGACAGCGACCGCGCTCGGTGTCGAATGCGCGTTTTTACGAAGGATTGGCGGAAACTCCGGAGAGGCCATCGCCAATGCTCCGCTACCCATTCGAGCATGGGCTGGCCGGAGCGACCCCGCCATGAAGACGAGCAGATGGGGTAGAGGATCAGGGCCTCTCGATGTGAACGCCTGTCACGGCGAGCCGATCTCCGGGTCGGGGATATTCGACGGTGCGCTCTGCCTCTTACGCCAGCATCGGCGGCCGCAGACCGGCGCAATGGCCGTTCCCATCATTTTACCGGTGATCGGCAGGCAGCGATGATGGCTCTGGGAGCGAAGTTCAGGCCATCATCGCCATGCTCGCTGGTTCAACGCAGAGGTCAGGAAGGCAAAGAACCCGCCGAGAGAGCGACAGTTTGATCTGTTCTCTGCTCCCGCTGTGCGTTGATCAGGGAGCCAATCCCAACGGCGCATAGCTGCAAGAGTTCCTGTATGGCGCGGTTCGTTTTCGCACGATCCCGCATCTGGCGCCTGCCAGAGACGGCTGTGACAGGCTGTCCCGCGTGCGGGGTCAAATTCGGCTTGTCCAGAGTACCACTGCCGGAACGGCCCCAGTTCGTGGGGAGCAAACTGGCCTTCGGTCTGATCCGTCAGCGCAGCCTCAGATACTCCATGCAGGCTCAAGAGCGATCGTCGCACTCACGTAGGCTCCCCGGTGCCATTCGGCCCCGCCTCCCGTCGCGTCTGTCACAAGCTGCCATGCCTTCAGCTTTCCGATTTGGGGTGGGGGCAATCCTGTAATGTGCGGATGATCCCGAGATATGTGCAATTCAGAACTGCATTGACGCCGGGCTTTCGCTCGTAAAGCGTGAACCGGCGAGTGGTCCTCGCCCATCATGGATGCCTGTCTTGGCAACCTTCTCTTCTTGCTCACCATCGCCGATGGCGGGCATTTTTTACAGGCGGCCGCCCCAAGGCTTCCGACCACCCAGCCGCGCCGCGACGGTCACCCGCCTTCCATCCGCATCGGCAAAGCCGTTCAAAGCCCCGGGTCGCGCGTGCCAGAGATCGATGGCTCCAGCTTGGAATGCGGCGACGTCTTCCGAAAACAAGCTGACGCCCGTCACCGTGAGCAGCTGACTTTCTATGTGCGCCCGCATACCCATGTCACCGGGCAGGACCATTTCCAGACGGCGGGCAAGCTCTGCTGGCGCGTCATCGGGAGCGCAGGCGAGGATGAGGCGGTCGAAAACGGCGATCGTGTAGTTCATGCAAGGCAAGTTAAGTGCAATGCTGCACCTGCACAATGTCTGCGGCACCACCCCCCATAGGGGGCCAGGCTACACGTTTCACAGAGTGGCGAAACATCGAACGATGAAGAGCATCGCCGGACCGAGCTGAGACGCGGAGGCGATCTCAACCTGCCACCGATCACGGCAAAACTGCTAAGCTGCGGAGCGTTCCTCGGCACCGCTCAGCAAGAGCCCCATCACGTCGGATCGGGTCAGGATGCCGACGAGCTTGCCGTTCTTCTCGACCGGTACGACTTCGCTTCCTTGAGCGGCCAGCCGGTTCAACAGGACCCCGACCGCCAGATCGTGAGGCACGGCGCAATCGGCTGCGCGCATGACATCGGCAACTATGGAGGGCGCAGGGTTCTGCTGTGGCGCTCCAAGGCCGCTCCCGTAGACCATCGGGGCAAGCAGATCGGACTGGAGCACCAGCCCGCACAGCTTCATGTCCTCGTCCACGACGGGGAGGCTCTTGATGGCATGATGGCGAAAGAGCCGCACCGCTTCGGTCCATGTCGTGTCAGGTCGCACGGTGACGAGGTTCCGGGTCATGATGTCGGCGCAGGTCGTGCCCGCAAAGCGATGCTGCGCCGCCTCCGCCTCCGCGGCCGCAAGCAGGCGTCCGAGGTCCGCGATGCCGACATTCGTCGATTGATTGAAGCGCTCCAGCAGCGCACCGAGCTGTTCGGTCGAGAGCCCCAATCGCAAAGCCGGGTCCTGAGCACCATCGGTATCCGGCTGGCGGAACGGGTAAGCCCTGCCCGTCATCCGGTTGTAGATGACTGCCACGAGGACCAGCATGGTCGTCGTCATCCCGACCGGCATCAGCGCGAAGAGCGGCCCCGCCTCCAGCGCCGGCGACGGATCAAGCGCCATCAGCAAGGCAACGGCCCCTCCAGGGGGATGCAGGGCGCGCATGAGCATCATCGCGACAACCGCGGCTCCAACCGCCCCGCCGGTCGCCCAAGGTGCGGGGACGAACCGGAGCACGAGCAGCGCGACGAAGGCTGATGTCACGTTGCCCAAGATTGCGGACCAGGGCTGAGCGAGCGGCGAGTTCGGCACGCAGAAGACCAGCACGGCCGTCGCGCCAAGCGGTGCCACGAGAAAGAGGTGTGAACCAGTCCAGCCGCTTCCGAGGCTGACCAGCGCAGCGCAGAGGCTGATGCCGAGCAAGGCTCCAATGCCGGCTCGCAGCTGTTCGGTGCCCTGAGATGCCGGGAGCGCGGGATAGAGATGGTGCCAGACTCGCATTCGGGCATCTCCGAGAGCAGCACGCGAAGCTGCATGCTTGCGCGATCCCGTCGGTGTTTGCCTGATTCCTGAGCAGAATTGAAACCGACAGTCGGGACCTGAAAGGAGATAGGAACACCGTACCTTCAACCCCCAGTATCACCGGAACGAGTGTGCGGTGTCATCCAAATGCGTGGAACGGCTGATTGTGCCCATTGTGCCTCCAAGCTCGTGTTCGGCACACGCGAAGATCCTTACGCGCAAACGAATAAGCGAGGCCGACGCTTCCTTACGATGCTGCCAGCGAGATCGACCGGCAGGCTTCCTGGGCTACAGGTTGACTGGAGCATATCCTAAGGTATAGGTCTGTCATGCGGGATGCCAGCTCGTTAGGGCTAGTATCCTTTTGGCGGATCAGAAACGTTCCCCGTTGCTATTCCGGACACCTGCTGCCCTGGCACATCCAGTGGCAGCTTTTTTTCAACGGACGAGATTGCCAGGGTCCCGCCGCATTTGACCATCCTCTTCGGGAACGATGCGAGATGGCGGGCGTGACCATTCTCACTTTCGGTAGCGTAGCTCGGTCAACCTTGCCCCAAACAGCGAACCTAGAATTTATCCGTTCTAGCCCGCGTCGAAATCCAGATCGTTTTCCGCGCCTACCCTCCAGACGGACGAGAAAGAGAGGCGTGACACGACCTCTCGGTGATGGCGGTATCGCCGCATAAACCCGCTCGAAGACGACCTGCGTGAGCCATGCGCCAAGTGCATACCAGGGTTGCCGTGAGTGTGGATTGTGAAGGCGTTGCAGATGGTTATTTCGGCTCTGTCCCCGCAGTCCTCCCACTTACGAGGGACATATGGTCAAGCGCGAACCCCCACTCCTCCTCCCGGGTCGGTTCGAGCCGGAAGACCAGGGGTCTCTCTTCCCAGACCCGAAGAACTAGCGGCGGCGTCTTCCTCCTCCGGACGCCGCCGTGGTTCTCTTTCGAGAGACAAAGCAGAGCGCTCCAAAGGCCAAGCGGGCATGGCGCCGGGCGGATCCCTTGCTCTGACGTCTCAACTGTCTCAAGCCCGCCGCCGGCAGACGCCGCGCATGCGTAGTCACACGGCAGGGCGATGTCGTTAATCTGGACAGCGACGACGAGCTCCTGCTGCGTCTGAACTTGACGTGTTCCCTACCATGCTCTGCCGACGACTGTGCTTCAGAACCCGCGCGCATAAACGCGACACCAGGTGATCTGCGATCAAGTCGGGCTTTCTGGGGTGTGGGGCGCGGTATTATCGAAGGTGGCCCCATTCAACCGTTCAAGCAGCTTCTTGCTCGCCCTGAATTTCGGCACATGGGTCTCATCGATTTGAAGGGGCGCTCCGGTCTTCGGATTGTGCCCCGGTCGAGGGTCGCGTCGAGTTACGGAGAAGACACCGAAACCGCGCAGCTCCACGCGCCCGCCCTGAGCCAGCGTTTCAGTGATCTCTGCAAAAATCGTATTCAAGACCCTCTCGACATCGCGTCGCAGCAGATGAGGATTATCGTCAGAGATCCTTTGAACCAGCTCAGATCGAACCACTTTCTCTCCTGCTCTCACGCGTTGGCGACTGCCTACAGAAATTTACCAGCGCTGTCAGTCCCTTACTCGGGCAACTCCCAGGCCTATACCAAAGAGATGGAAACGGCGCAGCGACCGCGATTGACCCATGGGAAGCTATCGCGGAGCGTGAGCTGGCGCACAACCCCTCGCGCATTGCCCTTGTATGATTCTGGTAGGTTTCGAGTTCGGCCCGCCATCAAGTATGGCGGGCTTTTTCCATCTCTTACACAGCTTCCAACTCGAGGAAGACCCGCTCCCCATCCTGGGCAAACACTTGGCCGATCACCCGATAGGCGATCGAATGGCCATGGGGCCGGTATTCTGACACCGTACTGCCGACTGCAGGCACGAGCGTTCTCATCGGGAGAACCATTGGCGCGAGCTGCAACGCACCCGGTGGCCACTCGTTGTTGGCGACCTGAAAACGGACCTGGATCGGCTCGGAAAGGGGATCGGTTGTGGCGCCGCTCATTGGTTTGGGTCCCTGAAAACGCAACGCGTCCTATAGGTGCATCTAGGCCAGATCAACGCAACTCAAGGAATAGGGGACCATTGGCCGTTCCTCCGACGACCAAGGACTTCACCATTCCATTTAATATCAGTTCTTTATCCTCTCCTGTGAAAGTAGGAAGGGCTGAGCTGGGATGCCTTCTCGAAAGCCGATCCACCCGGCATCACTCCTGGCCCACTCACCGTCGTAAATCCGGGGCGATCGCGACCCCGAAGCACCCGCGCAGCAACATCGCGTTCGAAGCAGACCGCCTCGATGCCGATCCCAAGGGGGCGAGGATCATCTGAGTTCGCTGGAGGAAACTTCAGCGAAGATGGCCTCTCTTGTCAGCCCTTCGCGTCTCGTGCTGTAGCCCGCGCAGGTTGAGCGATCACGCTCATGCTCGATTCGAGCCTTTCAGACATCTGCCGTGAGCCGGTGACCGACTGCCACGAAGGTAAGGTGCCAGGATACTCCAGTCATTGGCGCGAAGGGAGAATCGAGCTTTCACGGTGATGAGGAGAGCGCATGAGCGATATCATCGACAAGCAAGGGCTGGGCGAACCTGCAGAAGGTCAGCGGGTGTCCAGTAAATTGGTGTGGGCCTGAGGGCCCTGGGATTGATCATGGCCGCCCTGGTCTGGCTTCTGCTCGGCGGCGCCGAGGATCTGGGTAGCGACGCGCGCGCGGTGGCCGCGGTCGCGACATTGATGGCGGTCTGGTGGATGACCGAAGCGGTGCCACTGCCCATCACCTCCCTCCTGCCCATCGTGCTTTTGCCCGCGCTGACCGCCACCACGGTCAGCGAAGCGACGGCCCCTTACGCCAGTTCGCTGGTGTTCCTCTTTGTCGGCGGCTTCCTGATCGCGATCGCGATGGAGAAATGGGAGCTGCACCGCCGGATCGCCCTGATGGTCCTCGACCGAGTGGGCGTGTCGCCCAAGCGGATCGTGCTGGGCATGATGATCGCCACCGGCTTTTTGTCGATGTGGGTGTCCAACACCGCGACCACGCTGATGATGCTGCCGATCGGGCTGTCCGTTCTGGCGCTGGTGGTCGAGCGCAGTGCCGGCAGCCAGTCCGCGGCCGAGATGCATGAGGGCCTGAAGAAGGGCACCATTTCCGACGTGGTCGACAACCCCGATGTGAAGATGTTCGGCGTCTGCCTGCTGCTCGCCATCGCCTGGTCGGCCTCGATGGGCGGCCTCGGCACGCTGCTGGGGTCGCCGCCCAACGCCATCGTGGCAGGCTACGCGGCAGACGAGCTGGGACGCGACATCGGCTTTCTGGAATGGATGCTGCTGGGTGTGCCGCTCGCGGCGATCTTTATCCTGATCGGCTGGTGGCTGATGGTGAACGTGCTCTACCGGTTCAAGCTGGATGCGATCCCGGGCGGCCAGGACATGATCCGAAGCCAGCTCGCAGCGCTTGGACCGATGAGCCAGGGCGAAAAGATGGTCGCGGGCGTCTTCGGCGGAGCTGCCTTCCTGTGGATCGTGCCCGGTCTCGTGTCAGGCCTTCCGGGGCTGGCGTTCCTCGATGGGCTCAACGACACCGCCATCGCCATCGCGGCGGGGATCGCGCTGTTCCTGTTGCCGGGACGCGGCCGGAACGAGATGCTGCTCGAGTGGAACGATGCCGAGGACGGCCTGCCTTGGGGCGTATTGCTGCTGTTCGGGGGCGGGCTGAGCCTCGCCAGTTCCGTGGCCGCGTCGGGGCTCGATGACTGGTTCGGCGCGCAGGTCAGCGGGCTGGGCAGCCTGCCTGCAATCCTGCTGATGGGGTCGGTCGTCCTGATCGTGCTGTTCCTCACCGAGATCACCTCGAACACCGCGACAGCGGCGACATTCATCCCCGTCCTCGGTGGGGTGGCGCTTGGGATCGGGGTGGCACCGCTGAGCCTGCTGATCCCGGCCGCCTTCGCGGCGACCTGTGCCTTCATGCTGCCCGTCGGCACACCGCCCAACGCGATCGTCTTCGGAACCGGCAACGTGACCATCGGCCAGATGGTCCGGGGCGGCGTGGTGCTCAACGTAGTGGGCGTGCTGCTGATCACCGCCCTCTTCTACCTGCTGGGCGGGCTGGTGCTGGGCATCTGATGCCCAAGCGAGCGGGCGGCACATCTTGCGCCGCCCGCTAGCGCCCTCCACAAATGACCACGTGCCGACCACATCCTGAAGAACATCCCGCTCGAGAACTACTACCTGCCCAGGCGCTCGAGTAATCAAGGGGTCAGATCAGGCCGGCCTCGCTTGCACGCGCCGGTGGGCCCGGTCACGGCGCCGCTGGTGCCGGTGTTTCTGGGGGTCGACCGCGTCCCGCCTGAATACGGACGGCATCGCTACCTCGGGCGTGGCGAAAGCGCCCGCTTCGTCGATCGCGTGCACGAGGTCACCGGCGCGGACGCGATCTCCGAAATACCGCAGGGCGCAGCCTCGACGCGTTCCGCCGTCGCGGCCTTCAAGCGGCTGATGCATCTCGCCTTTCAAGGTGGCGAGGAGTGGGTGGCCGAACTCTCGGCCCACTGGCGCGCCGTGGAACGCCGGTTGGCCTCCGAACTGGCGGATGTGCGCGCAGCGCCGAGATCCTCGACGACGCCGGGGCACCCGACTTGGCGCGACGCCTCCTGACCGAGCATGTCGAGGTGCGCCTGTTGCGCGTGCTGGACGAGGCAGAGGCACTGGCCGCAAGTTACGAGGCGCGGCTACGTGCCGGCGTGGGTCTCAACATGACACCCATACCGCGCGTGCCCGACCAGATCTGGTGGATGGGGATCAGCAGTCGCGCCCAGCCCCACGCGGTCTCAACTTTCCCGTCATGAGGTTCTGAACCCTCAACCGGCCAAAATCTCGGGGCACTCCCGCCTGACCCCAGCGACGTCCTTCAGGGCGCGGCCATGTTGCTCCACCCCTTGGCCGGCCGTTGGTGTAAGTAAATGGCGTCATTCGTTTGGAATGCACGGCCGACGCAGGCAGGCGGCGATGATGGCCCTGGGAGCGAGATTTAGGCCATCATCGCCATGCTCAGATGCTCAAGGCCAGGTGTGGAAAGCAAAGAACCCGCCGAGAGAACGACAGTTTGATCCGTTCTTTGCTCTCGCTGTGCATTGATCAGTGAGCCAATCCCAACGGTCCATGGCTGCGAGAGTTCCTCTGCCTCACGGTTCGCTTCCGCACGACATGTACCGCGTCTGGCAACTACGAGAGTGGTGCTTTGGCGGGCCGGTCCGCGCCGCGTGATGGGTCTGGGCTTCCAGAGATACCGCCGCCGGGAGCGCAATCAGCTCCCTGCTGCACCAATACGGGCCATCGGCCCGCGCGACCTTTGTCTGTATTCCATGCGGGCCGGGGTGCCGCCATGATGCTCGCGGAGGTTCCGCTATCCGTCCAACCGCGCCCCTGTGCCCTCTGCAACAGCTTCCGCCGCCTTGAAGGTTCCGCCCCCGGCGTGGGCAGCAGGTTCGTCCTGGCAGAGGGGATGCCGAAGATGCTCAAGCAATAAGCATTGACGCCACCCTCGCTATCGTGAAGCGTGAGCTGGCGCGTGGTCACTCGCGCCTCATGGATGCCTACCTCTGGCAACTTTTCCCCTCTTGCTCGCCATTGCAGGTGGCCGACGTTTTTTAGAGGCGACCGCCCCAAGGCTTCCGGCCGCCAAGCCGCGCCGCGACAGTCACTCGCCTTCCTTCCGCATCGGCGAAGCCGTTCAAGGCACCGGGGCGGGCATGCCAGAGGTCGAGGGCGCCAGCTTGGAATGCCGCCACCTCATCCGGGAACAACGCGACGCCCGTCACTGTGACCAGTTGGCTTTCTATCCGCGTCCGCATGCCGATGTCGCCGGGCAGAACCATTTCCAAGCGACGGGCAAGCTCCGCTGGCTGATCATCGGGGGCGCAGGCGAGGATCATGCGGCCGGAAATAGCGATCGTGTAAGTCATGCAAGGCAAGCTAGGCGCGATGCTGCACCTGCACAATATCGGCGATATGGTTTCTGTGCGGGGCAAACCACGCGGCTTGAGAGAGTGACCAAGCACCCGACGGTGGGGCAAATGACCGGCCGCGCGATGGCGCGCGGAGGATTCCTCGGCCTGCGACGAGACAGGGCGAAATGACTATGCCGCGGAGCGATCTTCGGCGCCACTCAGCAGCAGCCGGATCATGTCGGAGCGGGTCAGGATGCCGACGAGCCGCCCGTCCCTTTCCACCGGTATGACCTCGCTTCCCTGAACGGCCAGCCGGTTTAACAGAACCCCGACCGCCAGATCATGGGGGGCGGCACAATCGGCCGCGCGCATGACATCGGCGACGGTGCATGGGGCAGCGTTCTGCTGTTGCGCCCCAAAGCCGCTCCCGGCTGCCATCGGGGCGAGAAGATCGGATTGAAGCACGAGGCCGCGCAGCCTCATGCCCTCGTCTACGACGGGGAGGCTCTTGATGGCATGGCTGCGAAAGAGCCGTGCTGCCTCGGTCAACGTCGTGCCGGGCTGCACGGTGATGAGATTCCTGGTCATGATGTCGGCGCAGGTCGTGCCCGCGAAGCGATGCTGCGCCGCCTCTGCCTCTGCAGCTGCGAGCATCCGGCCAAGGTCAGCAATGCCGACATTCGTCGACTGATTGAAGCGCTTCAGCAACGCGCCGAGCTGCTCGGTCGATAGCCCCAGCCGCAAAGCGGGATCTTGGGCGCCGTCCGCGTCCGGCTGGCGGAACGGGTAAGCTCGGCCCGTCATCCGATTGTAGATGATGGCCGCAAGGACCAGCGCAGCTGTCGTCACCCCCACGGGCATCAGCGCGAAGATCGGCCCGGCCTCCAGCGCCAGCGTCGGGTCGAGCGCCATCAGCAGGGCAACCGCGCCACCGGGAGGGTGCAGGGCGCGCATGACCATCATCGACATGATCGCGGTGCCGACCGCCATGCCGGCCGTCCCGGGGGCGGGGACAAACCGGATCGCGAGCAGCGCGATCAGGGCCGAGGTCACGTTGCCCACGACCGCGGACCAGGGCTGAGCAAGCGGCGAGTTCGGCACGCAGAAGACCAGCACGGCCGTCGCGCCGAGCGGCGCCACGAGAAAGAGCTCCGGACCAGCCCAGGTGGCGCCCAAGCTCACCAGTGCGGCGCAGAGGCTGATGCCGATCAAGGCCCCGAGGCCGGCCCGCAGTTGCTCGGATCTCTGAGACGCCGGCAGCGCGGGATAGAGATGATGCCATGCTCGCATTCGGGTTTCTCCGAGAGCAGCGCGCGAAGCTGGCTGCTTGCGCGCTCTCGTCGGTGTCTGCCTGATTCCTGAGCAGAGGTGAAACCGACAGTCGGGCTGGGAAGGAGATAGGGACACCCGACCTTCGGCCCGCGGCCTCATCGGGACAGACGTGCTCCATCGTCCAAAGCAATCGAAACGCTGATCTTGTCCATAGCGGCCATGGTCCTTATCGGGTTAGGCGAAGAAGCCTACACACCTTCCAGAACCAGGTCTTCTCACTGGCAGCAACATAGAAGGTCGGATGCTGGGGTTGTTGCCGGTCCCAAGCCAGCCGGTCAGCTGCAACTGCTCGCCGCCATCATCGGTTCTACCTGAGGCGGGCCCTATGCCGCCACCATTCGACAGGTTCATGCTGCTCGCCGCATAGGCCGACATCTCGCCGCAGATGCTCGTTGTCGCGAGGCAGGTAGTTTCTTCGCCAGGGGACGGCTTTGAACGCGAATGAAAACATGGTTTGATCTCCAGACTGGTGGAAGCTTACCCCTTGATCATCAGGCCTGGAGAAGTTCGAGTGAAACGGATAGCCGACATGCATTCCATCAATTCCGCTCATGATAGCTGAATCCACGGCCCTACCTTCGATGACCTGCCTGCGCGCATTCGCGGCGGTGGCCGAACTGCGCAACTTCACACGGGCTGCAGAGGCGCTCGGCCTGACTCAGACAGCGGTAAGCCACCAGATCGCGCAACTCGAGGCGTTCGTCGGGCAGCCGGTCTTCGTTCGGGATCGGTCGGGCGCTTCGCTTACACCGCTCGGCCGGTCGCTTCTGCCCTCGGTCGAGGGCGGCCTTGCACTCTTGCGCGATGGTTGTGCCGCCGCACGTCGAGCCGCGATGGCGGGCCGGCTCGTGATCCAGACGACGCCCGAGTTCGGCACGCAGTGGTTGGCACCGCGGCTCGAGCAGTTCCTGAAGGCGCATCCTGACATCAGCCTCAGCCTCTCAATGGATTACCGGCGAGCGGATCTGCACGCAGGAGAAGCGGATCTGGCGATCTGGCTCGGCGGCGGGAGCCCGGAGCACGAAAGTCTGCGCCTCGGGCTCGAAGAGGAGTTCGCGGTTTGCTCTCCGGATCTTGCGGATCGCCTACCCGAAACCCAAGCCTTCAACGCCGCGCCGCTGCTGCGCTACAAGGGCGGCCGCCATACGGTGCTCGACTGGGAACGCTGGCTGGTCCAGATCCACGGGGAGCAGATAATTGACGACACCGAGATCGCGCGGCATCTCTCGGACAGGACGATCGGGGAGTTCGTATCCTTTTCCGAAATGCTGATGGCCTGTCGCCAAGGGCGTGGTTTCGCGCTGGTACGCTCATCCCTCGTGGCTGACGACCTCGCCACAGGACGACTGCTGCGGCCTGTCGAGGAGACCACGGTTTCGGACCTCCAACATCACCTTGTCATCGACCGCGCGTCGGCGCTGCGGCCCGAGATCCAAGCATTCCGGGACTGGATCATTAAGGAGGCGGCCAGCGGAAGCTGAAGACCTGTCGCGCCTGCGTCGGGTCTCGGGCTCAGCCCGAAACAGATGCAGATACCGAAGCTCTTGAGTGGATCAATCCCGGCGACATGAAATCCCACAGGGTCGCCTCCAGGCGAGCCCAGTCGGTGAATTCGTGCTCTTCTTCATTCGGGTCATAGTCGCGTCCGCGCAACACGACGTGCCGCACCACCTGCTGTGCGAAGTAGTCGTATTTCCTGGTCCGGACGGCGCCCGCGACCAGTGCGCGATGGCTTGGCGTGAAGCGAGTGCGCATCATCATCTCTACCAGGTAATCCTCCGCCTCCTCGAGGCCCTCCGGGAAAGCAGCGCTGAGGCTGACGGAGATCAGCAGCGTCGGATGCGCCTCCAAGGCGTGTCGATGCGCGGCAAGAAAGACCTCGAGCGCCATCGGATGGCGCCTTTCATGGACGGACCCGGCGAGAATGATCCTCTCGGCGTTTTCGAGATCGATACTGACCGTCTTGTCCGCGGCATCGAACAGGGCGACATCGTGGCCCACATTTCGCAGCATGTCTTGGGCGAAATGTGCGATCTTTCGAGTTTGCCCCTCAAGACTTGCAAAGAGGATGACGACCTTCATTGTGGCTCTCCTGTTGCGGGTACGGTCCGTTCATGACCGGCATCGAAAACATGCGCTCTGCGGGTTTGACCCGCCTTGTCCGAGATCAAACCGTGCGCGGTTCGGCCCTCCTGCGGGCGAGACACCCTCAGGAGGGATCGGCGAGTTCACGCCGGCTCAGGCGGGACGGATGAACATTCGCTCGGCATCGCCGGTCTGCCGGTCATCGGCGCGGATCGCGCGGTAGGCATGCCACGTGGCATGGCCGAGCACGGGAAACACGATGATCAACCCTGCGAAGGCCGTCAGCACACAAACCACGAACAGCGCGAAGACGACAGCGCCCCAGGTCAGCATGACGGCCAAGTTGTTCCACACCATCGCCATGCTGATCCCGAGCGCCGAGAGCGCGTCAGTTCTTTCCTGAAGCAGCATCGGCACCCCGAACACGCTGATCGCGAAGGCGAAGGCCGCGAACAGCGCGCCCACGGTCCCGCCCACCAACAACAGCGCCCACCCTGTCGGCGTCAGGAACAGCATCGGCACGATCTCGTTCATTCCGGGAAACGGGTTGATGCCGAAGAAGAGCGCATAGATCAGCACTGCGGCGCGCATCCATAGCAGGAACAGCCCCAGAAGCAGGACCCCCATGAACAGCGCCTGGTGGCCCGAACGGGGTCGAACGAAGAGCATTTGCCCGAGGCTGGTCCTCTTGCCCCCCTCGAGGCGCCGGCTCTTCTCGTAAAGGCCATTGGCGATCAGCGGACCGATCACCATGAAGCCTGCCAGGGCCGGGAATAGCGCATATCCCAACCCGAGCCGGACCATCAGCCAGACGATCGAGGTTGAGAGCATGAAGACGCCAGTCCCGTAGGCAAGGCTCGGTCCGGGATCGGCGCGCAGGTCCCGCCAACCTGCGTTTAGCCAACTCAAGGCGGTGCTCACAGGCAGGTTGCGTGCATGCGGGTTCGAGGTCGGCAGCGGCGGCACGACCTTGGGGATGGCACCCGCGGCATGCGGGTTGTCCGGGGGCGGCGGATCGGTGCGGTTGCTCAGCATGCGGGTTTCGCCGCGCGGAACGCGGCGCCTTCCAAGGACGATGACAGGACGCAGTCGGGCTGCGAGGCGAAGGAGACGGCGATGAGGTGAGCATTGGCTGCGGCGAAGATGGCGATCACCGCAACGCAAAGGGCAAGGCCCGCGAGACGCGCCCGGATCGGAGTTTCGAACCAAGCCGTCATGGCGCCGCCTCCTCTGCCATATCCTGCAAGTAGACAGTGAGCATCTTGCGATCGGCGAGGCTCAGACGCTCCTCCCACGCGGGCATCATGCCTTGCCGACCGTCCCAGATCGTCCGGTAGACCGCGTGCTCATCGCCGCCATAGATCCAGAAATCATCCGTCAGATCCGGCGCACCAATGTCAGTATTGCCCTGCCCTTCGACCCCATGACAGCTCGAACAGTTCTCGGCGAAGATCGTGGCACCGGTCTCGCGGATTTCCGGCGCGATCTCGGCGCCCGACAGCGACCGCACATAGTTCGCGACGCTGCGGATTTCGCCGCGCGACAGGATCCCGTCGCGTCCGAAAGCCAGCATTTGGGCCCATCGCGTGTCCGGATGTTGGGCGTTGATGCCGACCCGCAAGGTCTCCATCACCGTTTCGGCGTCACCGCCCCAGAGCCAGGCGTCATCGACGAGGCTCGGGAAGCCCGGCCCCCCGGTGGCCGCCGCACCGTGGCAGGCCGCGCAGTTGTCACCGAAGAGCGCCGGCGCCGTGCCCGCAATCCGCGACATCAGTTCGGGATCGGCGCGGATCTCCTCGATCGGCAGCTCGTCGATCGCGGAAAGCCAGTCGCTGCGCGCAAGGCTGGCCCGCAGAATGTCCTGCTTGACCTCTTCCTGTTGGTCAATCCCCAAGACACCCCGGGTATAGCTCGACACCAGCGGCCAGGCGGGCAGCAGGATCCAGACGGCAAGCGCCCAGACATGCGTGACGATGATGGCAATCCATACGATGCGGGGCACGCGGGTGTTCAGCTCGGTGATCCCGTCCCATTCGTGGCCGGTGGTCTGATGACCCGTCAGCGGGTCGCGGTCCTTTACCGACATGGTCCGTCCTCGTCGTTCAGAATGCTCTTTGCCGCTTTGTCGAACCGCCCCTTGAGGGAGGGCCAGAAGGCGTAGAGCGTGATGCCGACCGACAGCGCGATCAGGTAGAAAAGCCCGAAGGACTTCGAGAAACCCACGAACAGCTCATGCGAAAACTCCATGCTCATCCCTCCGGTACGGGCTGGATCTGCGCGGGCAGATCGGTGAGCCGCCCAAGGACCTGCAGGTAGGCGACCAGCGCATCCATCTCGCTCACCCTGTCGGCGCTGCCGTCGAACAGGCGCACGGCAGTCTCCTCGCCGTAGCGGTCGAAAACGCCATCGGCACGATCGGTATCGGGTAATGCCTGGCCGATCGCGTCGGCCGAGGCCCAGGCGATCATCTCGTCACTGTAGGGCACACCGACCGCGCGCAATGCCGCCAACCTGTCGGGCAGGCTTTCGACATCGAGTCCCGCATTAAGCAGGAAGGCATAGTGCGGCATCACTGATTCCGGCACCAGCGCGCGCGGATCGACGAGGTGACGCACGTGCCAGTCGTCGGAATATTTTTCGCCCAGCCGGGCGAGATCCGGCCCGGTGCGCTTGGAGCCCCAGAGCATCGGGTGGTCGTATTGCGACTCTGCGGCCAGCGAATAGGGACCGTAGCGCTCGACCTCATCGCGCAAGGCGCGAATCATCTGGCTGTGGCACGCGTAGCAGCCCTCGCGGATGTAGATATCGCGCCCGGCCTGTTCGAGCGGCGTGTAAAGCCGCATGTCGGGCGC
>Ga0066860_10000444_pt1 | contig 18011 bp, 16 predicted proteins | sample ETN07SmetaG_FD_65601 | JGI IMG/M metagenome (GOLD analysis project Ga0066860, IMG submission 65601) | Marine microbial and viral communities from oxygen minimum zone, Eastern Pacific Ocean - ETNP2014F14-07SV275 | ecosystem: Environmental > Aquatic > Marine > Oceanic ... | reverse complement strand
ACGAGCTTCAGCCATCACTTTAGTGATTGCTGCAGTCAGTGTCGTTTTACCGTGGTCAACGTGACCGATTGTGCCCACATTAACATGTGGTTTGGTTCTTTCGAATTTTTCTTTTGACATCTTAAACCCCTTATTTCGTTAATTTTTCAACAACAGCATCTGCAATATTTCTTGGTGCTGCAGCGTACTTACCAAATTCCATTGAATAGCTTGCACGACCTTGTGTCATTGAACGCAGGTCTGTTGCATAGCCAAACATTTCAGCAAGTGGCACTTCTGCCTTAACTTGCTTGCCAGCCGGTGTATCATCCATCGCACCAACAATGCCACGACGACGGTTAATATCACCCATTACGTCACCCATATAGTCTTCAGGCGTTGAAATTTCAACATTCATCATTGGCTCAAGTAACTGAGGATTAGCCAATTTAACACCTTCACGAACACACATTGAGGCGGCAATCTTAAACGCCATTTCACTCGAGTCAACATCATGGTAAGAGCCATCATAAACAGTGACTTTCATATCCACTAGCGGGAAGCCAGCGATAACGCCATTTTTCATTTGCTCTTGAATACCTTTGTTAACCGCAGGAATGTATTCCTTAGGAATAACACCACCTTTAATCTCGTCAACAAACTCATAACCTGCACCAGGCTCTTGTGGCTCGATTCGTAGGTAAACATGGCCATATTGACCACGACCACCCGATTGCTTAGCAAACTTGTGTTGATGTTCAACAGCAGTTGTAATAGACTCACGGTAAGCCACTTGTGGGTTACCAACATCACATTCAACGTCAAATTCACGCTTCATGCGCTCAACAATAATGTCTAAGTGAAGCTCACCCATACCAGCAATAATTGTCTGGCCTGACTCTTCATCAGTTGATACTCTAAATGATGGATCTTCATGTGCCAACTTACCTAATGCGATACCCATTTTTTCTTGGTCTGCTTTCGTTTTTGGCTCCACTGCAACCGCGATAACCGGCTCAGGGAATTCCATTCTTTCAAGAATAATCTTCTCTTTAAGGTCACACAATGTATCACCAGTGATAACATCTTTAAGGCCAATCGCAGCAGCGATATCACCAGCACGAACTTCTTTAATTTCTTCACGATCGTTTGAGTGCATTTGCACGATACGACCAATACGTTCTTTTTTACCTTTTGATGAGTTGAAGACAAAGTCGCCTGACTTCAATACACCTGAGTACACTCTAAAGAATGTCAAGTTACCCACAAACGGGTCTGTTGCAATCTTAAATGCTAACGCTGCGAACGGCTCATCGTCAGTTGGATTTCTTGGCGCTACAGTTTCGGCAGCGTCATCTAAAATACCAGTAATAGGGTCGACATCTTCTGGCGACGGCATGTACATAATCATCGCATCTAGTACAGCTTGTACACCTTTGTTTTTAAAGGCTGAACCACAAAACATAGGAATGATTTGATTGTTAATTGTTTGCGTGCGAATACCTTCTTTGATTTCGTCGTTTGTTAAAGTACCCTCGCCAAGGTATTTTTCCATTAATTCATCATTCGCTTCTGCCGCAGATTCAATCATGAACTCACGCTTCTCTTCAGCTAGATCTTGCAATTCTGCAGGAATGTCTCTGACTTCGTAAGTTGCACCTTGGTCTTCTTCGTTCCAGAAGATTGCCTTCATACGAACAAGATCCACAACACCCTCAAAACTCTCTTCTGCACCAATTGGGATTTGCATCGGTACTGGATTAGCACCTAAACGGTTCTTAATTTGTTCGCAAACACGCAAGAAATCTGCACCAGCACGGTCCATCTTATTAACGAAACCAATTCTTGGAACGTTGTATTTGTTGGCTTGTCTCCAAACTGTTTCAGACTGAGGCTCTACACCACCAACCGCACAAAATACTGCACAGGCACCGTCCAATACTTTTAGTGAGCGCTCTACTTCAATCGTGAAGTCAACGTGTCCCGGTGTGTCAATAATGTTGATACGGTGATCTTCAAACTGAGAATCCATACCTTTCCAAAAACAAGTTGTTGCCGCTGAGGTAATAGTAATACCACGCTCTTGCTCTTGCTCCATCCAGTCCATGGTTGCACTACCGTCATGTACTTCACCAATTTTGTGAGTACGGCCCGTATACAAAAGAATACGCTCAGTAGTAGTGGTCTTGCCCGCATCAATGTGAGCCATGATACCGACATTACGGTAACGATTAATTGGAGTAACTCTTGCCATGATTGCTTCCTAATTTACCAGCGGAAATGTGCAAAAGCTTTGTTTGCTTCAGCCATTCTATGTGTGTCTTCTTTTTTCTTGAAAGCCGAACCACGGTTTTGATTTGCGTCTAGCACTTCGCCTGCCAATCTTAGCTTCATGCCTTTTTCACCACGCTTACGAGAAGCTTCGATCATCCAGCGCATTGCTAGGGCGATTTTACGATCTGCTCTTACTTCAACTGGCACTTGGTAGGTCGAACCACCAACACGGCGTGATTTGATCTCTACTTGAGGGCCAATATTTTCTAGTGCTTGTTTGAATACTTCAACTGGCTCAGGATTACCTTTAGCTTCAATTGTATCTAACGCATCATAAACAATCTTCTCAGCTACAGACTTCTTACCATCTAACATTAAGATGTTTACGAACTTAGCCAATACTAAATCACCAAATTTAGGATCTGGTAGGATTTTTCTTTTAGGTGCGGATCTTCTTCTCATATCAGTTTTCTCTTTTGATTATTTCTTAGGTTTTTTAGTGCCGTACTTTGAACGACCCTGCATTCTGCCGTCAACGCCTGTTGTGTCAAGTGCGCCGCGAACTGTGTGATAACGCACACCAGGTAAGTCTTTAACACGACCACCACGAATAAGGATTACAGAGTGCTCTTGAAGGTTATGTCCTTCACCACCGATGTAGGTAGTCACTTCTGCTGAATTTGTTAGTCTAACACGAGCAACTTTACGTAGCGCTGAGTTAGGCTTTTTAGGTGTTGTTGTGTACACACGTGTACAAACACCACGCTTTTGTGGACAACTATCTAATGCAGGTACACCACTTTTAACAATCTTTTTCTTGCGTGGGTCGCGTACCAGTTGGTTAATCGTTGACATATAGTTTCTACTCCAATGTATATTTTCTAGTCAATTGCCCTTTTGACGGTGGCAATAAAGCGGAGAATTATACTTTGCTGAGGGTATTTATGTCAACTGATATTAGGCTTTTTTTATAAGATCCTGCAGTAATAAATCACAAGCCTGATGAATCATTTCAAAGACCTCGTCGAATCTGCCTTCATAATAAGGATCTGGCACACTTCTAATTGTATTATCCGGCAAATAGTCGAGCAGTAACTCTATATCGGATTGACTCTCACTTGGGCGCTCTGACTTGAGATTGTGATAGTTGTCGAGATCCATTGCCAAGATTTTATCGTAGTGATAAAAATCACTCTCGTGCACTTGCCGTGCTCTTTGATTAGATAAGTCAACCCCGCACGCTCTGGCGGCTTGCTGAGAGCGTCTATCCGGTGGATTACCAATGTGGTAAGCATGCGTTCCAGCAGAATCAGTTTCAAACATATCACTGCAGTCGTTATCTTTCACAAGCTGGCGAAAAGCTCCTTCTGCCGTTGGTGAACGACAAATGTTACCCATACACACAAACAATACTTTGATTTTCATCTCTGTTAACTAATATCGCTAATAACTTATCTGGAAATATTATAAAGCCCAGTTGCACTAGATGAGATCTTTACATAAATCATTTTAAAATTTGCTGAGTGCTAAAAATTAATAAAAAATGTGTAAAAATTTAAAATTAATAACACTAGTTATTGATAAGAGTTTTTCTGCACTTTTTAACATTATTAGCCTCAGTCCTTTGGGATAGGGGATTTTTTACATTTTCCTGCTTTAAATTTTTTCGTTATACAACAAGTAGGACTTTTAAAATTTTGCTTTGTAAAATAAAAAAATTCCACTATCAAACTTAAAATAGTTTATGTAAAGGTCTCAAATATTTATAATCTCTTTATGTGCAGACCTCCTTACCAACATAAAAAATTGTCGTGACAAAAACGTTAGTTGAAATAGCAAAAACTGTCATTCAGTTAGAAGCCGAATCTATTTTAAAACTTAAAGATAGGGTCGATCAAAACTTTGTTAATGCTTGCACCCTTTTGCAAGACTGCCAAGGCAAAGTGGTTTTAATAGGCATGGGCAAATCAGGCCACATCGCTCGAAAGATTGCTGCAACATTGGCATCTACTGGCACGCCTGCCTTTTTTGTGCACCCAGGCGAAGCTGGCCATGGGGATTTAGGAATGATCGATGACAGTGATGTTGTCATTCTTATATCCTATTCAGGAGAAGCTGACGAAATCTGTCAACTACTCCCAAGCATTCACAAAATAAGTGCTCAAATTATTAGCATGACAGGCAATAAAAATTCTACGCTTGCCCTGGCAAGCAATGTTCACCTCGATGTTAGTGTTGAACAAGAAGCCTGCCCACATAATTTAACCCCAACGACAAGCACCACAGCCGCCCTAGTGATGGGGGATGCTTTAGCAATAACTTTGCTAAATGCGCGTGGCTTCACGCCTGAAGATTTTGCTAGATCACACCCTTCTGGCGCATTAGGTCGACGATTACTCACACTTGTCTCAACCATTATGAAATCTGGCAGCAACACACCAATTGTTGCCCAAGATGTTTTTCTGCTCGATGCCCTACTGGTAATGAGTGAAAAAGCACTGGGTATGGTACTGATTGCCGATAACGACAATACTCTACTCGGGATTTTTACCGACGGTGACTTACGCCGCGTATTGGAAAAAAACACCAGCATAAAGAGTCTCTCAATTGGCGAAGTCATGACAAAGAATTGCAAATCCATTGAAGCCGATAAGCCAGCAATAGTGGCCTTTGAGGTGATGGATGAGCATAATTTAAACTCACTACCAGTTGTTAATGCTAATGATAAGATTGTTGGCGCAATCAATATGCACACATTGATGCAGGCAAAAATCGTTTAATCTCTGTTACCCGCAAAATGGATATACAAAAACTATTACATGGCATTCAAGATACTGAGATTTCAATAAACATTAGCGGACTTGCACTCAATACTGATAACCTCGCAGAGGGGGAGGCGTTTGTTGCCCTGCAGGGGGAAAATAGTCATGGTTGTGACTACGCAGAGCTAGCTATTGACAAAGGTTGTGTTGTTATTCTTAGCGAAGGACGCGACCTAGAATGTGCAGTTCCCTGCATACAAATTGATAACTTAAACAAGCACTTATCAACTCTCGCACAAAGATTTTATCAACAGGCACAATTGGTGAAATTAATTGGCATAACAGGCACTAATGGTAAAACATCGGTCAGTTTATTCATCTCTCAACTGCTCGAAGCCCTCAAAGTCAAAACTGGTGTTATCGGCACACTGGGCATCAGTGGTTCTGATGAAAAAACCGCCAACACCACGCCAGATATATTAACAATGTATAAAGCACTTGATCGATACCGTCAAGAGGGCATAGAGGTGGCAGTGGTTGAAGTGTCCTCCCATGCATTGATACAGAATAGAGTGGCGGGTTTGACCTTTGATCAAGCTATTTTTACCAACTTAACTCAAGATCATCTGGATTACCACAATACCATGGAAAACTACCGAGAGGCAAAAGGTAAGTTGTTTTCTGACGATAAGTCAAAATGTGTAATTGTTAACCAAGATGATGAAAACCACACTTATTTCTTGGGTCTTGCCGCTAATAAAAAACAAATAACTTTCTCTATTGGTGATTTTAGTTATTGCCATATTAACAGCCAAGGCTTTCTCTGCCAACTCGGTCAATTTATCTTTGAGTTGCCTTTGCTTGGTCGCTTCAACCTCTCAAACGCACTAGCAGCTCTATCCTGTCTGAGAGCTTTGGGCTATAGTGACGACGACATTCTACCTCAGTTAAGTAGAGTCACCCCACCACCCGGTAGAATGCAGAAAATAGCGAATCATAATATCTGGATTGATTACGCCCACACCCCTGATGCTCTTGAAAATGCCATGAAAACTCTACGTGAACACTATCCAGAATCCAAACTAAGAGTGCTTTTCGGCTGTGGTGGTAACCGCGATGTTGGTAAAAGAGCAAAAATGGGTAAAATTGCCAGCGAACTTGCTGACAGTATTATTCTGACTAACGACAACCCCAGAAATGAAGAAGCTCAAAACATTATTGACGATATACAAGTCGGCATTAAAGAAGGTTTTGAAGCTGAGGTAATTTTGGATAGAGAGCTCGCTATTCAAACAGCCATTACCACTTTGAGTGAAGACGAATGCTTGCTAATTGCGGGAAAGGGTCACGAAACCATGCAAACGATTGGTACGCAAGTATTGCCTTTTAGCGACATACAAGTTGCCGAAAATGCTCTCATCTAACAGCCAAACCATTGCCGATATCACTGATGGTAGCTCAACTACTTATGTCGAATTTGATGGGGTTTATACCGATACGAGGGAGGAAGGAAGAGGGAAGCTATTCATCGCACTAGAAGGTGAATCATTTGATGGGCATGATTTCGTTCAATGTGCGGAAGATGCCGGCGCTAAAGCTGTTATTGCCCACAAAGAACTAGCAACAAGCCTGCCAACAATTACCGTTAGCAACACTGAAGAGGCTTATAGAACAATCGCCAGTTGGCACCGCCAATCATTCTCGCCAACAGTCATCGCAATCACGGGCAGCAACGGCAAAACCAGCACCAAGAACATGTTGGCAAACATCTTATCCCTAGATGCGCCGACTCTTTGTACACAAGGCAATTTAAACAATCACCTAGGTGTGCCCAAAACCCTGCTCAACATAAAAAAAGAACATAAATACTGTGTGATTGAAATGGGCGCGAATCACGTTAACGAAATATCCCTCCTATGCCACCTTTCCAAGCCAAATTTTGCGATTATTACCAATGCTAATAATGCCCACTTAGGTAAGTTTGGATCTCTCGATAACTTAGTCAAGGCTAAAGGTGAAATAATTGACGCACTACCAGCCTCAGGCGTGGCCTTCATTAATGTTGGGTCGCCACACAAATCCGCTTGGGTGAAAATAGCGGGCAATCGAGATTGTGTTTTATTCGGTGATAATACTGCAATCTTTGCCACAAATATAGTCGAAAAAAAGAGTGTATTACAATTTAACCTTCACTGCAATAATGAGACTACTGCGATAACTTTAAGCATGATTGGTAGGCATCAAATTGAGAACGCAATCGCTGCTGCAGCTTGTGCAATCCAACTTGGTATTGACATTAACCATATAAAACAAGGGCTTGAGTTAACAACACCTGAGCAAGGTCGATTAAATCTATTGAACTGTGGTAATTTTACAATTCTGGACGACAGCTATAACGCCAACCCACACTCAATGAAAGCTGCTATAGATACACTGGTAGCGCACGCTGGCGAAAAAATTGCAGTGCTCGGCTCAATGGCTGAGCTGGGTGAGGAATCAAGCAATCTTCATCAAGAAATTGGTGACTACGCTAGGCAAAGTTCTGTTAATCAGGTGTACACAATTGGCGAAGATGCAAAAAATTACCAAGGCGAGCATTTTGCCGACATCGAATCACTCCATCATCACTTATCCGAACATCATTCGGGTGCAACAATTCTGATTAAAGGATCCCGACTAATGCAGCTCGACAAATTAGTAAATCTTTTTGCAAAAACAACAAACTCTGCTTGACCTTTGTTTGAAAGATGGCGATAATTACCCGCTTTATCTCTTGGCATAAAAAATGCATTAGCATTATTTATGTTGAGATATAGATTTTTGTTCAAAAGACAAGAGATACAAAAAACGATACATTAAGTATCTAGAGTGAAATAAATTTTTTGAATAAAAAAAATAAATACACAAGACATTTATCCAAAGACAGTATTATTAATACGGTGAAGGATAAATTAGTATTTTTACTAAAAAATGCAAAATACAAGGCATTTTTCATCAGGCAGTATTTCTTATACTGCAGGTGATAAGTAACGCAGTATTTTACATTTTTGAGAAAAATTTGCGCTCGTGGCTCAACTGGATAGAGTACTCGGCTACGAACCGAGCGGTTGCAGGTTCAAGTCCTGCCGAGCGCGCCACACCTAAGTTTATTCTACAACTAAGCCCAATTTTGATAGAATAACCTCCTAATGATGACACTCCCTAACATTCTTACACTTTCTAGAATTGGATTAATTCCAGTCTTTATGATGTTGTTCTATTTGCAACCCAACTATTTAGAGGGCGAACCCCTACCTTGGATTAATAATTCTTTGGTGGCAATCTTTATACTCATCAGCCTGACGGATTTTTTTGATGGCTTATTGGCAAGACGCCTCAATCAAATTTCTAAGCTTGGTACTTTCCTTGACCCCGTTGCCGACAAACTCATGGTGTGTGTCGCCCTTATTCTACTGACAGACTATTACGCCACATGGTTTGTCACCATACCCTCTGTTATTATTATTTGCAGAGAGATTTTGGTCTCTGCACTAAGAGAGTGGATGGCTGAAGTCGGCAAAAGAGCACAAATTGCCGTATCATGGATTGGCAAAACAAAAACATTTATGCAAATGCTTGCGATCCTGTTTTTGCTCTACCATCAACCACTACTCATGTTCTCTCAGGATGATATTCTGAACGCCGGTTTAGGGCTGTTATTTGCCGCCACAATTCTGACATTATGGTCCGGCTTTAATTATTTGATTGCAGGCCTAAAAACATTTGACAGCTAGGAAAAACACACTATAATTTCACATCTATGCGGGAATAGCTCAGCTGGTAGAGCATCACGTTGCCAACGTGAATGTCGCGAGTTCGAATCTCGTTTCCCGCTCCAAAATTATAGCCTGTCTGCACAGGCTTTTTTATTTTTAGCATCATTGGCTGGGTAGCAAAGCGGTTATGCAGGGGCCTGCAAAGCCTTATAGACCGGTTCGACTCCGGTCCCAGCCTCCATCATTAAAAGCCCGATTTATTTGGGCTGTTTTCTTTTCGATTAAATATAAACATTACCACAAGAAAGCACTTGCTGTTTTTCCCATTACATAGTCATTAAACACAAGTTTAGCTGCGGAACCCGCTATACCATAGCACACGTGTAATGGCAACAAATGCTCTTCTCGGGGATGGCAATAACGAGCAAAAGGAGCCTTACTCCATTCGATCAATTTTGTTCTTCGTTCATTCTCTATCAGGGTCTTATCCGTACAAGTTTCAATCAGCCATTGTTGAAAAGCCTCATTATTTGCGTCAGCTGCTGCGGAGGTCTCAGACATAAAGGCGCCCATATTGTGAAATGATAAGCCAGAGCCAAGAATAAGAACGTTGTCTTTTCTAAGTGTTGATAATGCTTCACCGATTTGGATATGCCACTCTGAATCAAGATTGCTTGATAGGGATAATTGCACACAAGGGATGCTTGCATCAGGAAACATAATCTTGAGTGGCACAAATACGCCATGGTCAAAACCACGCACATTGTTTAATAATGCGTCAATGCCACTTTCTTGCAATAACCGATAAACCTTTTCTGCAAACTGGGGGTCACCCTTTAGCGGATAGTTAACTTGATATGCTGCACCAGGAAATCCGTAATAGTCATAAATTAAGGACGGTGTAGCGCCACTTGTGATGGTTACTTTGTCTTCTTCCCAATGCGCACTAATCACTAATATTGCCGAAGGCTTAGTCAATGTACTCACAACCGCTTCAAGAAAAGAAACTAGCTTCTGATGCCCAGCATCACCCAGCAAAGGTAGTGGCCCTCCGCCATGAGGAATGTACAAAACTGGACTAAGTTGATTCATATTTTTAGATAGCCTGATAAAGCTTCAATAATAATGAAAAAAGCGATTATCTTCTTCATTTATTTATTTTGATTATTGAGAAAGAGCTTCACTCAATAATATTGAAAATTTCCGAAATAGACTCAAAAACACCAATGATGAAGGCAAGGCCTTCATCAGAAGGCTTCAAACATGCCATTTTAGGGCGAAAAATGGTATTTTCAAGCCAAAAAACACCGATTTAAGGCTTAAAAGCACTTTAAGTCATTGTCTGTTAAAAGGGTTTTCAGAAATTTCGGATATTATCGAAATGAGGTAATTAAAAGCTAAATATGTCTATAAACACTTACTGACACTTTTTAACAATAAAAAGCACGACATTATTTTTCACATACAATTGGGATAAGCACATTAAAATCGATGTACATTCACAAAAGATTTTAATATGGACGTCATTAAAGCCCTAGAGCAACGCAAATCAACGCGTGCCTTTCTTGATAAGGCCGTTACTGAAGAACAAATTAACACCATGCTAAATGCTGCAAGGTATGCCCCTTCTGGCGTCAATACCCAGCCATGGAGTGTGGCTGTGGTTACTGGCGAGAGTAAGATAAGTCTGCAAACGAAAATAGAAGCGGCTTTTCGCTCTGGCGATAAAGGAAAACGAGATTACCAGTACTATCCTACGGAGTGGGCAGAGCCCTATAAATCGCGTCGTAAAGAATGCGGTTTATTAATGTACTCAACACTAGGCATTAAGCGCGAGGACAAAGAACGGAAACTGGACCAATGGGCGGCTAACTACCGTGCTTTTGATGCACCCGTTATGCTGCTATTTTTTATGGATTCTGGCATGCAGTCCGGTAGTTATATGGATTGCGGTATGCTTATTCAATCGACAATGCTCAGCGCCATGGATCTAGGTCTTAGAACTTGCCCGCTGGCATCGCTTGCAGACTATCAGCACATTGTAAAGCTGGAGCTGGATTTCGGTCACGATAAAATACTGCTCTGCGGAATGGCAGTGGGTTATGAAGACACTGAGGCTTTAGTCAACAGCTATCGCACATCGAGGGAAGAGGTTAGCTCGTTTACCGGGTACTTTCGTTAAGAGGAAATCTTTGTATAAACCTCATATGAAGGTTAGTTACACTCTTTAAAGATCAATGCAGGGCACTTTTCACATTTTTTCATGTCAAGTTTTCCGTAAATATTGTGTATGGCTACCCCTTTAGATTCAAAGAAATTATCTTGTCCAATTTCTTCAATAAAGTGCACTTTCCGCAAAAACTCCTCAACGGAGGCCTTGACTGAAACAAAGTACAGGCTACCACCCAACTCTTTCAAGCGACGATTTTCAGCTAATAGGCCCTCGACGCCAGCAAGGTCGATAAAGTTAACGCCAGTGGCAATAATCAAAATATGATAGATTCTTTGGTTGTCAACGATTTGATTGATTTGATTTTGAATGTGGTTAATCGAGCCAAAATAAATAGACATGTCGATTCGAATTATTTTCAGTTGCGGGCACTGAACCAAAGGCGTGGTACGGATGGTTCTTAACTTTCGATCGCTTTCCTCGGGGCCACTCTCAAAGGCCAAAGTATGTATTTCGGGTGCAGCTGTTTTGGCGATGAACAGCATCAAGGATAACAACACGCCTAAATAAATAGCAAACTCTAAATCCAACAATAAAGTTGAAAGAAAAGTAACTAGAAAAATCGAGCTTTCTGACTTACTAAATTTGAACGTTTTCTTGACGTGCTTAAAGTCAATGAGATTGTAAGCAACCAATAAAATAATCCCTGCCATCGCAGAAATCGGCAAGTAGGTCATTAATGGTCCCACTAAAAAAACAATTAAAACCAATAAAAGTGCTGAAATAATAGCAGAAAGCGGTGTCCGTGCGCCCGTCTCATAGTTAACAGCTGTACGAGTAAACGAACCCGAAGAAGCATAACTTGAAAAAAAACTGCCCACAATATTTGACAAGCCTTGGCCTATAAATTCTTGACTTGGCTTGATTCTTTGGTTTGACTTAATGGCCACTGAGCGACTGATTGATACTGCCTCAATTAAGCCTAATAGGGCAATAGCAAATGCCTCTGGTGCCAAATCTTTTAAGGTGTTTAATGAAAAATCAGGCATCGATAGAGGTGGCAAAAAAACTGAAATCTCGCCCACAGTTTTAATGGCATCTGTCAGCTGACTTAGCGCAGCTGCAACCAGTCCACCAACAAACATTCCTATCAGTAAGTTTGGGTATTTAGGTTTAAAAGACTTAACGACAATAGCACTAAGTAATGTGGCTAGCCCCACAGCAAGAACAAATAAATTTAGCTCTCCGATATTCTCAAACAGTCTTAGCCAAGAATCTGCAAAGCCCAAACCTCTAAAAACCTCAACGCCCAACATCAGTGGTACTTGGCTGCTAGCAATCAATATTGCAGCACCAGCAGTAAAGCCAATCACAACATTGTGTGAAACAAAATTAACCAACATACCAAACTTTGCCAAACCAAACGCAAACTGATACACCCCAGCCAAGAAAGTCATGGTCAACGCCATGGCAACAAATTCTTCACTTTCTATCACTGCATATTTGCTAATAGCTGAAAAAACAACGATTGAAATTGCTGTTGTAGGGCCGGAGACCAGATGAAAAGAAGAGCCAAACAGGGCTGCAATAATGGGCACCACCATGGCAGTGTAGAGGCCATATTCTGGCGGCATTCCAGCAATGGTCGCAAATGCAATACCTTGTGGCAGGACAATAACAGCGCCCGTTAAGCCGGCAATAAAATCAGCTTTAATAGTTTCTAACGTGGTTAGCCTAAACCAAACAAGAAACGGGAATATTTTTACCAACTTTGGCATTGAGTGCTATTTACTTTACGGAATGCTAAAATTATATATTAAGTCAAGGCTTATTTACTATATGAACTCAGTGCCAGCCTAATGAGTCTTATGGTCCAAATATACTTGATTATTCTATGACAGATCTACCATTGAACGGCCATCATATAGAATGAAGTGCCCACGCAAATACTTAATAAAGCGTTTCTTTTCCACAGATGAAAAGCAATGGTAATTGCCAAAGCTGCAAAGGCATACAAACCCTCCATAGCAAGAAAATCAACCCCTTTTAGCATGTAAATAACCAGTATTGTCATCACCATTGGCGGTGTGTATTTTGCAACAAATTGCAATAATGGGTGCTTTTCACGACCGCTAAACAGCACAAAAGGTGGCAATCTTGTTGCAAATGTTGCCAAAGACATGATGACTATCACAATAACCAAATACTCAATATTCATTACGCACCTTTTGATTGGTTGATCGGAGGACCATCATCATGATAAGTGAAAGGGAAATGGCAAATAACAGCATGTGTTGTGCAAACAGCAACAGCGCAATAGCTGACGCTATCAGGGCAATAACAAAGGGCAGTGGTTTTCTTACTTTTATCCATTGCTCAATGAGTAAAACCGTAAACAAAGCGGTAGCTGCAAACTCCATACCCTGTGTATTAAAAGTAAGCTGTGTCGCGGTCCAGGCGCCTATAGTGCAACCCAAAACCCAATAACTTTGGCTAAAAAGTGTCATCAAGAAATAGAACTTCGATTTATCATATCCTTCTGGCACTTCAATTGTGCTCATCAGAGCGTAAACTTCATCGGTGAGGCCAAAAATTAAATACAATTTTCTAAACCCCCAATTACCAAAACTATTAAGTAGCGCCAAACCGTAAAACAGATGGCGTGAATTGAGAAAAAATGTAGCAATAGCAATTTCAACAAAACCCGCACTCGCAGTCAGTAAACCAATCGCCATAAACTGAGCTGCGCCGGCATAGATAAACACACCCATCAAGGTTGCAAAATACCAGGGATAGCCAAGCTCCTGGAACAGCATACCAAAAGCAACGCCCAAGGGCAGATAGCCAAAACATATGGGTAACGTGGTTTTTAGTACAGTTCGTATCATTAACGGCAATTATAAATACAGCTTATCTGGAATGGCTACATTCATCTGCAAATATATACAGTATCAAAACACATACACAAAATAAGAACTATCGTGCATCGTGCGAATGACATTACCTAAATTATTTAATTTATAGAATTTAATTCTATAAATATAGGTTTTACTGAAAATATTAGTATTATTTTTTCTATATATCTTAATTATTTAGAAATATATCCTATAATCATCATACTTTTTAAACCCTTCATTGACAAACAATTAACCAACCAGGACTTTCACAATGATCCCGCTAGCAGAGAATAGGCTCAGCCACTTAAGACAATTAGAAGCACAGAGCATCCATATCTTCAGGGAAGTGGCTGCTGAATTTAACAATCCTGTAATGCTATATTCAATCGGCAAAGATTCGTCAGTGATGTTGCACTTGGCAAAAAAAGCATTTTTTCCTGCCACGCTACCTTTCCCGTTACTTCATGTTGATACTACTTGGAAATTTCGTGAGATGATTGAATTTCGCAACAAAGTAGCAAAAGAATCTGGCATCGAGCTATTGACTCATATTAACCCAGAGGGTCTGGAAATGAATATAAGCCCCTTTGTTCATGGCCCAAACGTGCATACCGATATAATGAAAACACAAGGGCTAAAGCAAGCACTGAATCACTATGGCTTTGATGCAGCCTTTGGTGGCGCGCGCCGTGATGAGGAGGCATCGCGGGCAAAAGAGCGTATTTTTTCATTCCGCTCAAAACAGCACCGCTGGGACCCAAAAAATCAACGACCTGAATTGTGGAACCTCTACAACGCCCGCATCAAGAAAGGTGAAAGCATCCGTGTTTTTCCAATTTCCGACTGGACCGAACTTGATATTTGGCAGTATATCTATCTCGAGAAAATTGAGCTAGTGCCACTCTATTATGCGGCACCAAGGCCTATTGTTGAACGCGACGGCATCAAAATCATGGTGGACGATGACCGTATGGACATCAAGCCGGGTGAAGTATTAAAACAACAGTGGGTTCGTTTCCGCACACTTGGTTGCTATCCACTAACCGGTGCAGTTGCATCAAAAGCCACCACAGTAACAGACATTATTCAAGAAATGCTACTGGCCAAAACCTCTGAACGACAAGGTCGATTGATTGACTCAGATCAGGCCGGATCGATGGAAGCGAAAAAAGCACAGGGGTACTTCTAATGCATCATTCAGCAAATCTTATCGAACAAGATATTCACGCCTACTTAGACCAGCACGAGCACAAAACGCTGTTAAGGCTACTTACTTGTGGTAGTGTCGATGACGGAAAATCCACCCTCATTGGACGCTTACTGCACGATTCAAAACTGGTGTATGAGGACCAGCTGGCAGCTATTAAAAACAACCGTGAAAATACTCAAGACGGTGAAGAGTTTAATTTAGCACTACTGGTTGATGGCCTTCAGGCGGAGCGTGAGCAAGGTATTACCATTGATGTTGCTTACCGTTACTTCTCAACTGCTAAGCGCAAATTTATTATTGCCGATACCCCAGGACATGAGCAGTACACCCGCAACATGGTGACTGGCGCGTCGAATTCGGCTCTCGCCATTATTCTTATTGACGCCAGAAAGGGCCTGACAACACAAACCAAACGTCATTCTTACCTCGTTTCACTACTGGGTCTTGAGCAAGTTGTGGTCGCTATCAATAAAATGGATTTAGTCGACTACAATAAAGCAACGTACGAGAAAATTAAAAGTGACTATGTGGCCTTTGCTGATCAACTCAATATAAGCAAGATTGACTTTATTCCAATGTCAGCCCTTAAGGGTGACAATGTTGTTAATCGATCTGAAAACATGGCTTGGTACCAAGGCCCCGCGCTATTACCATTCCTTGAGGATGTTGAGCAAACTATTGATCGAGTTGTAGAGGGTTTTCAGTTGCCGGTTCAGTACGTCAATCGTCCTAATGCGGATTTTCGTGGCTACTGCGGCACGCTTAACCGGGGTAGTGTCGCGCCTGGCGACTCGATTACAGTGTTACCGAGCGGACTGACGACCACCGTAGAGCGTGTTATTGGCGCCAATGGTGACGTTGATCGAGCGGACTCAGGTATGGCAATTACATTAACCCTTGCCACCGAGATTGATATTTCAAGAGGTGACGTACTGGTTCATGCGCAGCATAGTTTTGAAATCTCGAATCAGAAAAAATTACATGCTCATCTTGTATGGATGGACCATAAAACCCTAGCACTTGATAAAGACTACGAACTTAGATTGGGCACGCGTCACGTGAACGCACGCATTGACATCATTCATTATCGTGTGGATGTCAATACGTTAGCACATGTTGATGCCAATACATTGGCACTGAATGAAATTGGCTTGGTGGACGTGCAACTGGATGCGCTGATGCCAATTGAGCAATTCTCACGCAATAAGGGCTTGGGTGCCTTTATTCTGATTGATAAAATCACCAACGCAACCGTTGCAGCGGGCATGATTAGTGCACAACAAGCGGATATGGCAAACCATCACAGATCCGCATTTGATATCGCTGATGCCAATAAATCCCTTGAGGATGCAAGCGCCAAAGAGATTGTCAAATGGGCGTTAGCATTTGAAGGCAAAGCCATTGTTACGACAAACTTCGGCCCACAAGAGGCTGTGCTCTTGCACATGGTTAATAAAGTCGCGCCAGACACGGAAGTACTGTGGATTGACTCAGGCTATAACATGCCGCAAACCTATAAATTTGCAGCGGCAGTGACAGAAAAACTAAAGCTGAATTTAACGGTCTACACACCACTGTTCAGCGCTGCAAGACGCGACGCTGTGATGGGCGGTATTCCAATGATTGGTGATCCTGCTCACGCTGAGTTTACAGAACAATTTAAGCTCGGACCGTTCAAACGCGCAATGAAAGAGGTTAACGCCGATATTTGGTTAACGGCTGTTAGACGTGAGCAAACCGCGGTGCGCCAGGAAATGGACACAGTTGCCCTTGGTCCAAACAAAGTCATCAAAGTATCACCACTACTGGATTGGACGCTAGCTGATATGCAGGCTTATCTTGAAAAACACAGCCTACCAGATGAGACACGCTACTTTGATCCGACTAAAGCAGAGGCTGATCGAGAATGTGGTCTGCACACACTAGGTGACTAGGTAAAAGATCTCTCCCATAAAAGCCCGATTTATTCGGGCTTTTTTTTTGCCATTTAAAGAACAAAGAACGTTTATTAATTTACAAACCATAACTCTTCCTTATGGTATAGTCATAATTATAGTTTAGTTTGATCTATATTTTTCCACTTAGAGGAGCTTGTCATGAAACTCAAAATATTACTTTTATCTTTCACACTATCATGTATCACCCCTACGCTGCATTAGCTGATTTCGAATCTGGCATGAAGGCATTATTAGCCGAGGACTTCGCTACAGCATTAGATGAATGGTGACCACTAGCCAATGAAGGTAATGCAGATGCCCAATATGAACTAGGCAAGATGAATTTTTATGGACAAGGCACTCCACCCGCACCTATCAGACCAATAGCCATAAATTGTGCAGCTCCAGCATAAACAAAAATGCCCATTAATGTAGAAAAATACCATACATAGCCAAGCTCTTGAAACAACAACCCAAAGGCAAGAAACCAAAAAAAAAATGGGAATGTTACGTTAAATGCTGCACGAATCATTTCGTAATTATTACTTCAGCTTTATTTAAATGTTCAATTAGAATTAGTATGCTTAAACTCATTAGTTAAAAAATAAAAGATATATATTAATTCATGTATACTTATGTGTTAAAAATTTAAGTGCTTATTTTTCGAGTATTTATTTATTACTTAAAGAATTGGCTCTCTGATATGATTATTCTAACTCATACATATGAGTTAAAAAAAATCTATAACTAATCCTAATTTATTTATTTCGTTAATCCAATTATGTCTAAACTGGTACCTCCTCACGGCAGCAAAAAACTTAAGATTCTTACATTGAATGGCTCAGAGCGAAAATCAAAACTAAAAAAGGCGGAGTCATTGCCAAAATTAATATGCTCGTCAAGAGAGTTTGGTGATGTAGTTATGCTTGGAATTGGTGGCTTTACCCCTCTCGATGGCTTTATGAATAGAGAAGATTGGCAAAGCGTTTGTGACAACATGACCATGAAAAATGGTTTATTTTGGCCA
>Ga0066860_10000436_pt1 | contig 18297 bp, 17 predicted proteins | sample ETN07SmetaG_FD_65601 | JGI IMG/M metagenome (GOLD analysis project Ga0066860, IMG submission 65601) | Marine microbial and viral communities from oxygen minimum zone, Eastern Pacific Ocean - ETNP2014F14-07SV275 | ecosystem: Environmental > Aquatic > Marine > Oceanic ... | reverse complement strand
TGCAAATAAACTGCTTAGTTTCATGGTTTTCTCTGTTATTTGGTTATGAAGGGTTAAGAACTTTACGGCGGGGGAGTATAAGATAAATTAAAGCTAATTTAAATGATAATTATTGCTATTCAAGTTTCTAAAAAGAGATTTCACAAAATGGTAAAGGTAGCTGCGTTTATGGGAATGCGATAATCTGTACCTCAGATCAGGGAGGCATCGACATTTTGACTAGCAGTACAAAAAACACCATTAAGCATTACAGTGAAAAAGCGCAGCATTACTTCGACTTATACAATTCGGTTGATGCAGAAAGTGTGCACACTGATTGGAAAGCATCTTTACAGCAAGCTGAAGTAGGCTTTGCGTTAGACGTAGGCGCTGGCAGTGGCCGCGATGCAAATTGGTTAGCCGAAAAAGGATGGGAAGTAATAGCTGTAGAGCCTGCAAATGAGCTAAGAAACCTAGCACAAGCCAATTCACATAACAGTGTTACATGGTGTAACGCCAGCTTACCTGCGCTTACCGCCCTACCCCAAAAGCCAAAAACATACGACCTAATACTGCTTTCTGCTGTTTGGATGCATTTACCAGAATCTGAGAGGCCACCCGCGTTAAACCGTTTAGCTGATTTACTTTCAGAAAATGGAATCATGTATATAAGTCTACGATTCGGCCCAAATGATGAGGCTAGGCCTATGCACCCTGTTAGCTATGAAGAATTGGCGACTTTAGCGCAAAGCAACGGACTAACTGCACGCAATTTAAACCCTGTTCCGAGCCAAGATGGTTTGAAGCGTGATGATGTAAAGTGGGTTACGGTTGAAGTGGTGAGGGGATAATGACTGCCTCAAATTATCTGGTTACCGGTAGAAACAAGCAATACCTTCTACATGAAATTCGCGACGCCCTAAAAAATGCGACAAGTATAGAAATCGCAGTTTCGTTTATTCGTATGTCGGGCCTAAGCCTTATCATTCAAGACATTGAAGATGCGATGAATTCGGAAGAGCGCAATGTAAAGTTGTCATTGCTGACTTCAGACTATATGAACATAACTGAACCACAAGCCTTGAAGCGTTTAATGTTGCTTAAGGAACGAGGTGCTGAAATTCAAATCTTTGAAAGTAAGCAAGCCACCAGCTTTCATTTAAAGTCATATATTTTTGTCAAAAATAGTGGCAAAACGTTAACCTCAGCCAGAGCGTTTGTTGGCTCTAGCAACATCAGTAAAACTGCACTTACCGATGGTATTGAGTGGAACTACCGAATTGACTATCCAAACGACAACGATAGAGAAGCGATAGCTAGAATTGAGGAAATTCGAGAGCAGTATCGCTACCTCTTCACTTTGCCTCAAGTTAAGCCATTAACTTATGACCTAATAGCTGATTACGAAATTAGGTACAACACTGCAAGAGTTGTTACACCAACTCACTCTGCTGCATCTTTACCAGATGAAAAAGAGCATGAAATTCCGGAGCCAAGAGAGCACCAAGTAACAGCACTAGCAGCACTAAAGCAGGCTCGAGTAGGAGGGATTCAGAAAGGTCTAGTGGTACTAGCAACAGGTATGGGTAAAACATACTTAGCGGCTTTTGATGTTGCGCAGGTAAAGGCAAAAAAAGTACTTTTTGTAGCACATCGAGAAGAGATATTACTTCAAGCAGAGGCTAGCTTTCTTAAGATACACCCAAACAAAAAGGTAGGTCGATACAGCGGAAGGCAAAAGGATGAAGAATATGACTTTCTATTTGCCTCTATCCAAACAATTGGACAGTCGTCTCATCTAGCTAAGTTTCCTGCTGTTGCTTTTGATTATATCGTTGTGGATGAGTTTCATCATGCCGCTGCGGGTGGTTATCAACGATTACTAGAGCATTTCACGCCGTCATTTTTGTTAGGTTTAACCGCAACACCGAATAGGACTGACGGTAGCGATATCCTCGAACTATGTGACAAAAATCTTATTTACCAGCAAGACCTGTTCGATGGCGTAAAAGCAGATGTGTTATGCCCTTTTTCTTATTTCGGTATTTTCGACAAGGAAGTAGATTACGAGCACCTGCCCTGGCGCAATGGTAAATTCGCCCCAGAAAAGCTATCTAATAAATTAGCGACCAAAGGCCGCGCAAAACATGTTTTCACTGAGTGGAAGTCAAAGTCTCAAGATGTATCACTGGCTTTTTGCGTATCGCGCAAACACGCCGATTACATGGCAGATTACTTTAATCAACAAGGTGTAGCAGCAGCGAGTGTTCACTCGGACTCTTCACTTACGCGCAGCGAAGCCTTAGAGAAACTTAACAACGGTAAAATTAAAATATTATTTTCGGTAGACCTATTCAATGAAGGCGTCGATTTACCGAAGATAGATACCGTATTAATGCTCAGGCCTACTGAATCGAAAATACTTTTTCTACAGCAAATGGGGCGCGGCCTTCGTAAAAGCGAAGGAAAGGATAGGCTTATTATTTTAGACTTTGTGGGTAATCACCATAGCTTTTTAAACCGCCCAGAAATGTTATTAGCTAGCATTATAGATGGCTCGCAAGGCCGTAAAAAAATGGTCGACCTTGCAAAGAACGCCAATAAACTACTTCCAGCCGGTTGTTACGTTAACTTCGATTTGGAATTTATTGATTTTCTTACAAGCATTTCTAATGACGAGCTTGATATCCAATACGACAGGTTGAAAGAAACACTGGGTAGGAGACCGACATACACAGAGTTCTATCAGTCCGGCGCGAGTTTAGAAAAACTTAGACGAAATCGAGGGTCGTGGTGGGAGTTTGTTGATAGCAAGGGCGACCTTGAAGCAGACGAACTGGAAGTGCTTGAAGGGCATCTACAGTGGTTTAAAGATCTAGCTGTTACTCGTACTTCGAAGTGCTACAAGTTGGTGTTACTTGCCACGCTGATCGAGCATAAGGCATTTCAGTCTCAAGTGAGCGTTGATGTTTTAGCAGAGTGGGCACGACAGTGGTTTTTAGACAACCCAGAATGGATTTCTGATTTGCCAGAAAGCAAACAACAATTAGCCTCGTTAAGTAAATTAGAGTGGCGAGCGCATTGGCGTAGTAATCCAATTAAATTTTGGTGTACCGAAGAGCCTGAATCGAAGATTGCTTGGTTTAACATTAGTAATCAGTATTTTCACTTCAAACAAAGTATCACAGCAATTCAACATGTTTTGTTTTTAGCGATGACCGTTGAAGTTAATAACCAACGTCTTGCTTACTACAGACATAAAAAATTAGCTATAACGGCCCCTTCTTCCAATAACATTGTTCAGTTTCCCGAGAAAGTGCAGCTTCCTTTTTTCCCTGACATTAAAATAGCTTGCGGCCATTTCAAAACGGGTAATGCGGAGGCGTCCGAGCTTGTAAATGCACCATATGGCTATGGGAATATAGACAACTCTCGACATTTTATCGCTCGTGCATCTGGTAACTCTATGAACGGCGGTAAGAACCCTATTTATGATGGTGACTACTTGCTCTTAGAGCAAATTACACCAAATAATGCTGGTAGTATTAGCAATACAATAGTCGCCATCGAAAGGCAGGATGAAACTGGCGACAATCAATACTTGCTGAGAAAAGTACTCAAAAATCCAGATGGCTCTTATATATTGAGAGCAGCTAATCCAGATTATGATGATCTCATAGCAAGTGAAGAAATGGTGACCTTCGCGCGTCTAAAAGGAAAAGTCGACCCGCTTGAGCTTTTTGTAGGTCAAGAACTAATGCGTGAAGAGATCCCACCACTGTTTAATGAAGACTTTAACCCCGGAAATTGGCAATCGGGTCATGTCGTACTCAAAGAAAAGAGTGTTCAAATTTTATTGGTTACCCTAAACAAACAAGGGAAAGGCAGCGAACATCAATACCATGATTACTTTATTGACGATAAACATTTTCATTGGCAGTCGCAAAACAGCACTTCACCAAGTAATAAGCGTGGCAGAGAAATAATTCAACATCAGAAATTGGGTAGCCGCGTTTATCTTTTCGTTCGAGAGAGTAAATTGAGAGGGAGAACAGCTTCACCTTTTATGTTCTATGGCGAGGTGAAATATATAAGTCATGAGAGTGAAAAACCGATGAATGTGACTTGGGAGTTATTGAGTTGAATTGTGAATAATCTAGGTAAATGCAAAGGTTCGCGGACTCATCATTTCAACTTAAAATTTTAAAGTACTTTGAGACAAGGACTGTACATGGAAATACTTTTCGTAATGACGATATCTCTTTTCCCCTTCGCGTTAGTGATACTTTTCGCCGCTTGCTACAACAAGATTACAGATAAAAAATCACGTATACCTTTTGACTATGCACGTACGGCACGAATCCCTGCCTTTACATTGTTGCAGCAGCATAGAGACTCTTCGCTAGACATGTTGGTATATACACTACTCTCAACCTTATATTTCCAACTGCCTTTTTCATTACCAACAATTGCTGAGCTGCTAGGTTTCGTGGACGTATCGAAGAACTGGTTGATATACGGCATTATCTTTTTTGCAGCCGCAATTTATTCGCTGTCCAAAGCATTAAGAGCCTTCAGTAAAATTAGAATCGCCAGATTAGGAATAGAAGCCGAGTGGGCAGTTTCATTCGCTTTGTCGAAAATATCAGACAATAGAGTACGAGTTTTTCACGACGTACAGGCACCTAATTTCAATATTGACCATGTACTAACGTTCCCTGGAGGTGTGTTAGCTATCGAAACTAAAGGAAGGCGGAAACCAAACGTTAAAAACTCTAAGAGTTCTCACAAACTAACCGTAGAGGGCGAAAAAATTCAGTTCCCACATTACACAGATACGTCGACGGTTGAGCAAGCAAAGCGACAAGCAGATTGGCTAAGTAAGCAGTTAACTCAAAGCACCGGTATGAGTGTGGTAGCTAGCCCCGTAGTAGTTATTCCTGGCTGGTTCATAGAATATAAACAAAAGCCTGTTATTCCAATTATGAATCATAACTCATTAACCAAACACTATGCTTTGTCTAAAAAAACCGTATTAGACAATTCATCTCTAGATCGTATTAACCATCAACTTGAAGCTTTAACAATGCGAGGGTCGGATCTATTTTGATACGTAACTGGTCATTTTACCTCTAGAGATATTTGCTACAAACTTGAGCCTATGACCTTTGCCTCCGGAGCCAAGAAATATAGTGTTTTCCAATGACGCTCAGTGAACCGCAAAAAACAAAAATTCAAACATAAACTATTGTTTTAATTGATATAGCCAAATTCATAGTTTGTTCACTCTTGTTCATGTAAACTCACCCAAAATCACTCAAACTGCTACATATTTGCTACATATTTTGAAATGACTATCAAAAAGAAGATCTCAAATACGACGATTTCCAGCCTCAAAATTGAGGATAAGCGGCTAAACGATACAGAGATATCCGGCTTTCATGCGCGCATATCGCCCAAAGGCCGGATTACCTACTTTTTGTACTATCGCCATAACGGTAAACAGCAAAATGTGAAGCTGGGGACTCACCCTGAAATTACTGCTGCGCAAGCCAGGGATGCAGCAAAAGCCGCAGGTGCTTCTGTGGTTCAGGGTGTTGACCCTCACGAGCATAAAAAAGAACTAAAAGCCCAGGAAAGAAAATCTAGGTTAACCACACTGGAAGCATTTTTAGATTTACAGTTTGCGCCCTGGTACAGCGCTCAGTATCCCAAGTCTGGCCAACAGGAAATAAAAAACCTCAAAAAGAACTTCCCAACCCTGCTACCCATGCAGCTAAAAGATATTACCGCTGCGGTAGTCGAGCGCCGCCGTACAGAAATGATGAAGGATAAACGCAGTAACGCCACCATTAACCGGCGCTTCACTACGCTTAAATCTGTCATGAGCAGAGCGGTTGAATGGGAAGTCATAGAAAAGCACGACCTGAAAAAGGTCAAAATGCTGCGCGAAGACAACACCCATATTCGCTATTTAAGCTTTGAGGAAGAAGAAGCACTAAAACGCGCCCTTGCCGCCCGAGACTATCGCATTAAAAAAGACCGTGAAAATGGCAACAAGCACAGAACCGAGCGCGGCTACCCACTTCTACCAGATTTAAGTAATCGCACGTTTGCGGATCATATAGCGCCCTTAGTGATAGTTGCCATGAATACCGGTATGCGAAAAGGTGAATTACTTAGCCTGACCTGGGCTGATGTTAACTTTGAGCGAGAGTTTGTAACCGTGAAAGCGGCCAACGCTAAAAGCGGAAAAGCGCGACATATTCCGCTTAATCAGAAAGCCAAGTCTGCACTATTAAACTGGAAGCTAGATTGTGGTTCCCTACACTGGGTATTTGAGGGTGAAAACGGCCAACCAATTAAAGACTTTAAAAAGGCCTGGGTAGCCTTGCTGGAAAGCGCCAAGATTATCGACTTCCGTTTCCACGATTTCCGTCACCACTTTGCCATTAAGCTAGTTATGGCCGGTGTAGATTTGAATACTACTCGTGAATTGCTTGGTCATGGTTCGTTAGATATGACGCTCAGGTACGCACATCTGGCACCTGAGCATAAGGCGAAAGCGGTGAATCTGCTTTAACTTCTGTTTGACTGTGCTGCTTCAACTATGCGCCAAAATTTATGAATTAGTGTCTGCTAATAATAAGAGACGGTCACATAAATGAAATATTATTGGCTAGATCTAAAAAATGGAAAATCTGTTCTAATCGCTCAGACCCGATGTGAATTCTACGCCTTTTTGAGCCAGAACTATTTTCAGCTTCGTATTAAGTTAAAACATAAAAGTTTTAGTTAATATCATTTTCCTGAGCATAAACCATTTTGCAATCTACGTAATAGTAGCCTCTTTTAATGTCTTCATTTTCCAGAAAAATGAACTCTAAACGACTCAACTCATTTTCCGGAATTGAATTCCATACTTTATCATTTAAATCCATCCTTGAAATAAAGTCTGACTCATTATAAGTAAAACTAATCACGCGTTCCCCATTACTTTTATTATTTGAAAATTGAAGATCACGCAGTCCAAAATAGCCACGATAAAACTTAAGATAATCTCCTTCTTTCTTGAGATCTATTACAACGGGTTTAATTTCTTTTACTTCACTGGTATACCCAAAGTTAGAGTTGAATTGGTTGCTCAGACGTGCTTTTGCTAGTTTGTACTCATCTTGAGAGAGTTTGATTGAATGAACTTTTTTTATCCCTCTAGGATTTTTCCCAAAAATTGATTCTAAAATAAAGTCATACAATCCTCGAGAATCATGTTTACCTGATGTGAATAAGTAATCATCAATCTCAAAATGAGTTTTGCTGATTAATCCCATTTTTAACAACGCTATCTCACCGTAGATTCGATAATATGTACCTATACCACTTTTATATGATGCTCCTATATCAGAATGAGAACCAGGTAATGATAGTTGCGCTAATCTATTGGAATTAGAAATTTTCGGAAATTTACACTTTCTAGGTTGTAAAATATTCATCCTTCCTGGAACGCCTGGAAAATCAATATCGACATCATAAATGACCGGGAAGAGTCTTCTACTTTCGTTATTTGCTATAAAATGTAACAAGAAATCAGTTGAAGTTGATATACCAAGTTCCAACTCGTCTTCAACACTGGTAGCTACAGTGTCAAACAATAAACCAACGGTTCTAATAAGAGTAGAGTTTGGATCCTGCCTCTCGTCTAATAAACTTGTTTTATATTTTTTAGGTAACTGGTTCATGAAGTGTCTTGCGATTGCAGCTCCACGACTAAAACCGATAGTAATGACTCTTATCTCTAAATTATCATTTTTACTTTCTTCCTTTTTTATAAATTTTTCGAAATCCTCTAAAGCCTTTTTTGCTATCTTTATACATGAGTGACATCGAATTGAATCCAACGTTCGAGTGATATAGTTTTTTTGAGTGCCAGGACCTGGATAATATTCAGATTTAATTAATTTTTTCTTATCTAGAATACTATAAAGATAGCTAACAACTGTTTCACGGCTATCTTCATTTAAATTATCTTTGTCGTTTTCAGTGCCGTCAAATGCTGCTACGTAGTATTTGATATTCTTTTTGTTTGGATTAAGCCGTAAATCTGGAGCGTCAATAAAAAACTTCGCTTGATCTAGTTGGTAACGCTCCTCCATAGGGATGGGTAAGACTTCATTTCCCGAAAATATGCTGCTACATCCATAGAGCATGAAAGCCATAATTAAAAATAAAGACTTATTCAATAATTCCATTTTTGCTATAGGGATATAAAAAGTGTTGCAATGAAAGCTGTACTTCATAATTAGCATCCGTACTTAGATAATATTAGAGATTGTTCGATATAATAATTATGATATCACATAAAATTAATACAAAACCAAATGAATATTGGTTATAGATCCGTAAAAGAGCAATAAAGATTTATACTCTCGAGGCGTTACTGAACGGGCGTTCAGGCCTCTTAGCAAATTTCAGGTTTGGTTGAGATACGTACTCAAAGTATCTTATAGAGTTGTTGTTCATTCAGTTTATTATGATAAATAACAAAGCTATAATTTACGAATGCTAACACAAAGATTTTTGCTCTATTTTACGGTAAAAACTTCACTCTGATTCTTCAGGCTCAAATTTGCCTGTATGCCAGTTGTATGGTCCGGCTACTTTTCTGCCAACTGGCCAACGCTCTTCACAATGCTCACACCGTACCCAATTTGCGCTTGTATACGTAACATCGTCATCGCCGCAGTAAGGGCACTGTTTATCATCCAACACCATCGTTATAATCTCCCTTTCTCATTTTCGCTTTGTAACACAAACAATGGACATCGTGCATTATGCAGGAGAAAGCTTACTACAGGCTGAACGAGCTTCAGCATCATCATGGTATTACCGCAGATGAAATTCGTTTTTTAGTCGAGCAAAAACGTCTGCGCCTTTCCTTTCTGCTTCAAGGCATAAGTTTGATAGTGGGTACGCGGGGTAAACAGGGCTTTATCGGTCGGGTTCGGCAACTCTTGATGCTATTGCCTCAGTGGATATCTCTGACTCACTTGCGCTTTTAAGTCGGGGAAAGGTAAAGACTAAGACCGTATATCTCAGACAAGCATCTTTTAAAGGCTACTCTTCAGCCTATCCATTTAAAACCAAAGCACCAAACTCAGAAATAATTGAGTGGCATGCGACTGAACTGTCGACTATAAAGCAGGGTGTTGTTGTTGCTAAAAACTATCCTCGCGAGCAACAGTCCAGTGCAGCAGCAATGGCCGATATCTTTAAAATGTTTAGTGGGGATGCTACTCCACCAGATTACCTGAAGGAAAAAATAAAAAAGAACGGCGACACAGACCTCTATTGCGAAGAGTTTAAGTTTTCCCTTTCTGACGCATGCTTGTTTGTCGATGATTTAAAACGTCATGGCCTATTAGGCTCCGATACCGCTTCTAAACCGCATTCTTCTAAGCTTCAGCCGCAAGATGTAAGCGCTAATAAGCGGCCTAATAGGTTCACTGATAAACCTAATAGGTTAGTAGAGAAAAATATTCCTCAGTTTCACTACCCTACTTCCAGGTCTGCTCGCCTCGCGGAAAGACTAATAGGTTATGCGCCAGATGCAAAGTCCGACGCCTTATGGTCGCTTATCAGAAAGGCTATGAACGATGACGAGCTTCTTGACCTAATAGACCCTGAGAGGGAGGTGTTAGATATTACGCCAGACACACTATTTTGGAATGTGCCAGAGGATGCTCCTGAAAAGGAGAGAAAAGTTGCTAGGGGTTCTTTTAAGAACACGGTTAGCAAGGTAAAGCGAAAACTGTCATAACCTTCGTCATCACATCCATCATCATGGTTGTGACCCCGCTTAGATTCGCTCCTGAAATACAACCTTGTAATCAGGAAGCGAACAATGACAAAAACAATCACTCCCCGCCTTTTATCTGAAAAAGAGGCATCACAATATATCTGCATGAGCCGTTCTTTTCTGCGTCAGGCGCGGATGGACGGCAACCGTGAAAACCGCACACCGGCACCACCATTTATCAAGATTGGTCGGGCTGTACGTTACCTGCGTGAAGACCTGGATGCTTGGCTGGAAAGCTTTGTTCGTCGCACTTCCCTGTATCAGGATGAGAGGGCGGCGTAATGAAAAAACTTACGCTTTCTCAGTCGGCCCTTCTTACCTACTTTGCTAATGGCGGCGTTGTGGAAATGTGCACTACGGTTTGCAGTCAATTAGGGGCGACTAACTTTTCTGCTGAACGACCTGAGCAGTTTTCTAAAACGGTGCTTTATTCCCTGGTCAAAGCCGGTTTACTAAAAACAGTGGACGAAAAGCTGGTTTACGGGCTGCGCTGGAGCCGGTTAATGATTACCGAACGCGGCTTGAAACTTCATGAAGCAATGGAGGCTCAGCGTGCGTCGGTTTAAAGAATCGGAACTGTCTAAAACCCTAGATTTAATGGGCGGCTTTATGGGCGATTTTTATCGCTCACTGCATGTTGATGACCGGATTTTTGTTAAAGGCCTTATTTCTCATTTTCCGGCCGAGGTGCAGCGCATACTAGCAGACAGATACCAGGCATTTGATAAGCCGTTTAATGCTAATTCTTATATACGGGATATGACCGGCAAACTGAATGCTTTGTTACCAGCAAAGCTGATTCCTTATTTTAATGCTGGGGAGAACGAGCTTCGCGAACTTGCCAAAGAAAATGCCCGCCGCTGTAAACGCTTTGAACTAAATCATATCAGGCAACAACACAAGCTACCTGAAAAGTCGGAAAATCCCGTTAACGGGATCCAGTTTCCGTTAACGGCTTCAGCGCGGTTCGTTAACGAGTTTGGTATTGCTGCGCCCGAAGAATCAAATTCCGTTACGTTAACGGGTGCGCTTCGTCGTATGCAGGATGAATACTGGTGGTTACGTCAGTTACGTAAGGTTATTAGCCGTAAACGGGAAACAGTGCTTATTCACCTAGGCCAGGTAAACAGCCGTAAAGGTAAATACTGTAGTGACTACACGGTTCAGTTTCGCCTGATTCAAAAAGAGCTACAGCGTGAAATGCTGGAAAATCTGATTATCGTTAACGAGCTGAACGAGTCTTTTTCGTTAGCAGAATTATCAGATAAAAACGTCTCGAATCCCGTTAACAGAAAAAACGAGCTGATGACACGCATGTCTGGCTTTGAAAAGCTCTCAAAAGAAGCCGGACACAAAGCGATATTTGTTACCATTACCTGCCCTTCTCGCTTTCATAATACCTACGCTAAGTCAGGCGACCCAAACCCGAAATGGGATGGTACAACGCCCCGAGATGCCCAGGATTATCTAAATAATATCTGGCGGCGTATTCGGGCTGAGTTAGACCGCCGCAGTATTCAGCAATATGGTTTTCGCATTGCTGAGCCTCAGCATGACGGCACGCCACACTGGCACATGCTTTTGTTTATCAATCCTATCCACTCTGACCCATTTAAGTCAGTGATTAACCATTACGCCCTTCAAGAAGACGGCGACAAAGCCGGCGCACAGGAAAATCGTTGTGATTTTAAAGATATTGATTATAGCCGTGGTAGTGCTACTGGCTACATTGCGAAATACGTCAGTAAGAATGTTAATGGCGAACAACTTGATAGTGATATTGATGGCGGTGACGCTATACACGCAGCTCAACGGGTGGAAGCCTGGGCAAGCTGCTGGGGTATACGGCAGTTTCAGCAAATCGGTAACGGCTCGGTCACTGTATGGCGCGAACTTCGGCGGCTAAAGCAACTTGTTGGCTTGTCAGAAACGTTCGACGCTATCTATAAGGCGGCTGATAGTGGCGACTGGGCAAAATTTGTTGAGCTGATGGGCGGTGTGTTCTGCAAGCGAAATGACCAGCCTATCAGACCGTTGTATCAGGAAAAAGTGAACGAGGCAACCGGCGAAGTGAAGCAAAGCTACTTTGACGGCGTAGTCACTCTTGCATTAAAAGGCGTGCAGTATGCAGATAAAGAAGTCATCACCCGCGTTCATGAGTGGCGCATTGAACATCAACCACAAAGAGCCGCGTAGCGGCTCAAATGCTTTTACTTGGAGTTCTGTAAATAAGTGTACTAACTAGAAATATGTCCTATTTTTAAGCATAATAGCGGCATGCTAAAGGAATATAGAGTTGTGAAAGCTTGGAAGTATTATTTCTCTCAGAGCAACTGAGAGATACATGTATGACAAACGATGCGATGGTAGATGCTTGGGGAATTGAGTGCGCTAAGTATTTAAAACCACTGCTCTTTGACTTAGATGCAGCAGATTACCTTTCAGACGTCTTGAGCTTCAGGGAGCATGAAACTATAACGTTTGACAATAAACCAGCTCTAAAATTTCCGTTAAAGAATGAAGTATCAATGGTCATAATTAATAACTCCAAATTTAGTTCAGAGCCTTTTCAATGGACGCAAGTTTACTACGTAAAGATAGTGTATATAGGGAAGTAATATGAATAATAGCTTAGATTTCTCTCCTACTTGGGCATCACCGCCAGGTGATACTATACGCTCAATTCTTTTCCAACGGGATGTCAATATTGAAGAATTCTCTGATTTAGTTGGTCTCGATGTAGATTCTTGTGAGCGGATGCTTTCTGGTTACGAGAAAATAACTAGAGAATTAGCAAGAAATATAGCTCTTGTGACCGAAGTATCAGAAAATTTCTGGCTTAATCGAGAAAAAAAATATAGGCAACAAATCGAAGCATCTCGCGACGAGAGATTACAGTGGTTGGGTAAACTTCCAACCCAAGATATGGTTAAATGGAACTGGATCCCTAAGGGTTTACAAGTATGGGACAAGTTTAATGCATGCTTAGATTTTTTTAACGTTTCTTCGCTGGATGAATGGGATGAAAAGTTCTCTTCTCGGCTCACAAATGTTGCTTTCAGGACATCAAACTCTTTTGATAACGTTCCAGCATCCGTAATCACTTGGCTATATCAAGCTGAAAAAATTGCTTGCAAAGAAGTTAAATCGGAATGGAATAAAGAAAAATTAATTCATTCAATAGAACAAATCAGAAGCCTGACGACCCAAGAAGATCCTGATATTTTTATACCTCAACTACAAAGCATTCTAAGTGATTGTGGTGTTTCTTTAGTATTACTACAAACACCGAAAGGAACTAGAGCTAGTGGAGCTACTTTTTTCATTGAGCAGAAGCATCCAATACTAGTGCTAAGTTTTAGACACAAGACTGATGATCATTTCTGGTTTTCACTTTTTCATGAAATCGGGCATTTGATACTTCACGGGAACAAAGCAATATTCATCGAAGGAAAGGAAATTGCGTCATCACAAGAAGAGTGCGAAGCAAATGACTTCGCACAGGAAGTTCTAGTTCCAAATAAATATAGAAAGGAACTACAGACACTTACTCATAGAGATCTTAGGAAAATAGTAAAATTTGCAAAAAAAATTGGAATTTCTAAAGGTATTGTAGTTGGTCAATTACAAAATTCTGGGAATGTTCCTTATGGATATTTGAATAAACTTAAAGTTAAATACGATACAAGTAAAGTTTTCCTTAACCTTTAAATTGTATGTACTCAGTAGGCGACTTTTGCCAATTGCACAGAGCATCTTCGAATATTTGCATTGAATATGAGCCTAAATCCAGTTGAGGGCTCAATTCACTTAATTTCTCTTCAAGCGCGTCAGGGCTGTACCCTCCTTCCACACCATAAAAAAGAAGCGTTGCGCCGGGAATTGGGCCTGTTGATCCAGCAAAATACGCTTTCTGAGGATAAAAATTAACTAGGCCAACTTTCGCCCACATAGTAACAAGATCAAAGACTCCAAGCCTACTGAATGACTTAACTTGGCTTTTCAGACCTTTAAAAAAATAATCAAATTGTAGGGATTTATCACCACTAGTCGCATATTCAGCTTCTGCAATTTTGGCTAAATGGCTATTGTGTGATCCAATGTAATCTATATAACTTTTCACGACTGTTGGAACAGAATTCTTTGTATCATGTCTAAGCGATTGGTATTTTCTATGATTACTAAATTTCAGTTTCGGCTTTTCATTGCATATTTCGAGACTAGCCAGCTTAAACCAGCTTTCAAAACTTGACCAATCAGCAGTTACACGGTCCCATGTCCAAGCCTCACCTTCACCTCTCCTACCGTAGATATCTGAGACAACACTCCAGCCATATGCTGGAGATTTTCCGAAATGAGTGGCCAAAAATAACAACCAGAAAGCCTCATCCACATTGCCATTTTTACTGTGTAGAACAGCAGCTTTTAAAGGATCAAACAATGTTGAATTAGGGTTTTTCCTTAGTTCCGACAGGTTAACTTTTTCTAATTTTTCAACGTACTCAATTCTACGAATACTATCAACTATTTGTCGGGCAAGTACTTCCTTTTTTTGAGCAGTTTCTAAGCCAGGGAGCTCTAAGTCTTTAACATCATCTAATTTTTTTAATATAGAAAATAATTTAGTATTTTTTGAACTCAAGATTTCACCTGACATCTAGCTAGTAATTTTTGCAAAATTGGTTTCAATGCTTGATTTTCAAGATCACGCATCAAACTATCTATTTCCTCGAGTGCACTTTCTGTTTTTTCCTTAAATAAATGAAAGGCACGAAGGGCTTTTCCTAAATCTACCCAATACGATGACAATTCACAATTATCAAAATTAGTTAAGACTCCATCTCTAATGTTTCTCTCCGCCTTAATTATTTCTTCAATGTCTTTGTAAGAACAAGAAGGCATGGACTGCATAATGGAATTTACTGAGGGAAAACCCTCTTGAAGATATTCATGCGCCAACGCCTTGTCTTTATCGTACAAATGAAAGCTACCAACAAAATGTTTGTACCCTCCAAGTTTGATATCTACATCCATGCGTTCACTTAGCTCATTAGCTACAAACTCTTGCAACATTGTGAAGCAAAAGATGTCGTGAGTTAACCCACGGAATACATCATTAGATCGCATTGTGACGATAAGCTCTAGGTAGTTATCACGGAGAAGAAACTGTAAAGCTTGGGTACAAGGAATGTCTTTCTTCTCACCGATCAGGTCAGCTTTATCGAAGATTTGAATTACTGCCTGTCTTGTAGTCGTTTTTCGGCACAGTAAAGAGATTACATTTTCAAGCTGATTAATTGAGTTGTAGGTTCCAAGTAGTCTAGGGCCATAAGCCCCCCTTACTGTTCCGTCGTCTTCGGCGAACTTCGTATATTCAGGTAGGTAGTACGTCATATGAGAAGCGATGTCAGAGCCACTTAAATACCAAGATAACTCACCTAGACAACTAAAAAGTGTATTTTTTGTTTCAGTTCTACTAATTCTATTTAGAGGGTTTTCTAAATCGAGCAGTACACCCGTAAGCTCTAGATTTTGACCTTTTGATGGTGAATTGACTTTCCCTTCAGATAAAAGAGCAGTGATGCTAGCTCGAATTATTTCGTCAATTGAACTACCGCGAATCTCCATATATCACCCTATTCAATTTTGATATAGAACAGTACCAAAACAAAAGGTAAAAGGATACTTGTCAACTGCTACACATTTGCTACATATTTTGAAAAGGGAATTTTTTGAAGAGAGGAATCGGGCTGTAGCCCTATAAAAATGGCGCACCCGATAGGATTCGAACCTATGACCTTTGCCTCCGGAGTGAAAAGCCATTGCTCAGCTTTTCATGGGTTAACTCTCAATCGCCCTATCAAGGCTTTCATCATTGTCGAAATAAAGCTGGCTCAGCCGGCTTTTCTTTATTTGGTATGTCGCACTGGCAAGGCTAGCGCTTCTTTAAAGCTACTAAATTCTTCATCGGACACCTCGCGCTATGGTTTTGCCACCCGCTTTTTCAATACGGGTAATTATTAGCGCTAATTGAGTTTATAATACCGGTTAAACAGTTTTTGAATTACATCGACCAACTTGAGTAGAACATGGCCCATAAAGTACGTTACAAGTTTAAAGGTGTGGCAAAAGAGATAAACTTTTCTTACAGCCGCCATCAAAATATGCATGAAGCCGTGGCCGCAGCTGAGGGAATAGATCTTTCCCAGTTCCTGCAAACTGAACAGCAACTTGCCGCTATCAGTAAAGACAAAAAAACCGTAAGAAACTTCAGAGATACCGAATTTGCAAAAATGGGGTTTTCTGATTTGTACTTTTTAAAAAACGGGCAAGAATGATGGTTGCGCCCTTTCAACACATACTAGACCTTTGAGCTACTTTGCTTTTGGGGATTAACGGCCAAACCTTAAAAAATGGAGGGCTCGATAGTGTTCGAACCTCTGACTCCGAAGTGCAAAGCTACCAATAAGCGCTTTATGGGTTACCCTCAACCAACCCATGAAAAGCCTCAATCGCCCTATCAAAGCTTTCATCATTATCGAAATAAAGCTGACTTAGTCGGCTTTTCTTGATTTTGTAGGTAGCGCTGGCAAAGGCTAGTGCTTCTCTAAAGCTGCTGAACTCTTCGTCGAACACTTTAAACACCTCGCGTTGTGGTTTTGCCACCCGCGTAATACTCCCATTCACTTCATAATCGAACCCTGCAAATTGAAGGCGGGAAAGGGTTTCTTTGCCTAATCGCATGCCGCCTTTTAGGCTTATTTGAAATGCCGCGTCCATTTCTTCAATTTCTTCCATACTCCAGTGGTTAAACACCCGAATGGCCTTTTTGTACTTTTCCGCCAACCGCTTTTTTAACACGGTTATTCTGGGTTCTAGCGTGGCGTTGTTTTCATTTTTTAAAAGATCAGTGCATTCGTTGCATGCAGGCACGGAAATAAAATCGGCCTGTAGATGTCCGTCTTGCCAGTCGTGAATGAATTTTATGGGTGGAATAAAGTCTTGCCGTGCAGCTTCGCAGCCGCAGTAAATGCAGCGATTAAAATCAGCCGAATGTACCGCGTTTAGTGGCTGATAGAATTTCTGATAATTCTTAACTGACATTCTGCTACATACGTAAAGTTGAAAGGGTGCAAACGGCGATTACAGTACCACAGTCGCTTTTTTAGGGTACGCTATTTGTGCTCAGCTAATACAAACGCCGCCCTTGTGCAGCGTTTGTTTCATTCAGATACGATAAAAGCTACAACCGCGACGGTCTACTGTGCGGGTCGCCCTCTACGTGGCCTTTTGGCGGTCTTTGTTTAGGCTTTGCAGCAATAGGTGTTTCGCCATCACTCTCTTCGCCCTCTTCATCAATATCCCATGTGCCTTCTTCGCTCCACGGGTCGTCGTCGGGGAATTCCCCTATATTGATTTCTTTTACCGAGTAATCGGGCTGGTAACGCATGTCGTAATTGGCCGCCCGCACTATGGCAATACATAACATTAAGGCCACAGCTAATAGCGGAACGCCCCCGATTATCGACGCCGTTTGAAGCGTTTCTAACCCACCAACAAACATAAGCACTATAGGCATAAACGATAGCGCGAATGCCCAGAACAAACGATTCCAGCGCAATGGCTCTTCGTCTACTTCTTTTTGCACTACAGCTGCCAGAATGTAAGAAATGGAGTCGAACGTAGTTGCGGTAAATATTAGCGCTAACAAGGTGAATACGAAAATGACTATGTAGTCCAATGGCAGCGTGTGTAGCATGGCGAAAATAGCGGCCGTAGGGCTTTCTTGGTTAAGAATACTCACCACGTCTAGTTCACCCGAAAGCTGTAAATACAAGCCATAATTTCCCATTACCATGAAGAATAAAAAGCAGCCCATAGTGCCGAAGAACATGGAGCCCGCTACCATAGTACGAATAGTCCGGCCCCTTGAAATGCGGGCAATAAAAAGCCCTACGCTTGGTGCAAACACCAGCCACCATGCCCAGTAGAATATGGTCCAGTCTTGAGGGAAATGCGTGTTTTGAAAGCCATTAAATTCAGCAAAAGGCTCTAGCCAGGTAGCCATTTTAATAATGTTGCTAAGTACGCGGCCCAAAGCATCTAGGCCGGTATTGGCCATAAACAACGTAGGCCCCACAACAAATATAAATAATAGCAATCCTATGGCCAGCCAAAAGTTAATGTCTGACAGCAGCTTAATCCCCTTCTTTAAACCTACATACGCGCTGTAACCAAAGATAGCTGTACAGGTTACTAGCACCAGAACTTGGGTGGTAAGCGATTTAGGTACGCCGAATAGTTCGTGCACCCCTTCATTTATCATGGGCGCTGCCAAACCTAACGTGGTCGCCCCGCCGCCTAACATTCCGAAGATAAAGCTGATGTCGATAATTTTACCCAGCCAGCCGTGAGCCATTTTCTCGCCAATAACCGGCATGAGTGCTTCAGATATTTTAAGT
>Ga0066860_10000421_pt1 | contig 18528 bp, 21 predicted proteins | sample ETN07SmetaG_FD_65601 | JGI IMG/M metagenome (GOLD analysis project Ga0066860, IMG submission 65601) | Marine microbial and viral communities from oxygen minimum zone, Eastern Pacific Ocean - ETNP2014F14-07SV275 | ecosystem: Environmental > Aquatic > Marine > Oceanic ... | reverse complement strand
AGTAAATCCTCTCCAAATTCCACTTTCTCTCCTGCTTGTTTTAATTCCTCAATGCATTGTTTGTATGTAATTCTCTCAAATGGTGCTGTTGGAACCTCAATAGTGTGCTCAATTGCCTCTTGTTCTTTTTTACAATTCTCAGACACATACTTGTAAACCTCAATTATTACTGATTCTAAAATATCCATAACATCCGTATAATCCATGAATGCTGCTTCGATATCGATACTAGTGAATTCCGTCAAGTGTCTTCCTGTGTGTGAATTTTCAGCTCTGTAAAAGTTTGAAATCTCAAATACTCTTTCTAAACCAATTGTCATTTGTTCTTTGTATAATTGAGGACTTTGAGCAAGGTATGCCTTTTCTCCAAAATAATCTAATGAAAATAAATCTGCACCACCTTCACTTGCACTGCCAATAATTTTTGGTGTAGTAATTTCTATGAATTTTTTTTCTACAAATGTTTTACGTAGTGATTGTAATACATGATGTCTTAATTTAAAAATTGAAGCTGTTTTTTGATTTCTCATATCTAATGCACGATGATTTAATCTTGTATCGATATTACTTTCTACTCTGCCAATTGGATCAACTGGTAATGGGTGAATTGCTTTTGCCAACACTTCAATTTCTTCAGCCTTTACCTCAAAGGCAAAATCTCTTGCTTTGGTTTCTTGAACTACTCCCTTTATGCTAACTACACTTTGACGATTAATCTCACCTAAATTATCATTTAATTCACCTTTGACAATTATTTGAGAAATTCCTGAAACATCACGTAATGTGATAAACGTCATCTTTCCTAATTTTCTAATATCTTCAATCCATCCGCCTAACACTACTTGCTTTCCAATTAATTCAGTTGTCAGTTCTGCAATGTCGTGAGTTTTTCCAAAAGTCATCTTTTTACCTTATCTTTTATCCTCAAATTCTATCTCAATGTCAAGGTTTCGGGCATTTTTTACAATTTCTACAACTTTTTTTGTATCAATTGGAAATTTTGGTGTCCATCTTCCTGAAACCACTGCTTTGGTTTTTTGAACTCCTCCTGGAGCCCAAACTGAATTAATTGACAGAATTTTGGTGGGAAAAAACAAGTCTTCAATGAATCTATTATCTGACTCATCCTCCTCTACAAGCCAAATTTTACCCTTGAATTGATCTTGAAGTAATCTGTAGATAGTTCTACTTTGTCTGATAACCATGATGTCATTTTTAGCTAAGGATAAAATGAAATTACCATCAAATTCCTTACATGAATACATGGAAAAATCCTCGATTGCTTTATTTGATTTTGCAATATTTGCAAGAATAATTGATGCATTTGCATCAGCTTGGGTGATTAATCCTGAATCTATTTTTCTCTCACATTGGGGGCAAAGAACAGAATTTTTTGCATCAAAAATACAAATTGGAAGTTTCATTTAAATCGACTTTTCTCGTTCTGATAATGTTGTTTATATCCCTTGATGCAAAATAGAAATTCTAGTTTGGATCTAAAAAAATATGGTATTTCTAGAAATTAATGGACTGTCATCTAGATATTCATCATCTAAAGGTCCAGTTTATGCAGTTGATGATGTAGATTTTTCATTAGAAGATGGTGAGTCTATAGGAATTGCTGGTGAGAGTGCTTGTGGAAAAAGTACATTGGGATTATCCATTATTCGAATGCTTTCTAGTGGAAAAACTACTGGCAAAATTATCTTTGAGGATGAATCTCTTTTAGATTTAAGCGAATCTGATTTTGATAAAAAATTTAGATGGAAAAAAATCTCTATGATTTTTCAAGGTGCAATGAACTCTTTAGATCCTGTTTTTACAATTGATGAACAATTTATTGAAATTCTAAAACAACATCGCTATGAAGGTGATTTACATAAATTAATTTTAGATGCGATTAGTTCTGTCAGCTTGGATGAACATGTTTTGAAAAAATACCCTCATGAGCTTAGTGGTGGAATGAAACAACGAGTAATAATTGCTATGGCATTACTTTTAAAACCAAAATTTGTTATTGCTGATGAACCCACCACTGCCCTTGATGTATTAATTCAAGCCCAAATTGTAAACTTGCTAAAAAATCTCAAAAAAGATGGCATGTCTTTTATGCTAATCACGCACGATTTGGCAGTATTATCTGAAATTGCAAATAAAATTGGTATAATGTATGGGGGTCAGATGGTGGAATTTGGCTCCTCTGAAGAAATTTACAAAAACCCTAAACACCCATACACTCAGGGACTCTTAAAATCAATTCCTACACTAAAGGGTGATATTCCAAAATATATCAAAGGAATTCCTCCAAGCTTACTTGATGCTCCAACTGGATGTAGATTCATTGATAGATGTCCATTAGTTATAGAAAAATGCAAACAATTACCTCCAAAATTTAAAACTGATACTGGATATGTTCGGTGTTGGCTTTATGAAGACAAGTAATTTTTTTATTTTAGATTAAGATAATTTTTATCAATTTTTTCTAAATGAATTTCTTGAATTTGTAAGATTTCTTTTTGTGTAGTATTTTTATAATTATTTTGTATATTTCAGTACACCTCGATTGTTTTTTTGAGCTCTTCATTTTTTTAAATGAACTTTATTCAAATTTCATTTTATCTCTTAATTCTTGACTAATTTCCTTAACACTCATTTTTTTATAATCTTTAGAATTTGATTTTCTAAAATTGATATTTACAATTAATTTTTTCATTTCATTTGATTCTTACATGTATGATGTATTTCAAATATTTACAAAACAGTTATTTTTGAATTTTTTATATGTTCAAGAATATATTTTAACTATCTATCATACTATGTAATTCTAATTCAATTTTACAATAAGTGTATTGCAAATTATTTTAATGATCGAGAATGTTTTTTAACAATTGGTAAACATGCATCAATTATTCTTAACATTTCTGATCTAATTACTTTTTTATCAATTGATACCCAAACCCTTGATTTTTTAATTGCAAAAGAAATTGTCTGAACTTTCTTTCTTTCTTCCCACACGAATTCAATCTCTCCTAGATTTTTATCAAAAAATCCTTCTAAATCTGTCTGCATGGCAATATGTGAGAATTGAAAATGAGTATTTTTCTCATTTAATAGTGGAACTAAGTCTTGTCTTCTTCTATACGCAAGTAATTCCCCACTTTCTCCAATAATCCCTACAAATCTGATATATGGACTAAATCCTATGATCTCATCACAAATTTGTATGTGATCTTTTTTTACCATTTGATTAATCTCTAAACAGATGTTATTTTAATCATTATTTGAGGTATTTTAAAAAACTGAACCTAATCCAATTACTACTACTATTGTCTTGAATATTTTTCCTGATATCATTATTACTGTAAACTTGGTGAACTTCATTTTTTTCACTCCTGCAGAAATTAAAATAAAATCCCCAATTACTGGAAGCCATGATGCAAAAAATATTGCTCCCCAGCCAAATTTATCAAGTAGTTTGTTACCTTTCTTTTTATGCTTGCCTTGATTATTATGTTCTGATTTTTTGAATCTGTTGAATAACTTGTATCCACCAAACCCAATAAAATAATTTAACATTCCTCCAATAATTGAACCAACAACTAGTACAAGGCCAACAAGAAAAATATTTTCCCCTCCAATCAATAACGCTGATGTTAAAATTTCAGTTGGTAATGGAATTGCAGTAGCTGATAACAATGAATTGAGAAATAATCCAATTATTCCATATTCTTGAAATGTATTATTTGCTAGGATTTCTTGTGCTAATTGATAGTACTCCAAAATTAATTCAATACTCATTTTTAATATTCACACCTTTTCATTTGATTGAATCTCCACATTTAATTATTTTATCCCTTGTATGCTTTGATGATTGTAATTAAATCCAATGTGGTTTTTTAAAAGGATTCAACTATGAGCCCAATCACGATCATAAAATTTTGGGATTAGTGACTAATACTTCATTCATAATCATCTAAATCTATCAGTTTTTATTAAATACAGTCTCAAAATAGTTTGATTTATGGAGTTTGGTGAAATTTTTCCATTTGCTCCCGAAGATGGACTTCTTATTTTAGCACTAGTCAATTTCCTTGGTTCCCTTATCCCCTTTATCCCAGTTCCTGGATTTCTACTACTTGCCACAATGTCTGTAGGTAATGAATATAATTTGCATGCTTTGGCATTGATTTCTGCAGTATCTGCAACATTTGCAAAACAAATTATTTTCTATGTGAGCTTTAAAGGTAGACGAATAATGAATGAAAAAACTCGAACAAGAATGCGCCCCTTTGAAAGATTAGTAAAAAGATATGGTGCAGCAGCTGCATTTGTTGCAGCAGCTACTCCAATGCCTGACGATATTATATTTATTCCACTAGGACTTGCAAAGTATAATCCAAAGAGATTCTTTATTGCAACACTAGTTGGTAAAATTATTCTTATGTACATCATTGTTTTCATTTCACATTATGTTGGATTATCCTTTATTGAGCCATTCTTGGAAGATGTTGATGATACTACACCTGTTTACATTGGAATTATTATTTTTGCAGCAATAATGACTGCAGTGATAGTTATACTTTTAAAATTAGATTGGCAAAGAATCATGGCAAAATTTGCTCCATGGACGTTGGATGAAAATAATAAAGACGACTCCTAAATTTTTATTTTAAAATTCCATAACTTGTCTGTTGCCTCTTTGATTCCTATCCTAGATGATGAAACAATATTTTTTGGTCTATCCCCATCTATTATGAATAATTTCAAATCAGTTGTCAAATCAACTCCGTAGTGATTCTTTGTTATTTCTAAGGCTTGACATAACTTTGCAGGTCCATTAGTTAGATTTTTTAAATTTTCAATCTTTCTATTTTTTTGCATTGATTTAATTCCTTTTTCAGGTTCTATTGCACGAATTAAAACTGCACCAGCTTTTACTTTTGGATGTCTTGCAACGACATTAAAGCAATAATGCATCCCATACGTAAAATAGACATAAGCCATGCCTACCTCTCCAAACATTATCTTGTTCCTTTCAGTGATCTTTCTAAACGCATGACTTGCTGGGTCACCCTTGTGCCTATATGCCTCAGTTTCTGTAATAATCCCTATCATTTCAACTCTACCAATTTTTCTAACAATTTTTTTCCCTAGTAGATTTTTTGCAACTGATACTGTATTTTCTAAATAAAATTCTCTAGGAAGAATATTCAATATCTATTGGAATCTTTTTATCATTTTTTAATTCTTTGATTAGTTCAAAGAGTTTTACAATATCTTCATTTAATACCTCAATTAATTTTTGATTGTAAATTGTAGCAGCTGGATGGATTGTTAAAAAATATAGTTGATTATCTTTTTGTGCAATTTTCCCTCTAAACTTTATTATCTCTGATCCTCCTAATAGTGAATTAAATGCTGTATTGCCTAAAATACAAATTATTTTTGGTTTGATGATTGCTATTTCTTGTTTAAGATAATCTTGACACGTCTCTCTTTCAATTGTTTTTGGAACCCTATTTTTTGGCGGTCTACATTTTACAATATTTGTAATATACACTTTTTCTCTTGACACTCCTGCCTCTTCTAATGCTGCAGATAGTTTTTTTCCTGCTACTCCTACAAATGGCTCACCATTTTTATCTTCATTTCTTCCTGGAGCTTCTCCAACAAAAATTACATCTGATTTAAAATCCCCTTTACCTGGAACTGCATTAGTTCTAGTTTTTGCTAGTTCACATTTTGTACATTTTATGACATTTTGTTTTACTTTTTCTAATTTTTGATTCATTTTAGTTTACACTCTTTACAGTTGCTCTTCCTCGAATTGATGGCCCTCCATTTCCCATCATCATTGATTGCATGGGGTCCCCTTTTCCACAATTAGTTATTGGTCTTACTGTAAAATCATTTCCACATGCGTCAATTGATTGAAAAAATTCTGGAGCTACACCCATAACAATTACATCACGAAGTAAATCTGTAATTTCACCATTCTCAATTTTTTGTGCATATTGGCATGATATACTCCAATTGTATCGTTTCATGTCAATTGACGGTATCTTCATATTCGAAATTAGATATCCGTTTTTGACACCTTTGATCATCTCATCTACGTTCCATTTTCCATTTCCAATACATGTGCATGCCATGCGTATTAAAGGCATGAATCTGTAGTTTGTTGCCCTCATATTCCCAGTTGGAGGAACATTAAACGTTTGAGCAGTTTCTCTATTTTGCATATGATTTTTTAAAATTCCATTTTCAACTAGTGTAGTTTTTTTAGTCTTTACTCCTTCATCATCAAAATAATACCATCCTAAACTTTCTTTAATTGTAGGATCATCAAAGACGTTTAATTCCTCTGACCCAATTTTTTCCCCAATTTTTCCTTTCCACCATGCACCACCTGCCCACGCCATCTCTTTTCCTAACACCCTATCTGCTTCAGATGGATGACCTAAAATTTCATGTGTAAGTAATGATACAAAATCTGGATTCATTACAACAGTAGCTTTTTCTTCTTTTGCAGGTTTTGCATTAATTAACTGAGATGCTTTTGATGCAATCTCTTTTGCACTGTGTTGAATTTTATCTTTCTCTAAAATTTGTTCTAATCCTCCACGCCCACCCTCTGTAATATTTACTGATTGTGTCAATCCTGATTCGTGAGCAGTTGCTATCATCTCAACTACCACATCTGTAAAATTCTGTGTAATTTCTGAGCCTTCACTATTTGTAAAATATTTTGAATTGACTGTATACCATGGATTAATTATTGATTTAATAATTTTTGACTCATTTAAAATAATTTTACTGCATTCAAATCCGATCTTTAACAACTCTTCAATCGCTGGTTTTTTTAAAACCGGAAAATCTATTTTGTTTTTAGTAGTTGAGTTTGGATATAGACTAATTTTATTTTTTTTGTTCTTTGAATAATGGATAGAATTTTTTATTGCATCATTTATTGCCACTTTAATTTGATCAAATGAATTTGGATTATTAATTGAACAAAAACTCCACATTCCATCTTTAACTAGTCTGATGCCTATTCCTGAATCCTCACTAGTTTTGATATATTCTACTTCATTATTTTCAATCAGTATTGATTTTTTTTCTTGTAGTTCTGCTCTGACATCACAATATTGCACTCCAGAATCTGAGGCAAATTTTACTGCCTTATCTGCTAAATCTTGTAAATCTGGATTCATAATCTATATGATTTTGTATGATTTGTAAATCTGTTATCTAATGGTTTGATATTGCAGGCATGGTGAAATAATACTCATCCTCAAAATCATAATCTGTAGTACTTTTTACTCGTAAGTATTCAAAATATTCTGAACAGTTTTTGTAAAATTCTTTATTTTCATTTTCCATACACTCTTTTTCAAAATAGTCCTTTTTTTGAGAGAGTGAGGATTTTTAGTTCTGGATGATTCTTTTCTTTAAGTAAATATGACTGATTTAGCAATGCCAAATAAAGATGGTCTTCAAGTAGTAAAAGAAGTACTTGCAATTGATCCAAAGGCAAAAATCATTGTAATTACTGCAAGTGATGACAAAAAAATTATTCAGGAATGCATTGATAGTGGAGCTAGTTCTCATATCCCGAAACCTTTTATTTTCAAAGATGTCTTGGCATCAATTGTTAAAGCCATGGAAAATTAATTTAGGGTAATATTTGTACTAAAATAGATAAAAATTTGTCAAAAATTGTTGCTGATACTAGTGTTATAATTAATGGTCAACTGATTGCTCAGATAGAAGCAGGTTCTATTAGAAATTCTGAAATTATTATTCCTCAAGCTGTTTTTGATGAATTACAATCCCAAGCATCTAGTAAAAAAGAACAAGGTTTTGTGGGCTTGGAAAAAATTAAAAAACTCAAAGAACTATCTGGTGGTTTTGGCTTAGTTGTTGTTACTAAAGGACCACATCCCTCAACTGATGATATTAAATTTGCCTCAAGTGGACGAATTGATGCACTCATTACAGATGTAGCAATACAAAACGATGCTATTCTTTACACCTCAGATAATGTACAATATTTAGTGGCTCAGGCAAAAGATCTTGAGACTGTATTTCTTCAACCAATTATAAAAAATGAGACATTAGAATTTTTGAAATTTTTTGATGATCAAACTATGAGTGTACATCTCAAAGAGAATCAACGACCATTAGCAAAAAAAGGTAAACCTGGAACATTTATTCTCACTGCTATTAGTGATGAAATACTTACTCGCGATTATTTGAAAATGATATCCAATCAAATATCTTCCACAGTTGGAGTTTCTGATTCAAGCACACTTGAAATCTCAAAGACTGGTGCAACCGTAATTCAGCTTGGTGATTATAGAATTGCAATAACTTTTCCCCCATTTTCAGACTCTTTTGAAATTACAATAGTTCACCCAATTGTAAAATTATCCCTTGATGATTATGATATTTCTGAAAAATTAATGGAGCGTTTTTCTGATAGGGCTGAAGGAATTTTAATTTCTGGTTCTCCTGGTTCTGGGAAAAGTACTTTGGCATCAGGTCTTGCAAATTTTTATCACTCTGGGGGGAAAATTGTTAAAACTTTTGAATCGCCACGTGATTTACAAGTTAATCCTGGTATTACTCAATACGGAAAACTCGATGGAAGTTTTGATAATACTGCAGACATTTTATTGTTGGTTCGTCCAGACTATACAATTTTTGATGAAGTACGACGACAAGAAGATTTTAGAACTTTTGCTGATTTACGATTAACTGGAGTTGGCATGGTTGGTGTGGTACATGCAAATTCTCCTATTGATGCAATTCAGCGTTTTATTGGAAAAATAGAGCTTGGAATAATTCCTAGCGTTTTAGATACTGTAGTTTTTGTCAAAGATGGAGAAATTAACACCGTATATGAGTTGGAATTAAAGGTCAAAGTGCCTACTGGTATGACTGAATCTGACTTGGCCCGACCTGTAATTGAAATCAGAAATTTTGCAGATGCCATCTTGGCGTATGAAATTTACACATTTGGAGAAGAAAATGTAATTGTTCCAGTTTCCAAAAAAACTGAAAAAGTAGGGATAGAAAAATTAGCCGAAGACAAAATTAAAGAAACTTTTCAAAATTATGATCCTCGAGCCCAAGTTGAAATTTTATCTGATAATCGAGTAAAGGTAATAGTTGATGAGCAATGCATTGCATCAATAATTGGTAGAGGTGGTTCAAATATTAATGAAATTGAAAAACGTCTCCAAGTTCACATTGATGTAGTTCCAAAAGACTCTGAATCGTTTCATTCATCAGATGATTTACCATTTACTTTTTCAGAATCAAAAACTACACTTCTTTTAACAGTTAGTAGAGAATTCACATCAATGGATGCGGATGTTTATGTCAATGATCATTATGTTTCATCTGTAAGAATTGGAAAAAAAGGTCAAATCAAAATTCCAAAACGTTCTGATGTTGGAAGAAATATTTTACAAGAATCTTCATCACAAAATGATATTAAATTACATCTTAAAGATTTTTAAAATTTTCAATTATTTTGGGATTAGCTTTAAGAAAAGTAATAAATTTTCTCAACTGTTTTATTGTTTTTGGATTTAAATGATGTTCAATCCCTTCAGTGTCTTGATTTGCAGTATCATATCCCACACCTAAAATCTCAAAAAACTCTAACAATATTCCATGCTTTTGTCTAATCCCCTCAGCTACTTGAATTCCTTTTTTTGTTAGATTGATACCCTGATATTTTTCATATTCTAAAAATCCATTCTCATCTAACCTTTGTAGCATCTTAGTTACACTTGGTGCACTTACTGTCATGTATCTTGAAATATCTAGCGTTGTTGCATATCCTTTTAATTCTACTAGTTCTGAAATTATTTCTAAATAATCCTCCATTCTTGTACTTGAACTGTCTTTTTCTGATTGATGGGCAGCTTTGATTGAATCCAATCTTTTGGAATTTTTAGACTTCATGTTATCTTTGTAACTGTAAATAATCTAGTATAATTGGGTGTCTCTTCTGCTGATTTTAGTTATTCTTTATTGACCTGCCTGTGACTGTAATTGATCTTTGAATCTTAACTATTTTTTTTGAAATTCACAGTTGTAATGGATGACCCCCTAAAGGCACGACTAGATAAATTAAGAAAAATCTCAGAATCCGCTAAACGTAGAGCAAATTTGTATTCAGATGTAGCAAAAATCGATAATGCTCGTAGTACTAGACCATTAAGTGCATTACAAAAAGCTCCTGCACCTGGTAGAAAACTCCAAAAACTTGGATTTCTAATGTTATGGGTTCCTGAACCCACTGGAGTAACTATTGCCATTGGTGGCCCTATGATAGCTGCAGGTAGATATCTTGATAAAAAATACAATGGCGCCACACTTCATGATATTGGGCATGTGACAAAAAGCACAATTTCATCAATTAACGATTTTAAATCATCTGTTTTGTGACTCTTAGTTTTTAAAAGGAGTAACACAAATTATTTTATGACTACTAGAACTCAAGCATTGGTTCCAATTTTCATTGCTGCAGTAATTATTGGGATTGCTGGATTAATATCAATTCCAAGTGAAAGTAAATTACAATCTGTTGAATTCCCACGAGGAATGATAATGATTGATGATATTCCACTTGAAGTACAAATTGCAGATAATGAACCACTACGTATTAGAGGACTAATGTTTCAAGATCAATTACCTCCTGATCAAGGAATGATTTTTGTGTTTAATGAACCTGGATTATATTCTCTTTGGATGTTAAACATGCAATTCTCACTTGACATGATTTGGTTTGATCAAGACGGTAAAATTGTTCATATAGAAAAAGATGTTCCTCCATGTAAAACACCATTAGAAATTGCTGCCTGCCAAAGTATTATCCCTGATGAAATGGCAGTTTATGTTTTAGAAGTAACTGCTGGATTTATTGATGAAAATAATATCACTGTTGATTCTATTCTTGATATCATCTCTATTTAGAATTGCAAAACCTTATTTTATAATATTTTTAAAACGATTTTGATGAATAAGAAATTTTTTATTCCAATTTTAATTGGTATTGCAATTATTCCAATTATTGTATCCTTTAATGATGATTCATCAGATACTTCAATTACTCCGAAAATTGATTTTATCTATTCTAATGTTGATGATATTCAAAAAATTTTCATAGATGAAAATATTTCAATGTCCAACCCCAATGTAATTTCTGATGATACCGTGGGGCAGTATTGTACATATTTTGATAATGGTAATGTTCAACGGTTCGTTCAGTATTGTGTGACTACTGCACTAGTTGACTTTGACGGTAAACCATTAGGGAATTTCAATATGGGTGGAAATCCTATTTCCCCAAGCATGGCATTAGCTATTCTTGAGGTATCCCCTAACGTTGATTCAAAAAGAGACAAAATCGATTTTATTTTTCAAACCATGATTGAGAATTTAGTGTGTGATTGTTGGGGTGAACAACAACCCGGTGGGTTTGAATCAGTTTCTGTTTGGCTTGATGCAGCACAAAAGAAATACTCTGAATCTTCTCAAACCACCCTAAAATCAAAAATTAATGGACTGGCTCAAAAACAATTAATTTTAGAAATTACTGCTACTGAAAAATCATATTTGTGGACACTAATTATTGTAAAGTAGTTTCATTATATACTGTAAAATTCTTTGATTGGCGATTAGAATGATTGATCAATTATGGATGATTCTTTTAGGATTTGCAGCTGGAGTTTTGGGTTCTATGATTGGCGTGGGGGGTGGAATTATAGTAGTACCTGTTTTAACATTTTTAGGATTTCCTCCCACAGTTGCTGCAAGTAATAGTCTATTTGCTGCACTAAGTAATTCAATTGCATCTACAATTTCATATTCTCGACAAAAGAGAATTGAATTCTCATTAGGATTAAAACTTGGATTATTAACAATTCCTGGAACTATTATTGGTGCATTACTTTCAACAGATGAATCCCCTGAAATTTTTAAATTTTTGTTTGGATTTGTATTAATTGCATCAGCAGCTTATATTTTTCTTAGAAAAAAAATTGAGGATAAAGAAAAAACCTTATCAAAACAGATGATTGTTTTTGCAGTTGGTGCTAGTTTCTTTGCAGGAATTATTTCATCATTTTTTGGAATTGGTGGTGGAATTATCTTTGTTCCATTAATGGTAGTTGGAATGGGGATGGCAATGAAACGGGCAGCTCCCACATCACAATTAATTTTATTATTTGCATCCTTATCAGGAGTAATTATTCATAGTCTTTTGGGACATACTGATTTTCTTCAAGCAGGATTTTTAGCAATTGGGGCTTTTATTGGTGGATTAGTTGGAGCTAGACTATCTTTGGATATCAAAGAACGATATTTACAAATTTTAATCTCTGTTGTGATAATAATTGCTGCAGGAAAATTATTCTTTGATTCTATAATGGGAGATTCAAATTTCTTTGCAATTTTTAATTTGAAATAATATTTTCTAAGTGTTTTTTATTATTTTTTGTTTTATTATTTTTCTTTTTACTGAATGAATTTGATATGTATTTTTTTTATCTAATACGTGTTTGCCAATATTTTAAAAATTATATTCTTTGATATTTTTTACTTGTTGGTATAGATCATCACCTATCACGATTACAATTTCTGGCGACTTTGAGAATATTGATACTGGTATTCCAATTGATGTGAAAATAATTCGCCCTGATAATACTTCTGTAGAATTATTTGGTACATTATCTGCAACTGGTGAATTCAAATCACCTGTAGTTCATAGTGGAGAATAGATACCTGGTGTATACACTGTAATTATTAGTTACAATGGTGAACAATTGGCTGCTGCATCATTTAGAAAATAATAAATTTCTGAATTTTTAAAATAATTTTTCTAGATGTATCTAAACTCTAAGTTTTCTTATCTTGATTCATCAACGCAGAACGTTACTTCTGCAGATGAATTTGAACTATCAGATACTAGATAATTTAATGCATCAGCAATTTTCTGATTGTCTGGCTCTCCACCTGCAACTGTTCCTGAAAATATGGTAAACATTCTAATTTTTGATTTTAGAACATCAGATAATTCTTGATTTACTGTAGTTGTAAATGGCCTTAGTGCTCCTCTAAACACTTCAACTTGTGCTCTTTGAGTCCCTGTGACTTTTCGTCCAATTGGCAAGTCAGGACCAATAATCATTATTGCCCCCTTTGCATCCTTGTATAGTCGTGGATCATCACTTCCACCTGGAACAAATTGCTCTAATGCTCTTTGAGCAACTGTTGCAGGAGTTGTGATAAATTTTTCAGTTAATTCTTCCCATGACTTTCTTGATAATTCAGTTAATTTTGAAATTTCAGGCAAGTTTCCTGTAATGTGAATTACTGCAAGAATTTCACCAATGTTGGTACTTGCAGTGTTTAACCATTTTTGAATCTCTTCAGGATTTTTAATATCTACAATATGGGCATGGAATTTACTACTAATGTACTCTTGAAGGTCTTTTGGAGTGGACTGTGAAATGAAACATGCAACTTTACCTCCATTTTTCTCAACATGCTGTGCCAAAAATTCAACCCTTTGTGCGTCTACTTTGTCAGTTGCATCAATGGTAAACACAATTGCTTTTCCTGCAAAATCCGGTTGGTGAACATTTGGAGTGGCAGTTCCAATGTGTGGTTTTACTGGATAAAATACTCTGTCCCCTGGAACTACTTTGCCATTTAGGATTTTTGCAATCTCATCATCACACAAATTGAGAACCATTTCAGAAACCTGTCCTTGAGAAAGAAATTCTCTATTTGCAATCATGTGGGATGTATTATTTTGAACTTTTTCAGCAATACTTTGAATTTTGTTTAATAGATTTGTAAATGTCTCAGATAATTTTGAAACATCTTTTCCATTTGCAAGTTTTTCTGCAGCTTTGGTGATTCCTTCTTTGATTATATTTTCATCTTCTCCTAATAATGGAAGTAGTTCATTGCTTGCAGCAGCCACTTCAGTTGGAATTAAATCCTCAAATCCACTGACTCTCATAAATTCTGATGCAGCTTTTGGATAAACTGTTTTGTAAATTCTATCCGAATGTACTGGTCCGGGATTTGTTGCAATGGATATGATCCCCTTTTCTGTTAATTCCCATGACATTGCCTCAGCTAGTCTGTTTTTTGCACCCTGAGCTGCTGTGTATGGGCTTCTAAATCTGTAAGGTCGTTGCTCTAGTGGTCGCTCTTCTGTAAAGAATGTTGAAATTGTAATAATTTTTCCGCCCTCTTTCATTACCCTTAGTGCTTGCACTGATCCCCAAAATGTTCCAGTAAGGTGAATTCCAATTGTACTTTTGAATTCATCTAGTGGCGCATTAGCAAAACACGTTACTGGCCCTGAAACTCCTGCATTGTTAATTACATAATCTAAATTGATATTATCATTTTTGAGTGAATCAAACATTCCATTCATTGTTGATTCATCTGCAACATCTACTCCTGAAAAAATTCTAACTGTAGCACCGCTGTTATTTTGTGAAATAATCTCTTCTAACATCTTTGATGTTTCATCAAGTGGCTCTCTTCTTCGTCCAAGAATAATTACCCCTGCACCATTCTCAACAAATCTTTTAGCAATTGCCTTACCAATTCCTGTACCACTACCTGTGATTAGAGCAATTTTACCTTGAAATTTTAACATCGATAAAATGACCAAACTATTATGGTATTTAATTGGATTGGTGAATTACCGATGGGGGGAATATTTCTGTAAAAAATAAACCAACTGCATTTACACTAAAAAATTCCAAAAAATACTGAATCTTAAAACCACTTGTCTAGATTCTGACTTTTTCTCTCTATTGCTTTTTTTAATCTGTTTAGTGTTGATTGAACCCTATCTCCTGAAAAACTTCTTTCTTTAACTAGATAATTTGTTATTGCGTCATAATCTATTTTTTCAAAAATTATTTCATCCACATTTGCAACATCTGGTTCTAAAAAGATCTTTCTTATTTGTTGAAAATCAATTTCTTGTAGTTGTTCTTGAATTTGCAGGATATCCTCTAATCTTGAATGCTTTTTTATCATTTTTAATGCAGTTTTTGGACCAATTCTTTCAAAACCATTTGGATTAAAATCAGTACCAATCAAAATCCCAACATCAATTAGTTCTTCTCTTGTTAATCCAATATTATCTAGAGTTTTTTGGGTTTCAATCATTTCTGGAACTATGTCTATGTACATATTTTTATTTGGTATTTTTCTTCTTCCGCTGTTTGTAAAATTTCTTACCAGTCTTTTTGCTCCACATAAAACAGAATCAAAGTCTTGACTTGCAGATGCAAAAGCTTGCCCTGTATTTGTTAGATGTGCAGCAGTTGCTTCCCCTTCTGATGGTGCATCAATGTATGGGATTCCAAAACAAGTCAAAAGCTGTTTTGATTCCTTTACCATCCCATCTTTCATGCTAGTTGTTTGTTGAGCATATTTCCTTGCATCCTCCATATTTCCTTCAGAAATTGCCTTTTCATATTTGATTGTGGCATCTTTTTTAATCTGTTTTCTACGCTCAATCTCTGCTGTTTTTAGTGATGGTGGCTTTCCATCAAAGACATAGACTGGTTTTATTCCTAATGATAGAAAATTTACATTTCTGTATAATAGTCCGCTTAAATGACTTGTAATTCTACCTTCAGAGTCAGATAATTGTAATCCATCTGCACCTCTGATACTTGCCAAGAACTGATAAATTGCATTGTATGCATCAATTGCAATTATTTTATTTGAAAATGCTTCTAGAGTTGTTTTCTCTCTAACTACTAAATCTTTAAGATTTAATCCCATGAAATAATGTTGATTTATTATAGTATTTTGATGTTAATATTGACTAAACTCTTAGTCTTTTGATTTTTGTTGCATTGAAAAAGTTGGAATTTACTCAACTTGGTACTTGTTGGTAGACTTGGTTTAATGATATGCTTGTAATATCTAGATTATCTCTGATTATTCTATCCAATCCGTAATGATGTGGCTCTTTGTTCTACGAAATAGAATTAGGCCTCTATCTCGTCTGTATGGAATTATCATGAAATGATTGTATGATAATGACTAATGATGTGTTGGGTATTGTGAAATAGAGTTTAGAATATGATTCTTACCAACTTGTTAATTTTGTTATAACTTACTAGCTATGTTTGTGACTATTCTCAAAAGGTCAGCTTCAGGTGTATCTAATTTTGACATTTTAATTCTCCTTCTATTACTTTATGACAGAATTCACACTTGCCACACTTTGGACAAAACATTGATTTTGTCATTCTTTTACATCCAGGGCATTCGCGTTCTGCTATTTCTGCATCAAATACTGCACTCATTTCAGTAAAAACTCCAATCTCTTTTTATTAAATTTTTCGAAGGATGTGAACTTGAGAGTTTAGAAGCATACGAACGAAAAAGATATGCTGAATTGATAAAAACACCTGAATTTATGCCTAAACTGTACAAGGCAGTAAAGAAGACCACTAACAAAACTAAAGAAAATTTAGAGTGAAAATAAATTATCTTTTTTAGAATCTCTTTCTAATCCCAATAATCACTACAGCTGGAATACCAAGATACATTCCAAGGTTTAGTAGGATCAAGCTAATTCCATATCCCAACACTTCACTTTCTGAATCCATGTCAACGTAATTGAGTATGGACAAGCTGGAAATCAACGGGGTAATTGCAATCTTTACCATTTCTTTGAATACTGGATTTTCACGCTCATAATCTGCTATAATTGGACTAAATGAGTAATAGACATCGTTGAACATTCCCATGAATTGTGTGCCTGATTCTGTGTTGAGTAATGTATTATCTCTAAGTTCTCGTAACTGTTGAACTTCTATAGCCATTTCAGAGCCATATGTTGCAGTAGCTATGAGACAACCGCCACCTGTATTTTCTGAGGTAGTGATTTCTGATTCTGCTTCTAGAGATTCAGATGTAGAGATATTTGTCTCTAAGGAATTTTCATTAATAGCTTCTATGGGTAGAATTCGATAAATCACTCTCTCACCATGAGATACTAAGTAAAGAAATCCATCTGGACCTCTTTCAATATCTGTAATACATCTAAAACCTGTTCCAAGCATTATTTCATCTGTAGAATCATTTTCATTAACTAAATTATCTTGTAAATCAGGATTAGAAAATACAAATCCATCTCTATTTTGATTTAATTCAAATTTGTACAAATGTCCATTGTTACAATCCCCTACAAAAAGAGAATTATCATAATTTCTAGTTTCTTTAAAATTTCCAAAATTGATTCCTACAGGTGCAACTACCTTCTCCCAGCTAAATTTTGGGTCACCATAAACATAATCCTCATATCCTGGAAGACTATCTATTTCTGATTCTGTTGCAGGTCCCATAATCTTATTCCAACCACTATTGAATTTGTCTGGAATTAAATTAATTTCATCAAAATCATCGTCTCCGTTTTCAGTAGCCCATAAATTTCCAGTGATAGGGTCTATAGCAAGACCAAAGCTATTTCGAATCCCCATAGCAAGATAGGGTCCCTCAGGGTCTACTCGTAAAATTACACTAGTATCCATGTAATCTTTAGTTTCTGGAGGATAAAGTTCTTCAAGTAATTTGTTTTGAAGTGGACCATACTTTCCCGTATCTCCAACTACTGCATACACTTGATTATTCAAACCTGTAACCATAGCTCCACTGTTGTGATATTCATTTGATGGTAACTCTTTTAGTAAAACAGGATTTACTAATTTCTCACCATTCCAATCATACTTGTAAATTCTATTTCCTAATTGTTCTCCATCTGAATCAACTTCTGTAAAATAAAGATAAACAGTTGACCCGACACTTGTAACTCCTAGTAATCCACTTTCTCTAATTGGATTTACATCAATTTCTAAAACAGGTTCTTTTTGGATTATTCCATCTCGAATTAAACTAACTTCACCTAATTTTTGTAATAGTAAAATATCATCACCTACAAATGTCATAGTAGTGTATCCCCAACCAATATCTCTGGCATATACTTGAAGAATCAAATTTTCATCATACAATACAGGTTCAGCAAATGCGTTAGTGATACTCATTCCAATCATAGCAACAACTGCTATTGCGATAATTACAACAGGTTTCATCTAATTTTCCAATATGCCTTTCAATCCTTTCCATTCAGATAGTTCATAGATACCTAATTGAAATCCTGCAGAACAAAAAGCCCATTGCTTATACAATTGCTGAGTTTTTTTCATAGGGAAAGAATAGACGTCTTTTCCATTTTCTGTCCATATGGATAATTTATTCTGTTCTTTGTCCAAATCCATGGTGAAGCTCATGTGTTATCATTATTTAATATGAACCTGAAGAGACACGATTTTTAGGGAAATTATTCGCAAGACTCATCAATTTTGTTTACCTCCAAAAGATGAATTAGAAAATATGCAAAAAACTATGATTACTTTGGCATTAAAAAACACATTACTTGAATTAGGTCATGATGAACTT
>Ga0066860_10000415_pt1 | contig 18602 bp, 19 predicted proteins | sample ETN07SmetaG_FD_65601 | JGI IMG/M metagenome (GOLD analysis project Ga0066860, IMG submission 65601) | Marine microbial and viral communities from oxygen minimum zone, Eastern Pacific Ocean - ETNP2014F14-07SV275 | ecosystem: Environmental > Aquatic > Marine > Oceanic ... | reverse complement strand
CTCAGCATACAGTTGGAGGACGCCGCGGGGCGTACATCGAGCGTGGTGTTAAGCGAGTATGGCGCCATCCGCCGACCGCTCGAGACCCATGTCATGCGCCGGTCGGACCAGGAGTGCCAGAGGTGCACGGCGCCCTGGGAGCTCATCCTGCAGACGTACTCGATTCCGCTCTCGGACTTCGTCGAGCAGAATGCTGCGCTCGATCTCCGGCAGCTCAGCGTGATTCGCTTCTTGTTCGACCGTGTGCATGCCGGCGAGGTGGTCGTGGACCAGATCGGCATCAGCGAGTTGGAGCCGGGCTTTCTGAGCGCACGGGTGGAGCGGTAATGTCTACCATGACTCAACGCCAAATTCCGCTGAACCGCGTCGTCGACCTCACCGATCCCGGCAGGAACGTCATCTTCAACATGACGGTCGAAGAGGCTCGCGAGATCCTGCGCTCTGGCCCCGTGGAGGCCGTTGAGACGATCGACGGATCGTTCGCGCTCGTGAGCGTCGAAGGCAGTACCGTGCGCCTCGCGCGCTCGATGGACCGCCCTCTCAGGCACTTCATCGCGAAGCTCGTCGATGGCCCATGCCTAGTCGTTGCCGACCGTGTCGACTCGATCCACGCTTGGCTCGTCGAGAAGGGTATGGACGGCCAGTTCCACCCGTACTACACGCGCATGGTGCCTGCGCACTACGTTACGCAGCTGCAGCTCGTCGGGTGTCCTGATCCGACTCCGACGTTCGAGCGCTTCTTCGATCCTCCGCGCGGTACCGCGACCGACGACCTCGAGACCTTGGGTGAGGCCTACGTACGCGCCGCCTACGACGAGATCAGGAAGTGGATCGACCACCGTGCGAGCGAAGGTCCGCTCGGTGTGTGCTTCTCAGGCGGCATCGACTCGGGGGCGGTCTTCCTGCTCACCCTACGGGCGCTTCTCGAGCACGGTGACGTGCCCACGCGGCTCAAGGCGTTCACGTTGGCGGTGGACGGTGGTGGGGCCGACGTAGATCGGGCGCGCTCCTTCCTCGAGCAACTGGATCTCGGACTGTACCACGAGACGATCGCGGTCAGCAGTGCGGATCTGGATTGGCGGGAGACCGTGCGTGCGGTCGAGGACTACAAGCCGCTCGACATCGAGGCTGCGACCATGGGGCTGGCGCTCGTGCGCGGAATTCGGAAACGGTATCCCGAGTGGGAGTATCTGCTCGACGGCGACGGCGGCGACGAGAACCTCAAGGACTATCCCATCGAGGAGAATCCGGAGCTCACCATCCGGAGCGTGCTCAACAACTCTATGCTGTATCAGGAGGGGTGGGGCGTGCATAGCATCAAGCACTCGCTCACGTATAGCGGCGGGTTGAGCCGTAGTTATGCGCGCACATATGCGCCGGCCGCGCTGAACGGCTTCGATGGGTTCAGTCCGTTCACGCAGCCCGAGGTCATCCGGATCGCGGAGTCGATTCCGTTCATCGAGTGGACCAATTGGGATCACGCCGAGCTGTACGAGTTGAAGGGCCGTCTGGTATCCGCTGGGATTCGGGCTCTGACGGGACAGGAGATGCCCGTTTTCGAGAAGTGCCGCTTCCAGCGCGGCGCTGTCGAGAGCGATGTGTTTTCGTCTGCGTTCCCGACCGACGCGATGGAGTACCGCCAGGCGTTCAACGCGATTTACGCCTCGTAGCAGGGTGAGCGGGCGCGCCGCAAGGTCCTCGCCTTCCTCGGCCGGGGCTGCCGAACAGGGCGGCCCGCTTCAGGCCACGCCGAAAGCAACCACCGAGTGGATCCGAAGCCTGAGGGCGCCGAAGCCCTCGTTCGACCCGTGGGTACCGCAGGCGGTTCAGATCGAGGACGAGCGCGCGCGTGACGGCTCGACCGCATCAGTGGGCACGGTCTTCATCACCAACCGCGAGTGCCCATTTACGTGCCTGATGTGTGATCTGTGGAAATACACCACCGACGAGTCAGTACCGGTGGGGGCGGTGGACCGTCAGGTGGAATCGGCGCTCGCACAGATGGGTGCCATCAGCCAGGTGAAGCTGTACAACGCGGGGAACTTCTTCGACGACCGCGCCGTCGCACCACCCGATCGGGAGCGCATTGCGACGCGCCTGGGGCATTTGGACGCCGTGATCGTCGAGAACCACCCCAAGATGGTGGACGACCGCGTTAGGGCGTTCCGTGACCTGGTAGGAACCGACGTGGACGTCGCCATGGGGCTCGAGACCGTTCATCCTGAAATTCTTCCTCGCCTCAACAAGCGAATGACCCTGGCGGATTTCGAAGCAGCGAGCGAGCGTCTGCGCGCCGCGGAGCTGCAGGTTCGTGCCTTCATCCTGGTACGCGCCCCCTTCATGACCGAGGCCGAGGGCGTGGAGTGGGCGTGCCGCTCGATCGACTTTGCGTTCTCGGTGGGCGTCGAGTGCTGCGCGGTCATCCCGACGCGCGCTGGCAATGGCGCGCTCGACGCACTGGCGGCCGAGGGTCAATTCCAGGCACCGACGCTCGATTCTCTCGAGGCTGTAGCGGCGTACGGCCTGGGCCTCGGACAAGGCCGCGTATTCGCCGACCTGTGGGACGTCGAGCGTATCGCGACATGTGACCGCTGCTCGCCCGCGCGCATAGAGCGTCTGCGCACGCTCAACCTAACGCAGACGATCCCGGCACTCGTGCCCTGCGAGTGCCGTGCGGTGTGAGGTCGCGGTCATCGGTGGAGGATTCGGTGGCACGCTCGTAGCGATGTGCCTCGCGGCGCAGGGTCGTGACGTCATCGTGCTCGAACGGGAACGGCATCCTCGCTTCGCGATCGGCGAGTCGTCCACTCCGCTCGCGAACCTCGTGCTCGAAGACATCATTAGAACGTACTCGCTTGAGGCGTTGCTCCCGCTTTGCCGTTACGGGACGTGGAAGCAGAGCTATCCCAAGGTGCGCTGCGGGCCGAAACGCGGATTCAGCTTCTTCGCGCACGAGCCCGGGCGCCCCTTCGAGGTGTTCAGCGACCATCGCACCGAGCTGCTGGTGGCGGCCAATCCGTCGCAAGACCTCGCCGACACCCAGTGGCTGCGCTCGGACGTCGACGCGCTCTTTTCCGAGACCGCCAAGGCACAGGGAGTACGTGTGCTCGAGGGCGTGAGCGTGCTGGACGCCGAACGTGGGAGGCGATGGAAGCTGGCCCTCTTGCAGGAGGCGGAGGACGCGTCGTCCACACCGGCTTCGGGCCGGTCGCAGTCGTTCAGCGCTGACTTCGTGATCGACGCGTCGGGCGGTGCCTCGCCTCTCCACACGGCAGTCGGACTCACCGATACCGGCGAGAGCCTCGCCACACGGTCGCGCGCAATCTTCTCGCACTTCGAAGGCGTCGACACCTGGCACACGGTCTGCTCGGCGGCTGGCGGGAATCTCGATGACCATCCGTTCCCGGCAGACGACGCGGCGCTGCACCACATGACGCGCGAAGGCTGGATCTGGATGTTGCGCTTCGACCACGGCGTGACGAGCGTCGGCGCTGTGCTGACGGACGAGGGAAAGAGCGGGTCCATCGAGGAGGAGTGGAAGGCGCTGTTCGAGCGATATCCGTCGGTGGCCGCCCAGATGTCTGCAGCCCTGCCGACGAGACCATTGGTGCGCACGAGCCGCTTGCAGCGACGCCTCCGTCCCGCGGCGGGACCGGACTGGGCTTTGTTACCGGGAGCCGCCTACTTCATCGATCCACTCTTGAGCCCCGGGAATGCGCATACCATGCACGGTGTGGAACGGCTATCGCGGATCTTCGAGTCGTGGCCAGACCGAGGCGCGATGGCCGTCGGGCTCGATGAGTACGACAGCCGCCTGCAGGCCGAGGTCGACTTCCTGGACCCGCTCATACATGGCTGCTACCTGGCGATCGATTCGCTACCTCTATTGGCCGCATACACGATGTACTACTTCGCGGGCGCCATCCACAGCGAGGAGCGGCGGCGTGACGGCACCGCCGAGGGCGCTGACGGCTTCCTGCACTCGCACGACGAGGCGTTCCGTGGGCGGGTGATGGAGGCCTATCACGATCTCGCCGACATCACCGAGGGCCCGGTGGACGCCGGCGTCGTCGAAGCGTTTGCAAGTCGAGTCGCTGCAGACATCGAGCCGTGGAATACCACTGGCCTCTGTGATCCCGAGCGCCAGAACATGTACCCCTACAAATAGGGGCTGCACGTCCGCGGCTAGCGCCAGCGCACTCCGAAGCGGTGCGTCCCTGAAGCGCCCTCGACGTCCACGGGCTGAAAGGCCCACTCCAGCGTGACGTTGTCGCCCCAGAACGCGAAGCCGAGACTCACCGGACTGGCGTCGCCCGCGTGTACGCGCCGTGCTCCGATACGCGCCACGAAGGTGCGGCCGCGGATGGGCCAGTAGCCGATTTCGACGCCGCCCGACGGCACTACCTGGTCCCCGACGTAGGTCACAGCGCCGGTGAAGCCGACGTCCAGGATTCCGACCTGCTCTCCGTAGGCGCCAACGCCGAACGTAAGGCCATCGGGCCGAGCCATATCGAGTCCGCCGGGTGATAGATCGCGTCCTCCGTTCCGGTACGTTAGCCCGGCTCTCACGGGGCCGAGGTCTGCGGCGACACCGAAGTCGACGAGCAGCGCGGCGTCGCGTGTCGTGCCCACGCGCTCTTCCACCAGTTTTGTGGCGATGCCGATATCGAGGCCCCCAAGCTCCCGCGCATACGCGACGGTGGCGACTCGTTCCGAAACCGGTGAGGCGCCCAGCGTGAACAGATGGTCCTGCCCGGCGGGGGCCGCCAAAAGGCCTTCGGCTTGTGCTCCGTATTGCAGCGTTTGCAGACCGACGCCGATACCGCCGCCCAGCCACTGCCTCGCGGCCGAGACGGTGGTGGAGCTGCTGTTCGCGCCCCAACGCTGCACGTCGAGCCCGAAGCCAGATGCGCCAACCAAAAGTGCCGGATGGTAAAAGATGGCATCGGCGTGCCCAGCGTTCATCATGTAGGCGTCGCCGAGCGCCATCGCGTGCGTGGAAGCGGGCAGTTGCAACACGCGCGGGAGGGTGCCGGTGTTCTGCGCGTCGACACTCGCCGTGAAGACGATGCCGAAGGCTACCGTGAAGAGGAGCGAAAGACGCATGGCCACCTCATGAGGGTCGTGTGTTCGTAGGCTGCAAGCTCGGGCGAGGGGGCTCATGCCGGCAAGCCACTACGAACCCACCCGTTTGATGAAGTCCTCGATGAGCGCCCGCGCGATCGACATGCGGTGCGGCAAGTCCGGCATCGTCTCCGGTGTGAACCACCTCGCGTCTTCCAGCTCGTCCGGCTCGAGTCGGATGTCACCCGACTCCCAGTCCGCGATGAATCCGACCATGAGGGAATGCGGAAAGGGGTGAGGCTGACTGCCGAAGTACTGCAGGTTGGTCACACGCACTCCGACCTCTTCCTGGATCTCGCGGCGCACGCATTCCTCGAGTGATTCTCCAGGCTCCACGAAGCCAGCGAGCGTCGAGTACACCCCCGGAGTGAAGTGTGGGGAGCGTCCCAACAGAGCCTCCCGCCCGCGTTGAATGAGCACGATAATCGCGGGGGTGAGGCGTGCGAAGTGCAGCTGGCCGCAGGTTGTACACTCCATCGCTTCGTGTCCCGTGCCCCGCTCCGTTGGCGCGCCGCACCGCGAACAGAAGCGATGCGTCCGGACCCACTCGATCTTCTGGCGCGCGGTGCCTGCTGCGCGAAAGAAAGGCTTGTCCAGGAGCGCGTGGGTCGCGCGCAGCGCGGTCAACTCGAATCCATCGGGGGCCTCGAAGTCGTCGGGGACCGCATGCAGCCGGGAGTCTCTCCCCCGCAGGGCCGGCAGCACGACGTCGAAGCGCTCGGCGTTCGGCCCGAGCGCCTCGAGCAGGCCCGCGACGTCCTGGGACGTTGGAACGCTCGCTCCGTCCCCAGTCGACTTGAGCAGCAGGCGACGCCCGGCGAACACGAAGCTCCAAGCGGTATCGCTCACGGTGCCGGCTTCTTGTCGAGAACATGCGTGCGGTGGCACGAGGAGCACACGACCAACAGTCGGTCGCGCACATAAGAGACGTCCGTCCTGGGAGGAACCGGGCGCAGGTCCAGCGCAGGTCCACAACGCGGACACTTCAACACGTCGCCCGCCTGAAAAGCGTCTTCGATCTCCTGCTCGTCAGCGTGGGTGTAGCGGCCTGGCGCAGCCATGGTCGGCCTCAGCAGAGTGATGATCCCCTGTGTCTTTCCTGACGACACTATATTACCAGGCTAATCACGGAACTAAGGATATAGATGCACTTCGCGATATTTCAGCTGGCGCTCTCTACGCTCGTGCTCGGGCCCGGCGACGGGGATTCGAGTGAAGCGAAGACCTATTCGGGCCGGGCCGCCGATAACGAGGTCGCCACCCCTGCGCTAGATCGGGCCCAGATCGACATCGACGGTCGCCTTGACGACGCTGCTTGGCAGCAGGCCGCACTCCTGACCTCGTTCACGCAGTTCCGGCCGGTCGAAGGCGTGGAGGCCTCCGAGAGGACCGAAGTCCGAGTGCTGGTGGACGCGGAAGCGATCTACTTCGCGATCATGGCGTTCGACAGCGACCCCAGCGGAATTCGCGCGACGCTAGCTGAACGCGACTCCTACACACGCTCTGACGACTACGTCCGCCTCATTCTGGACACGTTCGACGACGCCCGGCGAGCATACGTATTCACGGTGAACCCGTTGGGTGTGCAGCACGACGGGATCTGGAACGAAGGCGGAGGCAGCGCGGGACGACGTCACGGCAACTACGGCCAGCCGATCGACGACAACCCCGACTTCCTTTGGGACTCTGACGGGGCTATCACCGAGTGGGGCTACCAGGTCGAGGTGCGGGTCCCGTTCAAGAGCCTTCGTTTTCCTGAGGCCGAGCAGCAGTCCTGGGGCCTGCATGTGCAGCGCCGGATACAGCGCAGTGGGTTCGAGAGCTCATGGGCGCCGATCACCGCCAACGTGTCCAACAAGTTGACGCAGGCCGGAAAGCTCAACGGTTTGCGTAACCTCGACCCGGGGCTCTTCATGGAGCTCAACCCCGTGCTGACTGGAAAACGAATCGGCGAGTTCAATGCCGCTGACGGGCTTTTCCGGCGGCAGGATCCGAGCGGGGACTTCGGTCTCAACGCCACGTATGGAGTGACCTCTAATCTCACGCTGGATGCGACCTACAACCCGGACTTCAGCCAGATCGAAGCGGACGCGGGCCAGATCGCCGTGAACGAGCGTTTCGCGCTCTTCTTTCCCGAAAAGAGGCTTTTCTTCCTGGAGGGAACCGAGATCTTCGGGATGGCGAAACAGATCATCTATACCCGCTCGGTCGCCAACCCGATCGCGGGTGCAAAGCTCACCGGCAAGCTGGGCAGTTTGAACGTCGGCTACCTGGGCGCGATCGACCAATCGTTCGACGCAGGCGCCGCCAACACAGTCGTGAACTTGGTGCGTGTGCGTCAGGACGTGGGCGCGGCCTCTACGATCGGCGCCGTATACACAGACCGCACCATCGGGGCGAACAATTTCAACAGGGTCGCAGGGGCCGATGCTCGGTTCGCGCTCAATCAGCGCTACACCCTGACGATGATCGGGGCTGCGAGCTTCACCGACAATCCCGGTCTGACGTCCCGAGCGACCGGAAGCATGCTGAGCGCCAAGATCGAGCGCGCCGGACGGGCGGTTTCCTTCAACGCGGAGCTGGAGGACACAGACGCGAACTTCGACGCCGGAAGCGGATTCTTCCGCCGGATCGGGGACACGCAGTTCAACTCCCGCTTTTCGTATAACTGGTACGGCAAGCGCGGCGCACTGATCCAGCAGGTCGGTCCCTCGTTCGACTTGAAGGGCTATTGGGACCACGATGCGTTCTGGGCCGGCGAGGGCATCGAGGAGGGCGAGGCACAACTCGGTTGGCGGGTCGGCTTCAGGGGCAACATCATGTTCTGGGGCAACCATCAACGGTCGATGTTCGATTTTGCGCCGGAGGCGTACCAGGGGCTGGTGGTCGCGCAGACCGACGGCTCGTATACGGATTTTCGACCGGACCAGTCGCTCTTCGGTGGGCTGAGCTCGACCACGTTGTCGCTCTGGGTGAACAAGTGGGAGCGTGTTCGCGGCAACGTCCGCTACACGTTCTCCGAGACCCCGGTCTTCGATCGCTCCTTCGGCGTGGCGGTCGAGCCCGCGGATTCACGCTCGACCGAAGTCACGCTCAACCTGTACCCGACGCGCTCGCTCGTGGCCGAGCTGGGCGTCCGGCAGACTCGCCTCACGCGTAGGACCGATGGCGTCGAGCTCTCCTCGGCGCTCATTCCGCGGGTGCGCGCGCAGTACCAGTTCACGCGCTCGCTCTTTGTTCGCGGCATCTTCGAGTACTCGAGCCAGGAGCGTTTGGGGCTCCGAGATCCGGCGACGGGGTTGTCGCTCTATCGCGTCGACCAGGGCGGAGAGTACACCTTGCGCGGTGGCTCCGAGGGCTACGACTTCCACATCGAGGGTCTGGTATCGTACGAGCCGTCGCCCGGCACGGTCTTTTACGTCGGCTATACTCGCCAGATGGAGGACGCGGAGTCGTTCCGATTCAGGGAGGTTCGCGCGATGGCGGACGGCCTCTTCGTGAAACTGAGCTACCGCTTCCGTATGTAACGGAGCGTGTCGCCCGCTCTGGGAGGGCGTATTTTCCCGCTCTGGGCGAGCGTGTTGCCCGCTCGGTTTGGCGTGCGTAAGGGTAGGCGCCTGGTAGGCGCGCTAAGAAGCTCAGTACGAGAACCTGGGCAGGGGCGAAAGATCTAGGTGGGCAAGGACGCGATCGAAATCGAAGGCACCGTGAGCGAGGTCCTTCCGAACGCGACGTTCCGTGTGGAGCCGGAGAATGGACACGAGGTGCTCGCCTACCTCTCCGGGAAGATGCGCAAGCACTACATCCGCGTGCTCGCGGGCGACCGAGTGAAGTGCGAGCTGTCGCCATACGACCTCACCCGGGGTCGGGTTACCTACCGATACAAGTAGCCGGCTAGGGCCCTCGATGCCCTCAACTCAGGTAGACCCTCAGCCTTTCGATCTGCTCTTCGTCGCCTAGCACGATGAGGTCGTCGTCGGCCTCGATGACGGTGGAGGCCGACGGATTGAAGACGAATGGGCTGCCGCGCTCGTGGTCCTTTCTGACGGCCACGATAATCAGGCCTGTCTCGTGAGGAATGCGCAGTTCGCTCAACGTCTTTCCCACCGCGCTCGACGCTTCCGGTACACTCATCTGCTCAGCTCGTAACGCCAGGTCCGACGCGCGAGTGGCGATATCGAAGAAAGAGACCACCGACGGCCTGAGAACGACTGACGCCATGCGATTCGCTGCGCTCACGTTGGGGCTGACAACTTGATCGGCTCTGGCGCGCTACAGCTTGTCGATCGACTCTTCCTCATACGCACGGGTGACGATTGTGAGTTTCGCCGCGAGATCACGCGCCGAAAGGCACACGTAGAGGTTGTCGGCGTCGGCGCTCAGGCACGTGATGAGGCCGTTCGCCTGCAGGAGCCCCGCTTCCAGTAGAACATGGTCGTGAGTCGCGTCGCCTTCCAGCACGCGCGCGTCCGGAACGTACTCGGCGAGCTCCTCGATCCGGGTCTGATCGCGCTCAATGATCACGTAATCGTGCGGAACAGATTCGATCTCCTGCGCGACCTGACGACCCGTCCGTCCGGCGCCGCAGATGATGACATGCCCCTTCAGCTTCGCGATTTCCTGCATGTTCGACGCCTCTTGAGTGCGGCCTTCAGGTCGAGCTCGACGATGAACGACGTGATGTTGGCGAACCAGAACCCCATCCACGAAATCCCGCATAACAACAGGATAATCGTGAAGGTGCGCCCGGTCGGTGTGAGGTCGAACACCTCCGAGTATCCCACGGCGGTCACGGTGATGACCGTCATGTAAAGCACGTCCGCGAGCGGCTGCTGCTCAATCAACACGTATCCCAGTGTTCCCAATACGATGAGCAACACGAGAACCGCAAGTGTCCAAAGGAATCTGGGGATAAACGCTGCCATCGGACCAGTCGGCGAGAAACGGCTAGGGCTCAGGGAGCCAAATTGGCGAATCGGAGGGGTGCTACCTGCCAGAAACCTTAGGAAACACACGACCTTTTGGCCATTTTTTCCCTTGACGCCCCCCCAGGTCTCGCTTACCGTTGGTTCAATTGTGACTCGCAGGGTGCGGAAACACTTGAACAGTGCGGCTTTTCAGGTGGTCAGCACCTCCCAGGAGAAAGCTCTCCGGGACTGCACCGCAGGGCGGCTTCGGCCGTGACAGAAAAACCCATTCTTGTTACAGGAGCAGCCAGATGAACAAATCCGATCTCGTGGACACCCTTGCCGGGGCAACCGGCATGACGAAGGCCGATGCATCGCGGGCAGTGGATGCGCTTTTCTCGCCGAGCGAGGGCATTATCGCTACGGCACTGAGGGGCGATCGCCGCGTACAGATCACTGGTTTCGGCACGTTTGAAGCCAAGCACCGCAAGGCCCGCATGGGCCGCAACCCACGCACGGGTCAGACGATTCACATTGCCGCAACCAAGACCCCTGGGTTCCGCGCTGGTAAGGGGCTCAAGCACTCGGTCAAAGGCGGCTGAGCACGTCGTTGTGGAAAGGTTGGGCTGACCGGCGCCGCACCGGTTAGCACGGCTGACTGAAAGAGGCCGCGTCACTCTTGGTGATGCGGCCTCTTTTTTATTGTTCCAAGCGGGCAGCTAGGGAACCTCTGAACAAGTAGGGCACGCCGCGTTACGGTGCCACGGCCCCAGATCCTAGGCGGGGCGACGACGCCATAGCCGTCGCTACGGCTAGGAGGTCCAACGACGGAGATGGGGCCGTGCCATCGTAACCCCACAGACCGTCAAGTGTTTTCGCACTTGGTGTTGGGGCGCCGGGGGGTCGCGGCCCAATAGGTCGTTTCGCCTCCTCGGACCACCGCCTTCGGCGGCGGTGCCCGAACAACTACGACTCGTCGTCGTGCCTACTATTGGACTCGCGAGACCCCTGCGCGCGGCGTACCCTACTTGTTCAGAGGTTCCCTAGCGGCGTGGCGGTCCTTTGCGCGCGCCGCCGGTGCCGCGCTTGGGTCTATCGAAGTCCGCACGGACTGCACGACCGCGGATCGTGGTGCCGTTGAGGGCCGTGATGACCTTCCTCGCCACCTCGTCGTGGACCTCCACGAGCGTGTGGCTCTCCTTGATGTCGATGCGGCCAACAGAGGTGCCCGGGACGCCGGCTTCACCGGTGATCGCACCGAGCAAGTCACCAGTGCTGAGACCGTCGCGCTCTCCAACACCGAAGAAGAGCTTGGCCCACGCGGGTGCCGGCGCGCCTGTGTTCGGCAACTCGGGGGCGGGCGGCGGCGGCGGCATCTTCTTCCTGAGCAGCGCGACCGCCGCCGCGGCCACCTCAGCTGGGTCGTGCTCTTCGAACAAGGGTTCGAGAGCCAGCAGATAGGGAGCCGTGTCCTCGGCTTCCAGAGCAGAGCGCAGCTGTTGCTGGATTTCAGCCACAGCGGCGGAGCCGCTGGACGTCGCGGGTGGAAAAGGCACTACCGTGTAGCCAGCCGCGCGCGCCGTGGCTCGCAGGTGTGCGACCTCGCGGGCCAGGATCACGACGATTCCCCCGTCTGACGTGCCGTGCCTGCGATCCAACTCGTCTGCGTCGGCAGGCGCGTCGCAGCTGACCACCTTCACGCCTTCGTGCCCATCGAGTGCTGCGCGAGCCGCGAGCGCGTCCACGCCGAGCCACACCGGGACCGACGCATCACCCGGTGCTCCGGCCACGAAACCGTGAAGTGTCAGCAAATCACCCACGTCCGCCGCGCGATCCTCGTTCCGGCAGAAGACCAGGACGTGGCGCGCATCATCGGCAAGTAGGTGGTTCACCATTTCCAACACGGCTTCTTCACGAGGCTCGGTCACGATACGGAATCGCACAGTGCCACGCTTGGGCGCGTCCACCACCGATAGATCTTCCCCGGGAATGGTCACCGCCCGCTTGACGTGGCCTTCCAGGAACTTGGAGACGCCCGCCGTTATCGGTTGGGCGGCGACCACGCGCTGTGCTTCCTTGGGCATGTACTCGAGGATCGCCTCCGTCGCCTCCATCCCCTCGAAGGTGTCGATGCGTGAAGCTTGGTCCACGACGATCGCCTCTAAGGCCTCGAGGTTGATGCCGCTCGATTTCGCGGCAGCCAACACGTCCGCCGGCGTGCCGAAGAGCATCGTCGCCCGCTCAGGCATTACCCAATGAGAGCCGAGCGCCCCGACCGTGTGCCCCGCGCTGTCCGCGAGCCGACCCATCGATTGAGCGAGGTAATCGGCACGATCTCGGGAGGGGGCGAGCACCAGCACCTTGGGCGTGTCCCCCTCCCCTTCGACGCGGTCCAAGAGCGCCGCACCCCACGCTACCGTGATGCCGCTGCCGGGGCCCGCGGCCAGGAAGAGGTTGTTGGCTCGCCGGATTACGGGCAGCGCCTCCGCCTGTAGCGACGTTGGCTGCTCAAGGCCGTCCGCAGCGAGCGCCTCCACCAGCTCGGGCGCGAGCCCGAGTTCTTCGAAAGAGTCCACGTCGTGGGCTAGGGACGAGACACTAGGTCGGCTCACCCGACCCTGCACCGCCACGATCTTCCGGCTCGTACGGAAGGCGGTTCAGAAGCCGCTGAACCTCATAGTCCAGCCTGGAAGTGCGAAGCCGATCGGTAGTTGCCACCACTTCCGTGTACTGCCCATGGCGGTGTGCGGTGACCGTAACGGATCCTTCCGCGCCGTTGTACGTGGCGCTGTGGCTGGCAGTCTTCAGTTGCGAGAGCCCTACCATCTCCGGGAGAAACTCCTCCGCTTCGGTCAGGACCTCACTCGGCGAGAGCGCCGTCTTGCGCTGGTATCCAGCCATGTCCGTACTGTCGGTTTCGGGTAGCATGGGCCGTGCTTCCCTCAACGGCCGTCGAGTAAGGTGCCAATGGCCGCCTGGTTGTGGAAGCCCTGAAGCGTACCCGTGGGTGCGACCAACCCGGGAGCGGACGTCACGCCGGCTTCGGTGGCCTGTCGGTGGATTCTCGCGAGGTCGGCCTCATACCGATCAACGTCGAGCACGGCCTTGCTCTCGGTGAGGTCCAGACCCAGCGAGTGCGCGATGTCGACGAGCACGTCGATCCGTCCGATGTCGCGGCCGTCGAGAAAGTAGGCCTCGAAGATGGCGTCGAGCGCCGGCCGTGCGAGCGCGGATTCCTTCGCGTGCAGGAAGAGCTCGTGTGCTTTCCGAGAACGCGGTACCAGGTCTGGCTGCACGAGCGAGAATCCCATGGTCTCCGCCACGCGCTGACCCTCTGCCCAGCGCGCTTGCCAGAAGGGGTCGCGTGTGTCCGTCAGCGGCGCGTCGGACGGATACGACTCAATCGGCTCTCGTGCGACGCGGATGTCCCTTTGCTCTTCCGCGGCACAAAGGGCACGGTGCATCGCAAAGGACAGTGGGTCTACCGCGTCGAAGAAGAATCGGGAACTTGGAGGGTTCATGGGTGCGTCAAAGGTGCTCGTGGCCGCCTGCGGGGACCACCCCGAGCGTGCTTCCTCCACGCGTGGGGCGACGCCATATTTCAGCCCCACCGATGACATGATGAGGCTGGCCATGCAGTTCAGTGCGAATGTCGAGAAGCTCAAGCCCTCCGCAACGATCGCGGTCAGCACGCTCGCGAAGAAACTGGCGTCGGAGGGCCGCGACATTCTGAACCTCGCCGGCGGGGAACCGGACTTCGACACGCCCGAGTTCATTTCCCAAGCCGCCATCGACGGGATACGCGCGGGTCGCACGCGCTACACGCCTCCAGCGGGGCTGCCTGAGCTGCGAAAGGCGATTGCGGGCCGTCTGAGCGAGCAGGCGAGGCGTGAGCTGGACTGGAACGGAATCGTCGTGAGCACCGGAGCGAAACAGGCGCTCTTCAACGCGACCTTCACGCTCTTCGGGCCTGGAGACGAGGTCCTCATCGCCTCGCCGTACTGGACCACCTACCCGGATCAGGTCAACATCGCCCGGGCCGAGCCCAAAGCCGTGTTCGGGGCAGAGTCGAGGGATTTCAAGATTACCGCGGACGATCTTGATGCGGTTTGTTCCGAACAGACGCGTGGGCTCATCCTCAACACACCGAGTAACCCCACGGGCGCGGTGTACTCGCTGGAGGAACTCGAAGCGATCGCGATCTGGGCGCGGGACCGGAGCGCTTGGCTCATCTGCGACGAGATCTACCGCAACATCTACCACGATGCGGACCGCGTTGCGGCGCCTGGCATCCTGGAGCTGCCCGAGTCTTCGCTCGGCGACTTCGTGCTCATTGACGGGGTCTCGAAGAGCTACGCCATGACTGGCTGGCGGCTAGGCTTCTCCTACACGAGTGTCGAGCTCTCCCAGAAGCTCACGGCGCTCCAGAGCCAGACCACGTCGAACGTCGCCACTCCGACTCAAGTCGCCGCGCTGGAAGCGTTCTCCAACGTGGAAGAGGCGCGCGCCTCGATCGCGGAGATGCGCGTGGCCTTCACGCGTCGTCGGGATCTAGTGATGGCGCGTATGGACGAACTGCTGCCGGACATGCCGTACACCCGCCCGCACGGAGCCTTCTATCTCTACTTTCGCGTCGACGGGTTTTTCGACGATGGAATCCCCGACGCCAGCGCTTGGTGCTCGTATCTGCTCGAGCAGCAGGGGGTGGCGCTCGTGCCCGGGGCAGCGTTCGGCGATGACCGCTGGGCGCGTATGAGCTTTGCGGCGTCCGACCACGTGTTGGAAGATGCCTTCAGCCGCATCGCGGCGATGGTGTCGGCCGCAACGCTCGCCTAGTACTAGTAAGGGGCTAGCCCAGCGCGTCGACGACGCGCGAGGCCGCTGCGAGCGCGTCGCTCTCATAGGAGGCCCCGAACAGGTTTACATGCACCAACAAGTAGTAGAGCTGATACAGGTCGCGCCTGAATGCCTCGTACTCTCGACTGATGGGCCGACTCGCATCATAAGCCTCGTAGAAGCGCTGCCCGAAGCCTCCGAATAGCTCGGTCATCGCCAGGTCGACCTCGCCGTCGCCCCGAAACACTGCGGGGTCGATGATGACGGGGACCCCCTCAACCGTGGCGTAGGCGTTTCCGCTCCACAGGTCGCCGTGCAACAAGCCACCGCGCTCGACATCAACCAGAGCGTTCGGGATCACGTCGATCAGGCGGTCCATGGTATGGCTGCGCAAGAAACCCTTGGAGCGGGTAAGCTGCAGCTGGGGCACGATTCGCAGGTCCCGCCAGAACGCACCCCAGTTACTACGCTCTTCGTTTGCCTGCGGCAGCGAGCCGATCCAGTTGTCCCGTGCCCACCCGAAGGAGGGACCGAGCTCGGAGGCGTGCAGCTCTGCCAATGACGTGCCCAACCTCTCGGGGTAGTCCGCCGCTGGCGTCCCGGAACCCACGTATTCCAGCAGGAGCCAGGATGGGGTGCCGGCACCACCGCCTCGGTCGAGCGGCGCGGGTATTTGAACCGTGCAGGCGCGCCTCAATGCCTCCAGCCCGTCTGCTTCGGCCTCGAACATCTCAGGCGGCGCCACCTCGTTCCACTTCAGAAAGAAGGAATCGCCGTCTCGCGTATCGAGTCGCGCGCCGTTGTTGATGCATCCGCCGGAAGCAGCGACGCTCGCGGTGATGCGGTGACCGAGGGCCGACTCCACCTGTTGCCTCAGCGGAGTCGGTAGATGCATCGGCGTGGTTGGGCGGGCGGTTGTGCAGGCGGTTAGGCGGCGCGCAGTTGCTTGAGCAGGCCCCTGCAGGATCGCTTGACCATCTTGTAGACGTTCTCGAAGCCGCTCGCGCCCCCATAGTAAGGATCGGGGACTTCGTCGCCGTCGCGTTCCGGCTCGTACATGCGTAGGAGCTCGATGTGCGCCCCGGAGCCGTTGGCCTCACTCATGCGTTGCAGTGTGCGCAAGTTGTCGTGGTCCATGGCGATGATGTAGTCGAAGCGCTCGAAGTCCTCCAACACCACTTGGCGCGCGCGGGAATCCAACTCGATTCCATGCTGCTCGGCGACGAGCGTAGAGCGGGCGTCCGAGCGCTCTCCGACGTGCCACGCACCGGTGCCGGCCGAGTCGATGTCGAATCGGTCCGCCAGCCCTTCCTGCTCGACGAGGTGCCTAAAGACTCCCTCCGCGAGCGGTGATCGGCAGATATTGCCGAGGCAGACGAAGAGAACGGATGTGCGGGACGACGAGGCGGGGTTCTCGTCCATTTTGGCGGTCGAGTCCAGTAAGAGTCGAGTGATCGTCTCGACGCGTGGTGCGTTCTGACGCCGCCAAGTTGTAGCGGTGTTACACCCTTGGCAAGAAAGCCGGTTACCTTTTTTTCGCCATCTGTCCTACGTGTGTCGAAGCGCTTGGTTTCGGCATGACCTCTGCGCCTTCGCGAGACCCAGTGGACATCGCTCGATTCTCAGACATGAAGCTCTCCGACGAGCGCCTTGCGGCGATCGAGGCTCTCGGATGGGTGACACCGACGCCGATTCAGGTGCAGGCGATCCCTGCTGGCCTGGACGGCAAAGATGTGGTGGGCATCGCGCAAACGGGCACGGGCAAGACGGGCGCGTTCATGATCCCCGCCCTCGAGCGCATTCGAGCTGGAGAAGGCCTACAAGTGCTCGCGCTCTGTCCGACACGAGAGCTCGCCCAGCAGGTCTCCGACGACTCGGCGGCGCTCGCAAAAGGCACCAACATCCGAAACGAGGCCATTTTTGGAGGCGTGGGCTACGCGCCCCAGATCAGGGCGCTCGAAGACGGCTTCGAGGTGATCGTTGCCACGCCCGGCCGCTTCATCGACCACATGCAGTCGGGGCGAGTGGATCTGAGCAAGGTCGACTACCTCGTGCTGGACGAGGCCGACAGAATGCTCGACATGGGGTTCAGGCCCCAAATCGAAGACGTCTTGCGAGGCATGCCCAAAAAACGGCAGACGATGCTCTTCAGCGCGACCATGCCGCACGGCGTTCACGACCTCGCGTTGCGCCTCACCAAGGATGCGCTTTGGGTGGAGGCGACCCCGTCCGGCACGACCGCCGACGGCATCGAGGAGTTTTTCTACTCGGTGAAGCCGGAGAAGAAGCCCGACTTGCTGCTCAAGCTCATGGCCGAGCCTGGATGGGACCATGTGCTGATCTTCACCCGCACCAAAGCCGGCGCCGATGTGCTCGAGGGGCGTTTGCAGCGCGAGGGTATCCTGGCCGACGTCATGCACTCGAACCGGCAGATGAAGCATCGCACGCGTGCGCTGGAGCGCTTCGCGACCGGCAAGGTGCGCGTCCTTGTGGCGACTGATGTCGCGCAGCGGGGCCTCGACGTCGAGGGTATCAGCCACGTGGTGAATTACGATGTCCCGCTCGATCCGGAGGATTACGTTCACCGCATCGGGCGCACGGGTCGTGCGGGAGCGACCGGGAATGCGGTCACGCTCGTCACCGCGTCGGACCTCGGGGCGATGAAGAGCCTGGAGCATCGCTTGGGGCGAAGGGTGGAGAAAACTCACCTTCCCGAGTTCGACTACGCGGGAACACCTCAGACCGAGTCGCGCTCTGCCGCGCGGCGCGGGCGGAAATCGCGCTCGCCCCACGGCATGGGTTCCAAGGCCGCCGCCGACTTGACGCCCGAGGAACTGGAAGCGCTGCTCAATCCCGGGTCCTGATACCACCGTTGTGAAGCGGCGCTTTGCGTCTCAAAAGGCAAGCCATGATTCTCCGACGCTACGGCACTTCGTACCAGAGTGTGGACCTCAACTTCGACTCGAAGGCGCTGAACGAGGTCGGCTTCCGCAGGAATCACGAGCATTCTTTCGCGGTGGACGACTTCGACGCTTCCTACGCTCTCGGGACTACGCATGAGCTCGAGGCGGAGGCGGAGGGTGACGTTCAGGACCACACTGAGCAGCAGCTCCTGGATCGGCTGCAGGAGCAGATTGAGGCTCTGGTGGCTGGGCTCGGCGACGGGGAGGTGCTCGTCGTAGAGAACGAGCAGGGGCACGATTACCCGAAGACGCGACAGCAGACCGCCAACGTGATCATCGAGGGCGAGAACCGCCTGCACTTCACGTATACGATCGCTCCGCTGCTTCGTATCGCGGTATATCGATCGAGCGAGTGATCACGCCGTGCCGACCTACGCGGCAATCCAGGAAGCCGCACAGCGGATCCGCGACGGAGTCATAGAGACGCCGTGCACGCGGACGCGGGCCTTTAGGGATCTCGCGCCGGGCAACCACTACCTGAAGCTCGAGAACCTCCAGCGTACCGGCTCGTTCAAGGATCGCGGCGCGCTCAACCGCATGCTCCGGCTCACCGAGGCTGAGAGGGCCCGGGGGGTTGTGACGGCGAGCGCCGGCAACCATGCGCAAGCGGTGGCCTACCACGGTGGGCGCCTCGGCATTTCGGTCACGGTCGTGATGCCCGAGACTGCCCCGCTCATCAAGGTCACCAACACTCGCGGCTACGGTGCTGATGTGATCCAAGTGGGTACGATCCTCGACGACGCTGCCGCCGAGGTTCAGAGGCTCGCCGCAG
>Ga0066860_10000410_pt1 | contig 18690 bp, 17 predicted proteins | sample ETN07SmetaG_FD_65601 | JGI IMG/M metagenome (GOLD analysis project Ga0066860, IMG submission 65601) | Marine microbial and viral communities from oxygen minimum zone, Eastern Pacific Ocean - ETNP2014F14-07SV275 | ecosystem: Environmental > Aquatic > Marine > Oceanic ... | reverse complement strand
TTTAAGACCACATTCAATTGTACATAAAATAATATATGACGAAAAAACCAAAAGCGCTTCTGAAGTAGAAGTAATTGATGGAGAGACAAAACAAAAACATAAATTTAAAGCAAAAATTATTTTCTTATGTGCATCAACTATACCTTCTACGTCAATTTTAATGCAATCAACTTCTAAAAGATTCCCAAAAGGACTGGGGAATGACAGTGATGAGCTAGGTCATAATATAATGGATCATCACTTTGTAGTGGGCGCTTCTGCTAAGATTAAAAATTTTAAAGAAAAGTATGACAAAGGAAGAAGACCAGGAGGAATATATATACCTAGATTTAGAAATATTGGTGGAAATTCAAATTCTAAAGATTTTATAAGAGGCTATGGATATCAAGGTGGTGCTTGGAGAAATAGTATGTCAGAAGTTGTAGCTGAATTGAAGTACGGCCCTAAATTAAAAGAAGAAATATTAAAACCTGGTGGATGGAGAATTGGAGTAACAGGATTTGGAGAAACATTGCCTGACCACAAAAATAAAATGTATCTAGATTATGATAAATTAGATGAATGGGGGCTTCCTACTGTTACTTTTGATGCTGATTTTGGCGAAAATGAATTAGCTATGAGAAAAGATATGAAAGATCAAGCAGTAAAAATGTTCAAATCTGCAGGTTATAAAGATGTTGTAGGCTATGACAGTATTGATTCTAGAGCAATGGGGCTTGGAATTCATGAAATGGGAACTGCTAGAATGGGGCATGATCCCAAAACATCAGTATTAAATAAATACAACCAAATTCATGCTTGTAAAAATGTGTTTGTTACTGATGGATCTTTTATGACTTCATCTGCATGTCAAAACCCATCACTAACATATATGGCATTTACAGCAAGAGCTGCTAACTATGCTTCAGAACAATTTAAAAACGGAAATTTATGAAACGTAGAGATGCATTAAAAAATATTGGGCTTTCAGCTGGTTTGATTATTGCTACACCTTCTGTTATAAGTTTATTAAATAGCTGTAATACTAATCCTAATAATTGGAGGCCAATCTTTCTTAACAAAGAGCAAGCTAAGGTGTTAATGGATATAGTTGATGTAATTATACCTAAGACGGATACTCCTTCTGCAAACGAAGTAAATGTTGTTGAATTTCTTGATAAATACTATAAAGAAATTTTAGATGATAATAGACAAAAATGGCTAAAGGAAACATATGTGTCATTATTAAATCTAATAAAATCAAATTACAGTGATACTATCAATGATTTAACTGAAGATAATTATAAAGATTTATTAGATAATCATATGATCCTCAATGGAGAATCAAATGATATTTCAGAGTTATTAAAAAATATAAAATCTGATACTATATGGGCTTATAAAATTAGTGAATTTGTTGGTGAAAATGTTCTAGCATATGATCCAATACCTGGTGTTGCATATTGTGGCAATCTTGAAGAACTTACAGGTGGAAAATCCTGGTCATTATAATAAAAGATGAAAATTCTAATTCAATTATTATTTGTTATTGTTTTTTCGATTTTTTACAATTTTCAGAATTTAATTTCTGCTGAAAAACCCCAGGAATGGATTCAACTTTTTAATGGTAAAAATCTTGAAGGCTGGGAAGTAAAGATCAATGGGTTTGCTTCAGGAGAAAATGCATTCAATACATTCAAAGTGAAAAACAATTCACTTGTTGTATCCTATGAAAATTATGATCATTTTAAAGACTATTTTGGACATATTTTCTATAAAAACTCTTATTCTAATTATAGACTTAGGTTGGATTACAGGTTTGTTGGCGATCAATGTAAAGGTGGAGAAGGATGGGCAACAAAAAATAGTGGTGTAATGATTCATTCTCAGTCACCTGAAAGCATGGAAAAAGATCAAGAGTTTCCAGTTTCAATAGAAGTACAACTTCTGGGTGGAATACAAAAACCTTGGAAAAGACCTACTGCAAACTTATGTACACCAGGAACTCATGTTAATATTAATAACAAATTAGTAACTACTCATTGCATTTCTTCATCCTCAGAAACATACTACGGAGAAGAGTGGGTAAATCTTGAAATTGAAGTGCACAATGATTCTATCATTAAACATTATATAAACAGTAAGGAAGTTTTCTCCTATACTAATCCAATAATCGGAGGTCAGTACAATACGTTAAAAAACAAAAAGGGAGAGAAACTAAAAGAGGGATATATTTCTCTTCAAAGTGAAAGTCACCCGATAGAATTTAGGAATATAGAATTACTTATTCTACAATAAATTTTCCTTTCATCATTGCATAATGTCCTGGAAAACTACATATAAAATCATATACTCCTTCTTTTGGAGGTAAAAATTCAATAGTAGTTTCTTGACCTCCTCCAATCATATCAGTATACACAATAACTTCATTTGATTCAATTGGAATATATTGATTTTTACTTGCCATTGCAGCCTTATTAGCAAATTCTAGTATGTCTACCTTCTTTTTAAGTAAGACAAAATTATGCCCCATTAGCTGTACGTCTAATTTTCCAATATGCTTAAGTGTTAATTTTACTACTTTACCCTTTTTAACAATAATTTCACGAGTATTAAATTTCATATAATCATCTGATGTAATTACAATTTTAGTTACATCATTTTCAACACTACAGCTAGTTAGCATCAATAAAGAAGTAATAAATACTAATACGTACTTAAATCCTTTTACATTCATATTGTCAAATTGAAAAAATTGTCTTTATTGCTAAATCTAAATTAGCTGAATTAATTTGTTTTTTTGCTAGCTTATGTATTTCCTTTATTTGTTGATTTCTATCAGAAATTTTCATTATTTGTGAAATATTCTTATCAACTAAGCGGTATTCTTTAATCTCTTGCTGAGTCGGAATTTTTTCTAAATTACCTATTCTGGCAAGATTGTTTTTTGTTAATATATCTGTAGAGTGAAGATGGTCTGGCAATTGATCAACCCCTATTCCTTTTCTATGAATCGGTTTCGGAATCTCAAATAAACTCTCTTCAATTACTCGAGTATACCAGTTAGCCCCCATTCTACCTACTAAATCTAGCTTTTTAGTATCTAAAGATCCATTCTCATCTAAATACCCATTATTAATATGGATATGTACTATTTTAGAAATAATCAAATTTCCTGCTCCTCCATCCTTTCCTAGTTCAATTATTTTATCTACAACACATTCAAAAGAAATTGGCGATTCTTCAACTCTGGGAGGTGTAACTTTTTTTGATTTAACTGGTGTTAAACCAGATTTTTTAAATTCATCTACATCACTATTATATTCTGTGCTGGCTAAAGATACTGGTTCTATAATTGAAAAATTTACAATATTTACTACGACCTCTTTTATCTTTTTTATATTCTCTAAAGTATCTTTAGTTGAATTATCTCTTACTCTTCTAGAAGGAGAGAAAATGAGTATAGGAGGATTAGCACTAAACATATTAAAGAAGCTGAACGGGCTTAAGTTAACATTCCCTTTTTCGTCAATAGTACTAGCCAGTGCAATTGGTCTAGGAGCAACTGATAATAAAAGTATTTTATGTAACTCACTAGTTGACAAGCTATTAGGATCAATTGAAGTAAACTTATTCATTATATCTGTTTTATTTTGATCCTAATAATTTTGTTCTAACTTCCCCAAAACCTACTCTTTTACCATTCTTTTCACAATAACCTCTCATAATTACTATATCATTGTCATTAATAAATACTCTGCTATTTCCATCACCTAAAATTACGGGGGTTTTTCCACCCCATGAAAGTTCCAACATTGATCCATAAGATCCTTTGTCTTTTCCACTTATTGTTCCTGAAGCCATTAAGTCCCCAATATTTAAATTACACCCATTTATTGTATGATGGGCTAATTGCTGGCTCATATTCCAGTACATATATTTAAAGTTTGAGGAAGATACTATAGATTCTTTTGAATTATCAGGCTCAATAGCAACTTCTAAATTAATATCATAGTTCTTTAATCCTTTATATTGTAAATAGGGTAAAACCTTCGGATTTTGTTCAGGTCCGTCTATCCTAAATAAGTCTAAAGCCTCTAAGGTTACAACCCAAGGTGACATTGAAGAAGCAAAACTCTTACTTAAGAATGGCCCTAAAGGAACATATTCCCATTTTTGAATATCTCTAGCTGACCAGTCATTAAATAGAACTTTTCCAAAAATATAATCTTCAGCCTCACTAGTAGAAATGGATTCACCTAAATTTGAATTTTTTCCAATTATAAATCCCATCTCTAATTCAAAATCAACTCTAGAAGATAGTTGAAAAGATGGTGTTTTCTTATCTAGCAATAGCACTTGACCTTTTGGTCTATATATATCTATTCCACTTACAATTATAGATGACGCTCTTCCATGATAACCAACGGGTATATGCTTCCAATTAGGAAGTAAAGGATTTGATGGGTCTCTAAACATTGATCCAATATTAGTGGCATGTTCTATGCTAGAATAAAAATCAGTATAATCTCCAATTTTTAAAGGAAGATGCATTTCAGCATCAGTTTGCTTAATTAGTAGATTACTCTGGTTTTTTAAAACTGAAGATGAATCGGACAGTTCTTTCTGAATAATTAATCGAACATTATTTGTTATTGATTTTCCTAAAGAAATAAAATCATTTAAGTGTTCATTTTCAAAAACATTGAAATCAAAATTTAAATTATCAAATACACCCAGATCAGATGATAATTTTAAATCGAGAATCATATCACCAATTGCTGTCCCCACTCTTTTTTTTGAATCTTTTGTGGAAAAAATTCCAAAAGGAATATTATGTATTGAAAAGTCAGAATTTTTTGGAATATCAATCCAGGTTTCCATATTACTTTTTTATAAGTTTTAAACCATTATTTATTAGATCACTATAATTATCTTCTTTACTCATTTTTATTAAATAATCATACAATTCTTCTTTAAAATTACACTTTAAATCGTGTATTATTTCATATATCTCAATAAGAATAAGCCACTCATTTTTATATTTAGATTTAGCCTCTGAAAAAACATTAGCTAATGATTTAAAATTAGTTTTTTTATTTTCCCTAATGTTTCTAACCTTCTTATATAATTTGAATAACTCTTTTTCTTTTAAAGAATATTTAATTTTTTTTGTTTTTACCTTAGAAACAGTGTGCAAATCATCAAATGATTCATCAGATGCAGGCCCTGCATATACAGATATAATATTTTCTCCTACTGCCATATCATAAACTCCCCACTCTGCTTTAAACAATATTTCCTTATTATAAGTAACTTTACAATTATCAAAAGATATTAATAATATCTTCCCTTGTAAATCTCTTTTACCGGTAATTATTTTTCCTACAACCTTAACTCCACCTTCAAAATTTAACTCAATATATTTACCTTCAACAATTCCATAGGCAAGTAAATCTTTAGGTGACATATCTTCTATTGCTAAATTTACTCCCTCTAATTTTCCTACAGGTGTCCCATAACCTTCTGTATGATATTCTTTTCCGTGACCAATTAATTCTTTTCCTTTACTAGCTAATGCTGTAGGCCCATTAGTTTGTATATATATTGGTTTATGATTTGATTTTATTACACGTGTAAAAAATCCTGATATTTGGATTCCAGTACTTAATTCTGCAGTTCCTAACTGTGTAGATTCTATAACTTTATTCATACCTGATAACCCTCCTTTTCTAAGAGCCATTGTATTAGCAAATTTCTCTAAGACATAACTCAAAAAAGAAAAATTTGGAATCACAAATAAATGTGGCTGTGGTTTAGTTATATCAAAATTTACTTCTGAAGTTTTAATTGTATATGGCAATTTCTTAACAGACTTTTTTAAGCATAATTTACTTTCCCCAATGGATGATAATAGTCCTGCACCATAAATTTTTGGATTATCTATATCACCTATTAAACCATATTCCACAGTCCACCAGTGAAGATTTCTGATTTTTGCCATTTCAGAAAGTTCTTCCGTGTTTTTCTGGACTTTATTAACACTAGCTGTTGCTTTCTTTATTGATTCCTTGGATGAATTTGGGTTTTCTTTTAAGATTGACAATAATCGTATTGCTTCATACATGTCATTATCTTTTGGCGATGAAATAGCTTTGCTCCCAATATGACCGAATCTTCTTAAATATTCTGAATATTCAGGATCAGCAATTATAGGTGCGTGACCTGCAGCCTCATGGATAATATCTGGAGCTGGAGTATAAGTAATATGTTTAATTGTTCTTATTTCTGAAGCAATAACCAAAACATTATGAGCTTGAAATTCCATAAATGCATTAGGAGGAATAAATCCATCAACTGAAACAGCAGCCCAGCCAATATCTTTTAATATTCTATTCATTCCTTCCATTTTAGGAATTTTATCTATAGAAATTCCTGTCTTACTTATTCCATCTAAATAACAATGATGGGCAACAGATTTTAAATAGTCAATACTTAACCTCATTACATACCTCCATACGGCCTGATTTTGAGCTGTATAATCTTCATACGGTTGCTTTACTATAAATTTGTGTAGATGTTTAGGTAACTTTTTTGTTACGCTATTTAATTCTATTTGATATTTTTTTTTGGACATATATAATTAAAGGGGGTAATTTAATTAAAATATCATAAAGTTCCTCTACTCTTTTGTTCAGCTTCAATTGCAACAAATAGAGCTTTAAAGTTTCCTTTCCCAAATGATTTAGCTCCTTTTCTTTGAATAATTTCAAAAAATAAAGTGGGCCTATCTACTAATGGTTTAGTAAAAATCTGAAGCAAATAACCATCATCGTCTCTATCTATTAAAATACCATGTTTTTTAAGTTCTTTAATATCTTCTGTAATTTTTCCAACTCTATCAATAATTGTATCGTAATATGTATCCGGAATATATAACATCTCAATACCTCTTTTTCTTAGATTCCCCACAGTATATATAATATCATCTGTTTCTAGTGCTATATGTTGAACTCCTGCGCCGTTATAGAAATCTAAATATTCCTCAATCTGCGATTTGTTTATCCCTTTTGCTGGTTCGTTAATAGGAAATTTAACTCTTCCATTACCACTACTCATTACCTTACTCATAAGTGCAGTATATTCAGTAGATATATCATTATCATCAAAAGAAATTATTTGAGTAAAACCTAATACTTCTTCATAAAATTTGCTCCATACATTCATTTTATTCCAACCTACATTTCCAACAATATGGTCTATGTATTTCAGTCCAATACTTTCAGGATTATAGCTCGAATCCCATTTTACAAAACCTGGGAGAAAAATACCATTATAATTATTCCTTTCAATAAATAAATGAACTGTCTCACCATAAGTGTGAATACCAGAACGAATAACATATCCATTTCCATCTTCCTCTTTAGTAGGTTTCATATAAGGCTTTGCCCCTCTTTTTACAGTCTCTTTAAATGATTTTGTAGCATCTTCAACCCAAAAAGCAATTACTTTTACTCCATCTCCATGTTTATCACAATGTTTATTTACTGCTGAATTTGATTTATATGATGAGGTAAGAACTAATCTTATTTTTTCTTGTTTTATAACAAAGGAAATATTTTCTCTATTACCTGTTTCTAATCCCGAATAAGCTTCAGATTGAAAGCCAAATGCTGATTTAAAATAATGCGCACTTTGTTTAGAATTTCCAACATAAAACTCAACATAATCAATACCTAGAAGCGGAAGAAAATCTTTAGCATCTTTAAAAATCTTATCAGAATTTTTTAACTCCTTAACACTTTCCATTTACTTGCTTTTATTTAACCATGATTTATAATATTTACCATCATCAATCTTTAAGGCTTCTTCAGTAACCATCAGTGGTTTAAAAGTATCAACCATAACGGCTAATTCTAGAGTCTCTTTCATCCCTATGCTTTTTTCCATAGTTCCAGGATGAGGACCGTGAGGGATGCCAGCAGGGTGTAGACTAATAAATCCTTTTTCAACATTATTTCTACTCATAAAATCTCCATCAACATAATAAATAACCTCATCAGAATCAATATTGCTATGATTATAAGGTATAGGAATTGCCTTTGGATGATAATCAAATAGTCTTGGCACAAAGGAACAGATTACAAAACTATTTGTTTCAAATGTCTGATGAACTGGAGGTGGCTGATGAACTCTTCCTGTAATGGGTTCAAAATCATGTATTGAAAATTTATAAGGGTAATTATAGCCATCCCAACCTACAGCACTAAATGGATGGGCTGCGTATACATATTCATGTATTGTGTCTTGTTTTTTTACTTTAATCATATATTCTCCTTTTTCATCATAAGTCTCTAACTCATATGGTGGATGCATGTCTCTTTCGCAATATGGAGAATGTTCTAAGAGCTGTCCAAACCAATTTCTATATCTTTTTGGAGTATAGATAGGGCTTTTTGATTCTACTATAAATAATCTATTGTCGCTAGTGTCAAAATCAATTTGATATATAACACCTCTAGGGATTACTAAATAATCTCCATAACTAAAATCAATATTACCTAGAAAAGTTCTCAGTTTTCCTGATCCTTTATGAATAAATATGACTTCATCTGAGTCAGTATTTTTATAATAATATGATTTTAATGATTTCTTGGGTGATGCGAGAACAATCTGACAATCATTGTTCATTAAAATACATTTTCTACTCTTTAAATAATCATCATGTCCCTTAATTTGAAAACCTTTTAACATTAAAGACTTCATATTATTTTTAATGGCTATTTTTGGGCTTATATCATAAGATTTTATAATCTTTTTAACCTGAGTTGGCCTATGAGTATGATATATTAATGATGACATTCCCTCAAAGCCAATTGTGCCAAAAAGTTCTTCATAATAAAATGCACCTTCTTTATTCTTATAAATGGTATGTCTTTTTGCAGGAATACTCCCCAATTTATGATATCTAGGCATAGATTATTAAAATAAAATTTTTTATATAATGTAAGAACACAATAAATGCAATAAAACTAGTTTTTAAGCTATATTTAATTATTTTCAAGATAATGAGAAATAATTAATTTTTTCGTAAAAAATTATTATAAATAATGATAAACTAGTTTCTATCAATGGAATATTTTCCAGGACCCATTAGAAATATCATTAAGAATCCTACTAGAAACATCAATGCCTTTTCCCAAGTTCCAAAAGACATATCTAAATGAACTAGCACTAGTGCAAAAAACATAGTTATTATAGGGAATAATGAAAATATTCTTGTCTTATATCCAATTAGTACAAAAATTGGAGCAAGGAATTCTCCTAAAACAAATAAAAGTACAGAGACTAATGCTCCTAAACCAAATAGGTCACGATCACTTATAGGAATATCATTTAATGGCCATAATTCTAAAAATTTGGTTAATCCATGATTATAAATTAATAATCCAGGGAAAAAAATTCTTGCTAAAAGCAGGGATATATTTTTATTCATTTTTACTTTTTATTAAAAATTCTATACCAAATTTAATTAAAATAAATCAATAAGGTTATCTTTTAATTAACTTGTAATTATTTCTTATTCCATCAGAAGTTATAATCTCGAGCATATATAATCCAGCTGATAAGCCTTCCAATTTTGATTTGATTGAATGTAAGCCTGAATTTAAGTTCCTCTTAAATACATCAATTACTTTAACTCCCTTAATGTCAAATAAAGAAGCTTGAACTGTTGATGATTTATTTAGAGTTATAAACAAAGTGACTTCATTAAATGGAACAGGCGTAAGAATTTGATTTAAATTTTTAGTATCAGTTATTACACGATCATTTTAAGAATTACAACTTCCAATAACAATTATTATACCTAATAAAAAACAAACTATTTTTATTTTTCTCATTGTTTAATCTATTAATGTTAGGGTAATAATTTGCTCTGCATATTTTTGACCTGATACCTTAGTCTTTGTTTGAATAGTATATACATTTTCCTTTTTATTGACAATTGTGCCATTGGTCAAATTCTTGATTTCAAGATTAGACATAATTTCAAATTGATAGGCTGTGTTTGGTAATCCTTCAATAACTACTTTAAACTGATTGTTTTTTAATTGTTGACTGATAATTTTTGCGCCTTTGTTAGTATCTCCTGGCTGAGGTTCATTTATTAAAGGTATTGCTCCAATTCCATTTTTATGATTAACTTCTATAGTCATTATACTATTAAGCAATTGTTTACCCAATACCAATTCAATACTTTCAGCATTTTCAACAATTTTATATTCAGTATTTTTACCATTAATCAACACCTTATTGATAATAGTTCCCAATGGGAAAGAAGGGGTGAAATTCAATTTACTACCCTCTTTTAATACTTCCTTAAATTCATAGGTAGTGGTAGTTGGTGTTTTTAACATGCTCATATGGATACGGTGATTTCCGAATAGGATATTATCCACTTTTACCTCATTCCAATGCCATGGAAAATGAGGTGATAATGAAATGCTATTGGAAAGAGCATCAGGAACAATTCCTAACATGCCTTCTGAAACAGGTTGAAGTACCATGGTTTCCGACCACCCTTGCTGACTACAAACACCTGCTGGTTCAAATTTAGCACCATGTAAAGTTTCTTCCACACCTCCCAAGTTCCAGTGCTGATATATCAATGCGTTATTCATTATATGGCTATAGGCACTTATATAATTTCCAGTTTTGTATTCAGCAAGCGATGCCCATCCTGTAAATAATGGCCATACCATGCCTCCGTGATAGGAGCGTGGGTGGAATTTTTCACTACTTTCGGGTATAATCCGTACTCCCCAATCTGCGGTGTACATGTTTCCAGCATAAGCAGCAGCAGTTTTAAATGCTTTTTTAGGATCTGTAACTGCATTAAAATAGACAGGAACTCCTGCCAAAACAGTTTCAGCATCCATAAATGAGCCATCAGTCATTTTCCCATTATAAAAATACTGTCCTTCTTCATTCCAAAAATCTGTATCAATAATTTTCTTTACTTTTTGAGCATCTTTATTGTAGGACTCTGATAATCCCTTTTTATCTAAATGGTTTGTAATATAAGCAGCAGATTCTAAAGTAGCAGCCCAAGTCCCTGCTAAATAAATTTCAGTATGTGTACCAAATAGAGATCCTCCTTCAACCCATCCATGACCCACGTTGGTTATTTCAATTAAACCATCATTGTCTGTGTCTGTGCTATAGCAAAAGTCCATTGCCCGTTTTAGTGAGGGCCATATTTTGTTGATATATTCTAAATCTCCTGAATATTTCAAATAGTGAGCGGCTAATATTATATACAATGGTGTAGAATCGGAAGCATCAAAATGAACAGCACCACTGGTGGTTAATTCGTGAAATATTTTTCCATTCAAATTTTGATAGGTAATAAATACATCCAGTATTTTTTTTACCATTTCGTGCCCTCCGTAGGCATTCACAGCAAAACCACACCACTGTGCATCTCTACCAAAATACCATGCATACCCTGGGCGGCCATTTATTTTTTGGTTACCGTCCCATCCTCGTGAAGTCGTTCCAAGTCCAGCCACTATGGTTGTTCCTATGTTCGGTGTTTCCTGAAAAAATTGATCTGTTCTAACCATCGCCCATTTATAACCTGTGTTAAATTTGGTATCGGGAGTGGTAAGCATTAAGCTATTGTTTAATAACTTAGTATAGTAGTCTGAAGTTTTTAAGTAAAGTTGATTAAAATTTTTGGATTCAGAACTATAGATATCAATGGCATTTTGAATACCACTATCATCAGCAACTAAATATGTATTTAGTTTTCCATTTGCCTTTTCGGTATCAAAACTAAAAACACCGCTTACTTGTATTAAATCTGTTTTAGAGGGGGTAAATTTTCCTTTATTGTATTTAAAATCATCGTATTGCCCCATTAAAAATGAATCGGGTTTACTGCTAAATCCAATGATACTTGCCAGCTCACCGGATTGACCAATATTCACTGCAGCGTTTATTTCTGGAACCCATTTATAAGAAATGGAAGCCGTTACCTTTTCTGAATAAGGCCACATATAACGTAGGTTGGAAGTATATTTTATCATTATTTTAGAGAAATCATTGCCTTCCCATTCGTAGTGTACTACTCCCACTGGTTTATCCATGGAAACGGTTGTTATTTCTTTTAAAACAGTACCTGCAATTTTGTATTCCCGAATAAGCAATTCAGGAGAGGAGGTAATGGACGGAGTTAAATCGCTTAACCACGTTACAGAGTCGCTGTTTTTCAATAAAACTCCTGTTTCAATATCGCGAAAGGACATAAAGGGGTTTGTCCATATTTCTTCAATACCTCCTTTTTCCACGCCACCAATCATCATACGTCTTCCCGTCATCAGGGTGGCATTATTACTTGCTTCTTTCCTTTTTAGGTTAAGGCTTAATTTTGGTAGTTGCCATTTAGTGGCATTAGAGATGGCTAAAGAAGAGAATTGTTGTTTTAATGGAAGTACCTTTTGAGGAGCATATTTCCAATAATTTAAGCCAATGTTTTTAGTATCTCCCGCCATGTAATCAATAATATTTGTATAAAATCGATGTAACTCATGCGTATTATAATTTTCTTTAGAGAAATAGGAATATGCACCTACGGCAATTATTTTTCCCTTTCCGTAATCGTATTCTAGCACCAATTTATTGTTTTCATGAAAGGTAATATAAGTCCATTCTATACCTAAAACCTTTGCAATGGTAGTATCAGGTAATTGTTCGTTAAAAAAACCGATTTTCTTAACTTTATGGTCTTCCTTACTTTTCCAAGGGTAAGCACCACCTTGAAGTCCATCAAAAATAGGGTGGTCTTTAAATCCGTGGAAGCCTAATGGCCTCCCAAAGCCTTCATCGACTATAGAGTCTGTTTTAGATTCAAGATTATTTTTTTCAATTCCCCATGTATTCAATAAATGCATGGCTTCCATAGATAGAATTAAATTCCCTCCATTTTTGACGAATTTTTTAATGGAAGCTTCCATAGCAGATTGCTTGTTTTTGGAAAATTGATGTATCCAGATATGGGTTAAATCAAGAGATTCCAAGTCAACATCTTTATTAAGTATTGTACTTTTCAAAGCTTCCTGATTTCCTAAAAACTCATGTACTGCTTTTGCCTCGGCTTCTGGAACGTCCATTATCAGGCCTATTTTTGAAGAATTTTCTTTAGAACTTTGAGTACATCTTACGAAACTTAAAGTAACGCCTAGAAGTAGTAATAGAATTGTTGCTGTTTTTTTCATTTCAGTTTGGTTATTTATAGTCATTTATTTTAATCGGCAACACATCTCCGCCAAAAGAGGAATAAGAATCTATTATTCTTTCATAGGAAATGCTTAAGGCAGGTTGGAATAAAATATCTAAAACATCTATCTTAATTTCATTTTTTCCTAAAGAATCAATTAATTTTGTTACTTGGGTATCATCCTTTACAACCTTAACTTTTTGAATATCATTTTGAGAATAAGACACTATAGTAAAAAGCAATGGTATAATAATTTTTTTCATTTGTGGTTTTTTTTAATTTTACAGTAGTACTAACAATAATCTGTCCATTTATTTAATAATGAAAAAAATTGTTTTTTTATTTTTTATTTTAAGTGTTTTTTCATGTAAAATAGTTTATATGACAAAACCTTTTTTAGATTCTGAAGTTCCAGAAGCTCCTGATTATTCAAATTTAAATTCTTGGATTGCGCATCCAGAAATTCAAGATACAATATTAAGTGATTTTTATCCTGAGAACATAGATAAACTTAAAGCTGATATTTTCTATGTATATCCAACCTTAATTTCAGATAAAAAAAATGATTCTTGGAATGCTAATGTATATGATAAAAAACAAAATGACATAATTAGAAATACAGCAATACAATATCAAGCTTCGGCATGGGCAAAAGCAGGAAAAATATACAGTCCTATATATAGGCAAGCTCACTACAGGATCTTTTTTGAACCCTACACTAATAATGGAGGTCTAATTGCAGGAGAAATTGCCTATAATGATATTAGACGTGCTTTTACCTATTATATTAATAATCTAAACAATGGTAGACCCATTATAATCGTTGGCCATAGCCAAGGAGCCGTACATTGTAAGATGCTACTAAGAGACTTTTTTGATGGAACTGAACTAAAAGATAGATTAATTGCAGCATATTTAATTGGGACAAGTATAAAAGAGGACTATTTTAAAGAGCTTAAACCAATGTACAATCCTAAAGAAAATAAAGGTTATGTCTCATGGAACACCTACAGGAGAAAAAAGAATCCTAGAAAAAATGATCCAGCATACTTCAGTTGGAAGAACAATTCAGTTGTTGTAAATCCTATAACATGGGATAATTCTATAAGTACAGAATTAGATCAGCACAAAGGATTTCTTTTTTATGATAAAAAAATATATCCAAACACAATTAAAATTAAAGTATTTGATGGTATTGTATGGTCAAATGTTCCCAGAAAAATACCTAAAAGAATATTTTTTTCATTTGTAAAAGATTATCACGTTGGAGATATAAACTTCTTTTGGAAAGATATAAGTGAAAATGCAGTAATTAGAACAAAAAACTTTTACAATAACAGCTCCAAAATGCTAAAAATGTAACGTTTTTTGAGCTAACAGATATAACTAAATCACTATACCCGTTAATTAGCTACAAATATTAAAAATTATAAAAAAGCAATTATATGAGTAAATTCTTGTTTTTATTAGAGAAAAAATCTATCTTTAAGTTATTAATAATTTAAAAACTAAAAAGACATGGGTTATACTCACACAAACAGTAAAGGAAAAACTTACCACCTACACTCTAAAGATGTAGTGTTAAAAGGAGGAAGAAATCAAACAATTTATTATTTCGCGAAAGACTCAAGACCTAACGCTTGTTCTCTGCCATCAGGTAAAACTGTTGTAGAAAACACAAAAACTGGTCTTCCGTTCTTAAAAGGATCAGGATAATAATAAGTTTTTAAAATTATTTAAAAAACCCTCATATGAGGGTTTTTTTATTCTTATTATTTAATATTATTATCAAATATTATCTTTGTACTGATAGATTAATAATTCATAGAATTTATGATATCATATCTAAAGCAAGAAGTATCTCATAATACATATATATATTGGTTCAAATCCTCAAATAAATATGTTGTAGTTGATAAAAACTTTTCCGATCTACTCTCACTAAAACTCAACGAAAATGATAATGATAAATTCATAAATAAAATCAAAGATTCTTTCGAATTATCAAAGAAAAATTATATTGAAATTACCCATCAGATGGATGAATTCATTAGTGAGTGTACTAAATCTATTAATAATAAAATTCTGAGAACTGATGAAATCTCAAAAAAATGCAAAATACATGTATCTTATACTTTTAACAATAAATCACTTAGAGTAAATTTTTGTTCAAATGAAACTAAGAATTTAATTCATCCTAAATTATTACATCTCCAAACAAAAAAAATAGAGGAGATAACGGGTGAATTAACAATCTTTAGTATAGATAGTATTATATATCTCTTTAACAGAGGTAAATGCGTTGGGGGTTGGGAATATGATAATATGCATGAATTTCAAGGTAAGTTTTCAATGGAACTAACTTCTTTTTTTTATGGAAAGATTGAAAAGGATTGGATGGGTGTATTTCATGCCTCTGCTGTTGCAAATGATACTAATGCTATTATGTTAACAGGTGATTCAGGAAGTGGAAAAAGTTCTCTAACAACAATTCTAACAGCTAATGGATATAGTTTTATTTCCGATGATTTTACTCCTATTCTATCAAATGATAGCTGTGTTTATTGTTTCCCTTCAGCTATTTCCGTAAAAGAAAACTTTTTTAATCAGGCTAATTCTATATTTAAAGATTTTGATAAGTTAGAATCTCAATACATTAATGATATTAAAGGCTGGGTTAAGTACCTACCTCCAAAATTTAAAAAAATAGGTTCATTTCCATGTAACAATGTAATTCATGTTAAATATGATGTTGAAGGTCCAAATACTCTAACTGAAATTGAGAAATCAGAGGCAATTAAACAATTTCTACCAGATGCATGGATTCCTTGCGATGAAAAACATGCAAAAAAATTTATCGATTGGATAATTAATACAAATTTTTATAGTTTACACTATAGTAGTAATGAAAAAGCTATTAATTTAATTAACAAACTAAAATAAATATTATGGTTTTATTAGTAATGGCGGCAGGTAGTGGGAGCAGGTATGGAAAACTAAAACAATTTGATGATTTAGGTCCGAATAAAGAATTCTTGCTAGAGTTTAGTATATATGATGCAATTCAGAATGGATTTAACCATATAGTGTTAATTACAAAAAAGGAGAACAAAGACTATTTAAATGATTATTTAAGAGCAAGGATTCCTAGCAATATAAAAATTGATGTGATTGTTCAAGAAGTAAGTAATCTGCCAAATAGTATTCCTGCTGATCTTAATAGGATAAAACCTTGGGGAACGGCACATGCAGTATGGTGTGCTAAAGATGTAATAAAAACTAGTTTTGCCATAATAAATGCTGATGATTTTTATGATAAAAATGCTTTTAAAAATGCTGCTGATTTTCTTAAATCAAATCCTAACAAATCAACTTATGCTTTAATTACATATAAATTAAAAAATACACTGTCAGAATTTGGAACGGTTTCTAGAGGTGTATGCAAAGAAAAAGATGGTAAATTAATTTCAATTCTTGAACATTTAGAAATTCAAAGAAAAGAAGACATAATAATAGATCACAACAGTGGTAATACACTACATGAAGAAGACTTTGTTTCGATGAATTATTGGGTCTGCAATGAGAGCATATTTTATTACCTAGAAGAATATATTATTAAAATGCATAATGAACTAGAGAATATAGAAAAAGATGAGATTTATCTGCCATTTGCAGCTCAAAATTTATTGCAGGATAATATAATTGAAATTAGAGTTATTGACTCGCAAAGCAAATGGTTTGGAGTAACCTATGCTGAAGATAAAATAGCTGCGGTTAAAAACTTAAAACAATATACAGATAATGGGGACTATCCAAGTCCTCTTTGGAATTAACTCAAGTGACTAATAATGAACTAAATATAATTCTTTCAAATTTTGATGTAAATACATCTAAATATAGCTATGAAAGAATTAATACCGGCTATATTAATGATTCATATTATATTATTGAAAATGGTGAAAGAAAATATGTGCTACAAAAAATAAACACTAATGTTTTTCAAAAAATTGATGAACTAAAAAACAACATTAATTTATCTATTAGTAAGCTAAAAGACATCAACTACCATAAAATAAAATTTATAGATCCTATAAACCAAGAATTATTTTATAATTCAGGTAAAGAATACTGGAGATTAATGGAATATGTTAGGGGCAGTTATACGAAAAATAATGCCGAAAATACTAACGACGCATTTGAAGCTGGAAGAATACTTAGCTTATTTCATATTTTATTAAAAGGTGAGGACTTAGAAAAGTATCTTTATACATTAGATAATTTTCACAATCTTCCTCATAGAATTAAAGAATTTGAAGAATCATTAGACAATTCAGATAGTAATTTAAAAGAGGAATGTAAAGAAGAAATAAATTTTTCTATAGAGATGTTTGATAGATTAATTGTTTTCTATAACTCAAGTTTACCTGAGAGGATATGTCATAATGATTCCAAATTAAATAATATACTTTTTAGCAGCTCTAGCAAAGGATTATGCATGATAGATCTAGATACTATTATGAAAGGCTATTTTCATTATGATTTTGGTGATGCAATAAGGACTATAGTAAACCCCGCCTCTGAAGAAGAAAAAGATCTGTCTAAAATCCTGTTTAATAAATCACTTTTTAAGGCTTTTATTGATGGGCTTAAAAGTAATGGAGAATTTTTATCCAATAAAGAACTTGAATTATTACCTCTATCTACTGCTTTAATGCCGTTTATTCATGGATTGCGCGCATTAACAGACTATCTTAATGGGAATATCTACTATAAAATAAGCTATCCAAAACAAAATCTAATTAGATCAAGAAATTTGTTTGCTTTTTCAAAGCTTACTCTTGAGCATCAAAATTTTATGAAAGAAAGTATTGAAAAAGCATAAATTAATTAATAGTATCATTAAAAATAACGTTATTACCTGTTTCAATCCACTTTAGTATTCCTCCATCTAGATTATATATTTCTTTAAAGCCTAGTTTTGACAATTTATTTGCTGACATAGAGCTTCTTTTACCTGATCGGCAATAAAGAATAATTGGAATATTTTTATCTAACTTTTCTATATTTCCAGAGAAGTCATTTGATAGATAATCTATATTTAAAGAATTTTCTATGTAACCACTATTATACTCATCTTGTGTTCGAACATCTACTAGTATTGCATTATTAATTTCAATAAAATCTAATAATTCATCTGAATTCATTTGATTAATCGGTGAACTACCATTTAGCCCGCATGAGAAAAATATAAAAAAGATAAACGTAAAAAAGTAATTAAAAATAGTATTCATGAATTAATTATTTTGACCTTCAACTTCACCTTCCCACTCAGTTATTCCACCTAATAGATTATAGGTTTTAGCAAACCCTATTTCCTTCATCAACTCACATGTATTTGCACTTCTAGAGCCTGTTCTACAATATATATA
>Ga0066860_10000409_pt1 | contig 18705 bp, 19 predicted proteins | sample ETN07SmetaG_FD_65601 | JGI IMG/M metagenome (GOLD analysis project Ga0066860, IMG submission 65601) | Marine microbial and viral communities from oxygen minimum zone, Eastern Pacific Ocean - ETNP2014F14-07SV275 | ecosystem: Environmental > Aquatic > Marine > Oceanic ... | reverse complement strand
CCCGACCGCCTCGACCACACCCGACGCCTCGTGGCCAAGCGCGATCGGCATGTCGCGGGGCCGGTCGCCGTTGATGACCGACAGATCCGAATGGCACAGGCCCGCTGCCGCCATCTTGATAAGAAGCTCGCCGGGGCCGGGGTCTTCGAGCGTCGCCTCGACGATCTCGAGGGGCCGGCTTTCCGTATAGGGGCGCGCAGCCCCTGCCTCGCGCAGAAGCGTGACCTGTGCCTTCATCGTTCTCTCCCTGCCTTTCGCTACCGGATCGCGACCGGGTTGATCATGGATTGCACCGCGCCTTCGAACCGCGGCTGACCGAGCACGAACATGAATTCGGTCACGCCATCCTCGACCAGTTGCCCCGTCGCCATGTTTTCAAGGATGTAGACGCCGTTCTTTGCCAGAAGCTCCTGGTGGGCGGGGAAGACCAACCCGTCGGGATGCGGCACGGCATCAAGACCCCACGTATCGGCGCCGACCGCGACGACGCCCTGTTCGGCCAGCCAGGCGGCGCCGGCCCCGTCTATCCCAGGCTCGCCAGCGGCGAAACGATCGGGCTCACTTCCGATCAGGTCGAGCCAGCCCGTATGGAGAAGGACGACATCGCCCTCTGCAAGCGTCAGGCCCGTCGTATCGAGAGCGCCCTGCAGATCCTCGACCGTGATGAGAGTGCCTTCCGCCATCACGTCGGTGCTCGCCTGGCCGGCCATGTCGAGCACGATGCCGCGGGTGACGATGGGCGGAATGTTGTGGACGCCCATCTTCGTCAGTCCGCCGGTGGTGACGTAGTCTGCGGGGGTGTTGCCGTTGTAGAAGACGTTGTCGATGCCAAGATGGCCCAGGCCGTCGATCTGCGAGCCAAGGCCGACCCAGCCCATTATGACGTCGTCGACATAGGTCATCTTGTTCGACCCCAGCGTCGCGCCGCCTTCCTGGCCGGGCATGAAGACGTTGATGTCCAGCTCACGGACCCCGAAGCCGGGCGTGTCGGGCCCGACGGGGATGCCAAGCGCGTAGGTCTTGCCGTCGGTCACGAGTTCCGCCGCGCGCTGCACCATCTCGGGCGTCAGCAGGTTGGCCGCGCCAATCTCGTCATCGGCCCCGTATCGTGACGGGTACCAGTCCGAGGCGGCTTCTTCGTGTTGTTCGGCGAGCGCCGGCAGACCCAGGGATGCGGCAAGGGCCGCGGTCAGTATCAGTCTCATATCTTCTCCTCCCGTTGCGTGGTTGTGCGGGATCGATCACGCCGCTGCGGCGGTCTTCTTCTCGATCTCGCCCCGCTCGATGACATAAAGACCATCCACAAGATCGGCCGAGTGGACATGGTCGGATTCGGACAACAGGACCGACAACCCTTCGCCGCGCAGGGTGCCGATCACGTCTATCAGCCGCTCTGCAAGGGCCGGGGCGACGCCCTCGAACGGTTCGTCCAGAAACAACAGCTTGTGCCCCACGATCAGCGCGCGCCCGAGCGCCACCAGCTTCTGCTGGCCCCCCGACAGCGACAAGGCGCGCCGATCCGCGAAGCGGGCGATCTCGGGCATGAGCTCGTAGACCCATTCGAGGCGGGATCGGTCGATCTCGGCCCCGAGGGCGTTCAACGGCAGAAGGATGTTTTGCTCGACCGTGAATTCGGGGATCAGGCGGCGATCCTCGGGCATGTAGCCCACGCCGAGGGCGGCGCGGGTATGCGCCGGGTCGGCGGTGACGTCGGTGCCGTCCAGCAGGATCTCGCCCCGGTCCGGGCGCAGCAGGCCCATGACCGACCGCATGAAGGTGGTCTTGCCCGCGCCGTTCCGACCGATCAGGCCGATGGTGGTGCCAGGCGCGACGGTCAGGCTGGCACCGCGCAGGAGCTGCGTGCCTGCGATGCTGCTTTCGAGGTTGCGTGTCTCAAGCATGGACACCTCCGATCACGTATCTGCGGACTTCGGTATCGGCGAGAACCTCGGCGGTCGGGCCGTCCGACAGGATCTTGCCCTCGTAGAAGGCGACCGTGCGCTCCGCGAACCGGGTGACGATATCCATGTCGTGTTCGATGAAGAGAAGCGTGGCGTCGTCGGCCTTCAGCGGCTCGATCACCCGCTCCATCATCTCGATCTTCTCGTCGACGGACACGCCCGAGGTCGGCTCGTCCAGCAGGATCAGCGCCGGGTCGTCGATCGCCGCCATCGCGATGTCGAGCTGCTTCTTGACGCCCTGCGGCAGGGTTCCAACACGGGCATCCGCGTGTTGCGACAGGCCGAACCGGTCGAGCACGGCGCGGCCGGTCTTCATGCGGGTGTCGGTCAGCGCCGTCGCGCGCAGGCCGCCCTTGCCGTCCGCGGCGGCGATCTCGGCCATCATCATGTTTTCCAGCGCGGTGAGCTGCGGGAAGATCTGGCTGATCTGGAACGACCGCCGGATGCCTGCCTGCGCCGTCTTGCGCGGGCTCGACCCGGTGATGTCCCGGCCCCGGAAGCGGATCGTGCCCGACGAGGGTTTGAGATACCCGGTGACCATGTTGACGAAGGTCGTCTTGCCCGCGCCGTTCGAGCCGATCACGGCGACGGTCTCGCCCGGATACAGCGAAAGGGAAATCTCGCTGGCCGCGACGACACCGCCGAAACGCTTTTCGAGGTTCTCGGTAACGAGGATCGGATCGCTCATGCCTTGCGCCTCCGTTCGACCAGCGACCACAGCCCCTCGGGGAGAAGCAGGATCACCATCAGCATTACGGCACCGAGGATCATCTGCCAGGCGTTTGGCGCAAGATCGAGCGCGTAGTTCCGCACAAGTTCCAGCAGGAAGAACCCGATCATCGGCGCGATGGTCGATCCGCGTCCCGCAAGAAGGGCGACGAAGACGAACCCGCCCGAGGTGGTCCAGTTGGTCATCAGCGGATCGACATGGCCCGTGGACATCGCCAGAAGACCTCCGCCCAGACCCGAAAGCGCCGCCGCCACGACGATGACGATGAAGGCCACCTTGCGCGGGTTTGCACCGAGGTATTCCAATCGGATCTCGTTCTCGGCGACCGCCTCGCACAGCATCCCTGCTCCTGAGGTCAGGTAGCGGGCCGTGGCGAGACAGGCGAGCACCGTCAGGATTGCCGTGGTGATGTAGTAAACGTCCGGCCGGACCGCGCGGCTGGGCGTCCAACCGAGATAGCTGAGCGAGGGGATATTGAACCCGTCGGTCGACCCGAGCCACGCTGCCTTCACGAGCAACCCGTAGAGGATCATCGATACGGCAAGCGAGAGCATCGCGTAGAAAATCTCGCGGTAGCGCGACAGCAGAAGGCCAAGGATCACGCCCGCCACTGTGGACACCACGACGGCGGCGATCAGCAGCAGGAAGATATCGGTGATCCCGGCCTGCGCGGCCAGCATCCCGACGGCATAGCCGCCAAGCGCATAGTAGAGTCCCTGTCCGAAGTTCACGAGCCCCGCCCGCATCTGCAAAGAGACGCCCACGGCGACAAGTCCGCCGGCCATCGCGGTCTGAAGCAGGAACCGCAGCCACGAGGGCAGGAAGAACCCGAGGATGAGTAGGCCCGCGAGGATGGCGATATAAAGCGGCTCGCGGCGGAAGTCGGTCTTCATCATATCTTGCGTCCCGATGCGCGGGCAAAGAGTCCGTGGGGCCGGATCGCCAGTACGACGGCCATGACCGCGTAGATGGCGAAGAGTTCATAGGCAGGGGCGAGGTGGACCGACATGGCCCGCGCGTATCCGGCGAACAGCGCGCCGATGGCCGCGCCGGGAATCGACCCCAGCCCGCCGACCACGACGACCGCGAAGGCCAGGATGATGACCTCGGCGCCGATGCCCGGGGTGACCGAGATCTTGGGCGCCGTGACCACGCCGCCGATCACGGCAAAGACCGTGCCGATGGCGAAGGTCGTGGCGAAGATGCGCGTGACGTTGATCCCCATGGCCGCGCTGATCTCGCGGTCGGCGACGACGGCGGTGGTCATCCGACCCATTCGCGAGCGTTCCAGCCAGAACCACAGGGCGATCCCCAGCACGATGGCCAGGGCCACGATCATCAGGTCGTAGACCTGGTAGGGCAGGCCGTTGATCTCGATGAAGCCGAAATAGGCGTAGGGCTGGTAGACGAAGTAGCTTTCGACCCCCCAGATCAGCTTCACCGCATCCTCGAGGATCAGGAACAACGCGTAGGTGACGAGGACCATCAGCACCTCGTCACGGCCGTAGAGAAACCTCAAGACCCCGCGTTCGACCGCCAGTCCGACGATGACACCCGCCACCAGCGCCACGACGCCCATGACCGCAAAGGCCAGCGCGCCGGGAAGTCCGGCCGCGTAGAAGACGCCAAGTGCCGAGGCGCAGACATAGGCGCCGATGGCGTAGAAGGCGCCGTGGGCGATGTTGAGGATGCGCATGACCCCGTAGATCAGCGTCAGTCCCACTGCGACGAGGAATAGCCACGCGGCGTAGTTCATCCCGTCCAGCATGATGGCGGTAAATTTCAGCATGTCGTCCGTCCGATGAGGAACCGGCGGGCGCACCCGGGCGCCCGCCGTGGCGTCAGGTCGAGATCACTCGCACTGGGCGCCGGGGAAGCCGGCTTCGATCCACGCGGCGGCCGTCTGGCCCTCGGGCGGGTTCACGCATTCCGCCGAATAGGAGATGACGTTCTCGACCGTGGGATTGCCCTCGTCATCCTTGGCAAAGGTGCCATAGGCGATGCCTTGAATGGCCTGGTGCCCGTTGCCGATGGCCATGCGAACGGTGCCCGCGGGCGTCTCGAACTCGAGGTTCTCGAACGCCGCGGCGATCTCGGCCGGGTCGTCCGAATCCGCCTTCTCCCATGCCGCCTTCAGGCCCAGGATCGCCTGCGCCATCTTCCATGCGGGATAGGAAGGCAGGGTGCCGTGCTCGGCCTCGTAGGCGTCGCGGAACCAGTTGGCGAGTTCGGTGTCCGGGGCGAAGTAGCTGTATGGCCCACGCGCGCCGATGATCGCACCTTCGGGGATTTCATCTGGCAGACGCTGCATCGCGGCCTCGCCGGTGGTCATGACGACGGCGGAACGTGCGAACAGCCCGCGCGGGGCGGCCTGCAGGATGAACGCTTCGAGGTCGCCACCCCAGAACGAGGTATGGACCGCGTTAGCGCTCGAGGTCAGCAAGGCCGAGACCTCGGCGCCGTATTGTCCGGCAAAAACCTGCGGGAACTGCTCGGTCGCGATCTCGGAGTCTGTCTCCAGCGCGGTCAGCGAGCCGGTGAAGTCGGCCCAGGCATCCTGGCCCCATGCATAGTTCTGGTTGATCCCGGCGACCCGGCTCATGTCCACGCCGGTGTCCACGAGGTAGCGGACCGCGCCCACGGAATCGATCGTGCCGGTCGGGCCGGTGCGGAAGAGATAGGTCGGATCGGTCACGACCGACTCGAAGATCTGCGGCGTGCCGCAATCGACGAGCACGGTGAGCTGCTCCAGCTGCTCGGCCAAGGGGGCGACGGCCTTGCAGTTGCCCGAGGACGTGTATCCCACGACCGCGTCCACGCCTTCGCGCTCGACGAGGTTGCGGTATTCCTGCACGGGATCGGCGGCTTCGTCGACATACGTGGCCTCGACCATGCGGCCGTTGATCCCGACCGTGTCGTAGGGTGCGGGAACCTCGCCCGCGTTCAGCGCCTCGATCAGGACGTTCGCGCCGTTCTGCTGCGGCAGGCCGAACGGACCGGAGGCCGCGCCGGACAGGAAGACGGGGATGCCGAGTTCGATCGGCTCGCCATCTTGGGCAATGGCCGCACCGGCCGCGAAGGCGGCTCCGGCAAGGCCGAGTGTCAAGGTTTCCAGTTTCATCGTATCTCCTCCCAAAGACAATGTTTTCAGACCGACAGGCAGGCGTATTTCAGCTCCAGATACTCATCGATCCCGTATCGTGAGCCCTCGCGCCCGAGGCCCGACATCTTCACTCCGCCGAAGGGCGCTTCGGCTGTCGAGATGAGGCCGGTATTCACACCCACCATCCCGTATTCGAGCCGCTCCATCACCCGGTACACGCGCGACAGGTCGCGGGCGTAGAAATAGGCGGCAAGTCCGAACTCCGTGTCGTTGGCCAGTTCGATCGCCTCGGCCTCGGTCTTGAAGCGGAAAACTGCGGCGAGCGGTCCGAACGTCTCTTCCCGGGCGAGGCGCATCTCGCGCGTGGCGCCCGTAAGGATCGTGGGGTTCACGAAGCGCGAGCCGCTGGTCCCGCCGGTCACCACGGCCGCACCCTTGTCCATGGCATCCGTCAGGTGCGCCTGCACCTTCTCGACGGCGGCATCGTTGATCATCGGCCCGATCTCGATCCCATCCTCGGCACCGTTCCCGACTTTCAGGGCCCCGACCCTTTCGGCCAGCCGCGCGACGAAAGCGTCGTGGATACCGTCCTGCGCATAGAACCGGTTGGCGCAAACACAGGTTTGCCCGGCATTGCGGAACTTGGCGATCATCGCCCCATCGACCGCAGCGTCAAGATCGGCGTCGTCGAAAACGATGAAGGGCGCGTTCCCCCCCAGCTCAAGGCTAAGTTTCATGATCTGCGGGGCGCTCTGCGCCATCAGGATCTGGCCGACCCGTGTCGACCCGGTGAAGCTTAACTTGCGAACCGCAGGGTTCCCGCAGAATTCCCGGCCGATGGCATCGGCGGCGGTCGAAGTCACCACGTTGAATACGCCCGCAGGCACACCTGCGCGTTCGCCAAGCTCGGCCATGGCCAATGCCGAAAGCGGCGTCAGATCGGACGGGCGGGCGACGAAGGTGCAGCCGGCGGCGAGGGCCGGGGCGACCTTGCGGGCAATCATCGCGTTGGGGAAATTCCACGGCGTTATGGATGCCGCCACGCCGATTGGCTGCTTCAGGATGAGGATACGCTTGTCACGCTGATGGCCGGGAATGACATCGCCGTAGACGCGGCGGGCTTCCTCGGCGAACCAGTAGAAGAACGAGGCGCCATAGGCGATCTCGCCCCTTGCCTCGGCCAGGGGTTTGCCCATCTCGGCTGTCAGGATGCGCGCAAGGTCATCGGCGTTCTCGAGCATGAGATCGGCCCATCGGCGCAGGATATCCGACCGTTCCTTTGCGGTCATCGCCGACCAGTCGGGGAAGGCCGCCGAGGCGGCTTCGATGGCGCCGGAAGTCTCGTCCCGGGACAGTTCGGCCACCTCGGCCACCACTGCATCCGTGGCCGGATTGGTGACCGTCGAACGCGATCCGCCGGGCACCCATGCACCGTTCACATAGGCGTCCGTCCGGAACAGTTCTGGATCACGAAGATGGTCTTTCATGTCGCGCTGCTATTCCCCGGCTTGTTCAGTATATTGAACATGGTTCGATTTATTGTATAAAGTGCAGGGATACGGTTCGTCAATGGGAGTCCGCACATGGCAGAGGATACGCACGAGGCGACCAAGCCCGCTGTCCCCGCGGTGGCACGCGCCGCGCTTTTGCTTGACCTTGTATCCGCCGAACCGGATGCCCTGGGCCTGTCGGATCTGGCCGAACGGCTGGCCTTGGCGAAAAGCTCGGTCCACGCACTGACCCGGACGTTGATCGACGAAAGGCTTCTGCTGCGGACATCGCGCCAGACATTCATCGTCGGGCCCCGCCTCATGAGATGGGCGACCGCATTCTCCGAGCGTAGCGATGTTGCGACGGAATTTGCCCGCATCTGGGACGAAAGCACGGTCCGTCTGCAGGGAGCGACCATCACACTGTCGATGCGCGACGGCAACGACGTGGTCTATATCGGCGCGCGCAATTCCGAGAACACGCCGTGGTTCAACTTCCGCGTCGGGATGCGCCTGCCCATGGCCTTCACCGCGACCGGTCATGCCTTCATGAGCCAAATGAGCGATGCCGAAATCCGCTACCGCTTTCGTGACGGGTTGCCGGAGCCGCTGACCCGGAACTCCCCGCGCGAGCTGGATGAAGTGCTCGCCCTCGTCGCGCAGACCCGCAAACGCGGATACTCGCTGGATCTTGAGTATGTCAGCGACGGGATGGTCTGCTTCGGCGCCGCCGTCCTCGGCGCGGCGAACGAGGCGGTCGCAGGCGTTGCGGTCAGCCTGCCCGCAGCGGAGCGCACCTCTGAGACCGACCAGCGCGTCGTAGCAACCCTGACCCGCATGGCCCGCACGATATCGGAGCGGATGGGGGCAGTTATCGAAGAACAGACTGGGGCTGAACTGTCGAAGCGTCCCTGAGAACTTTTGCGCTGGCCAAACGGGGTGACGCCGAAGCGTGAGCTCTAACATCCACGACGAAAAGGATCATTGCGCTGGCTTTCCCGGTCTTGCGCCGACCGCCTTAGAAAGACGTCAGCGTGGAGCGGCTCTGCACGACGTACGTCTGGCGTGATAAGCTCAAGAGAAACTCGAACCGCGCCGGGCATTCTCTCTGGTGTCGCCTTGCTGTGAAACGGGCGCCGTTAGCGATCCTCCGGAGGATCTGAGAAACGACCGGTTCATCGCCGGTATCGCCGCGCAATCTGATCCTACATGAGGCTCTTTGCTGCGCCACGTTCGGGCGTAAGCGCCTTGCCGCTCCCCTCCCTGCCTGACGTCGCCGGTCCGTGAGAGACCAATCGCTGTTGAGACAGGCGATTGGACGGCAAAATGGACGACTGTTTGGACGGCTCCTCCGACGGCTACGCGGGCCGGATGGAGGTTATCGAAGGGCGCAGCGGGCGTCGGCAACGCAGCGAGGCCGAACGCGCCCGCATCGCCGCCGAGAGTCTCTGGCCCGGTGCCCGTGTGGTCGATGTGGCCCGTCGGCACGGGGTAACGCGCTGGCAGGTATACGACTGGCGCAAGAAGCTGGCGGCAGGGAAGCTGGCGGTTCCGGACGAGATGATGTCGGAGCCCGCCTTCGCCGCCCTGGTGGTGGAGACACCACCGGAGGAGCCGGGGAAGCCCTCCGCGCCATCCCCGGCACGACGGATCGAGCTGACCCTGGCGGACGCCACCCTGCGCGTCGAGGCTGACATCGACGAGGAGCAGCTGAGGCGGGTAATCCGCGCCATCCGGGCGGGGGCGCGATGATCTCGCCGCACGGGCAGTTGCGCATCTACGTGGCCATCAGACCGGTCGACTTCCGCAAGGGGATCGACGGCCTCGCCCTGGCCGTCCAGGAGATGATGGGGCTCGATCCCTTCAGCGGCGCCGCCTTCGTGTTCCGCGCCAAGCGGGCGGACCGGATCAAGGTGCTGATCTGGGACCAGACCGGCATGGTGCTGGTCCACAAGCGCCTCGAAGGCGCCAAGTTCGTCTGGCCGCAGGTCCGGGACGGGGTGATCCGGATGTCGCCCGCCCAGTTCGCGGCGCTGTTCGAGGGGATCGACTGGCGCCTGGTCCGCCCCGAGGCCGCTCGGCGTCCGGAGTTGGCGGGCTGACTGCGACGTAGTGACTCGACCGGGCTTTGGCGGTGGCAGGCCCGGAGGGGCTGTGCATGATCCGCCGCATGACCGAGACCGCCCTCTCCGAAGAGAACGCCTCTCTGAAGGCGCGCCTCGCCGAGACGGAAGCCGCCCTCGAGGAGGCGGTGGAGGCACAACGGCGACTGGAGAGCATCGTCGGCGAGTTACAGCGGGAGAAGTTCGCGGCGCGCTCCGAGAAGCTCGACCCGGAGCAGTTCAACCTGCCGCTCGAGGATGTCGAGCTCGCCCAGGGCGTGCTGGAGGCCGCGCAGGAGCGGGCCAGGCGCGCGCTGAAGGGGGACGGCGCCACCGGCCCGCGCGCACCGGCCCGGAACCGGGGTCACCTGCCGAAGCATCTGCCCCGGATCGAGCGCGTGATCGCCCCGGAGAGCACCCTTTGTCCCTGCGGCTGCGGCGAGATGACGAGGATCGGCGAGGACACCTCCGAGCGCCTCGACATCGTCCCCGCCCAGTTCCGGGTGCTGGTGACGCGCCGTCCCCGCTATGCCTGCCGCCGCTGCTCGGGAGCCGTCGTCCAGGCGCATGCCCCCGAGCACGTGGTGCCCGGCGGCCTGCCAACCGAGGCCCTGATCGCGCAGGTCATCGTCTCGAAGTTCGGAGACCACCTTCCGTTCTACCGACAGGCCGAGATCTACGCCCGTCAGGGCCTGACCCTCGACCGTGCCACCCTGGGCAGCTGGGTCGGCCGGGCCTGCTTCCATCTGCGACCCATCGTGGCGCAGATGCGCGAACACCTGAAGGCCGCCGACCGCGTCTTCATGGACGAGACGCGGGCGCCGGTCCTGTCGCCGGGGCGCAAGCGCACGAAGACGGGATACTTCTGGTCGGTGGTCGCCGATGACCGGGGCCATGGCGGCACCGGGCCCCCGGTCGTGATGGTCCACTACGCGCCCGGGCGTGGCGCCGCGCACGCCCTGCGCTTCCTGGAAGGCTATCGCGGCCGCTTCGTCCAGTGCGACGGCTATAGTGCCTATGATAAGCTCACGGGGGTCGAACGGCCCGAGGGGGCCTGGCAGCTGGTGCATTGCTGGACCCATGTCCGGCGGCGCTTCGTGAAGCGGTTGGAGGCCGATGGCTCGCCCATCGCCGAGGAGATCCTGCACCGGATCGCCGATCTCTATGCCGTCGAGAAGGCGGTCCGGGGCCAGCCGCCCGCGACCCGGTTGGCCGCGCGGAGGGAGCATGCCGCCCCCATCATCGCCGCCTTGCGCCCCTGGCTCGAGGCACAGCTCTCGCGCATTCCCCGCTCGTCGAAGCTCGCCGAGGACATCCGCTATACTCTCGGCCTCTGGCCCGGCCTGATCCGCTTCCTGGAGGACGGCCAGCTCGAGCTCGATACCAACCCGGTCGAGAACCAGATCCGTCGCATTGCTCTTACGAGGAAGAATGCGCTGTTCGCCGGGCACGAGGTCGGCGCCGAGAATTGGGCAATGCTCGCCTCGCTGATCGCCACCTGCAAGATGAGCGACGTGAACCCCGTCGACTACATCGCCCAGACCCTGCGGGCGCTGCTCGACGGCCACCCCAAGAGCCGGATCGAAGCGCTCATGCCCTGGCAGTTCTGCGACCCGTCAAGCCTCGCCGCGTAGGGCCCCGGGAAGGCGCTTACGTTCGGGCGGCGGTCTTGCGATGCTGCGCTGCGGTAAGCAAGGGCAAATCGTTCCTTGGGCCACTAAAACCAACGTCTTGGAGGGGCTCGAAGCCAGCATTGATGGGCACGCCGCTGCGTGTCCGGTCTCGGATGGCGAACGGCATAAGCCGTTCGCCAAGACTATCAGATGTCTACCGACTCGGCGATACTCAGGGCATCCTCGAGTTCGACACCCAAGTAGCGGACTGTGCTATCCACCTTCGTGTGACCAAGCAGGAGCTGGACCGCGCGAAGATTGCCTGTCTTGCGGTAGATCTGCGCCGCCTTGGTGCGCCTCAGCGAGTGCGTGCCGTAGCCGCTCGGCTCGAGGCCGATCGCCGTAACCCAATCCCGAACGAGCCGCGCGTATTGCCGCGTGGAGACGTGCGCTCTGTCGTGAAACCGGCTCGGGAACAGGAAGGCGCAGCCGATCATTTCCGGCCGTGCCACCCAAGCCGAGATCGACGCGCGAGTGTTTTCCGTGACTTCGAACTGAACGGGGCGCTGGGTCTTGCTCTGGATGACGGAGACGCGTTCGCGAACGCAGCCTCCAACGACGAGATCGGCGACCTTGAGTCTGACGAGGTCACAGCCGCGCAGCTTGCTGTCGATGGCCAGGTTGAACAGCGCGAGATCGCGCAAGTTGCCTGAGAGTTCGAGGCGCGCGCGGATCGCCCAGACCTGTTTAGGCAGCAGGGGCCGTTTCTGGCCGACGAGTCTGCCGCGGTTCCAGGGACGTCGCTTCGGCTTGGCGACGGGGAGTTGGATCTTGGACATAGGATTTCCTCCATCCGTCCCTCCCGGCCCAGGCGTCGACATCACGTGACCCCGCGATAGTAAGCGAGATCGCGAACGACCGGTGACAAAGCTTATCGCCAGCCTCCGACGCCGCGCTGCCGCAGGTCGGCTTCGAGCCCACTATCACGGATGCTGCGGAGTGCATGAATGTCTGGTCCGGAGAACTGTTCTGCGATCGCAGAATGGCGTTCTGTATGGGTTTAGACCCGGCTGCTGGGGGCGTTCTAAAAGTCTGCAACTACCCAATTGCGACCGCTGACACGTTCCGCGTCGCCGTCCCGTCAGCGTGCACTCGGCGGAACACCTCATACTAGACTTTCGGTCGCCCTGTCGAACGCGACGATGTCACCGAGGGACCGCGCGAGTAGCATGGCGCCTTCGAGCTGCGCGAGGACGCTGGAGCCGAGGGAGACGTCGCCTCTGCCGATCTCGTCGATCCCGCGCTGCATGAACTGGCGAGCCTCGGCGACGACGGGCTCGGGCAAGGTATCTCCATCGACGGCGAGGATGCCGCATAGGCACATGAGGCCGTCCTCCGCGAAGGAACGGCGGAAGGCGTCGCGCCACGCCTGGACCCGCGGCGTCCCCGAAGCCTCGTCCTCCGCGACACGGGCTTCGAAGCGCTCGCGGTAGCGTTGCGCGACTGCCGTGGCGAGGTCGGACTTGGTGGGGAAGTGATGGTGGACGCTAGCCGACTTGATGCCGACGTCGGCGGCCACGTCACGGAACGAGAAGCCGTTGTATCCCTGTGCGCGGATACGCCGCTCGGCGGCGTCCATGATCGCCTCCAGTCGTTCACTCATGCCGACCCTCCGCTCTAATGCTCATCGCCTATCATGTGATAGATAGACGTTGCGCTGCTCGCAAGACTCGCATACACAATACCTACCGACTGATAGATAGATAGGAGTACGGAATGACCGAGGTCAGCACGACCCAAGGCAAGGTCGCGATCGTCACCGGCGGCGGATCGGGTATCGGCAAGGAGGTCGCCAAGCGCTTCGTCGCCGCCGGCGGATCGGTCGTGATTGGCGGGCGCGACGCGGGCAAGCTGGATGCCGCCGCGCGCGAGATCGACGCCACGGGCGAGCGCGTCGCGACCCATGCCGGCGACATCGCCGAGCATGCGACGGCCGATGCGCTCGTCGACCTCGCGACCGAACGGTTCGGCGGCGTCGATGTGCTCTTCAACAATGCCGGTGTGTTCCGCCCCAAGCCGTTCCTGGAGGTCGACGAGGCGGAGTACGACTGGTTTCTCGATACGATCCTGAAGGGCAAGTTTTTCATGGCCCAGGCTGCAGCGAGGGCGATGCGCGCGCGGGGCGGCGGGGCGATCGTGCAGACCGGCTCGCTCTGGGCGATCCAGGCGGTCGGTGCGACGCCCTCGGCCGCCTACTCGGCCGCGAATGCCGGTGTGCACGCGCTGGTGCGCAACCTCGCCATCGAACTGGCGGGCGAGAACATCCGCGTCAACGCCGTCGCCCCTGCCGTGGTCGAGACCCCTGTCTACAACACGTTCATGTCCGACGAGCAGGTGGCCAAGACCTTGCCGACCTTCGATGCCTTTCATCCGCTCGGACGCAACGGCCAGCCAGCGGACGTCGCGGAAGCGCTTCTGTTCCTCGCCTCCGACAAGGCCGCGTGGATCACCGGACAGGTGCTCTCGGTCGATGGCGGCGTGACTGCGGGCCGACAGTAGCAGGGCGGAGTTGTCCGGCCTGCCGCCTCAGATCAAAGGAGACCATCCATGCGCATCAACGCCGACTTCACAGAGTCCGTCGTGATACGGCCTGCCGACCGCGAATGGGTCGCCTCCCCCGCGGGCGGGGTCGAGCGTTGCCTGCTCGACCGCGTGTCCCTCGACGGCGGCGTCGGCGAAGTCGCGCGGGCGACCTCGCTCGTGCGCTTCGCCCCCGGCTCGGCCTTTCCTTCGCATACGCACGGCGGCGGCGAGGAGTATCTCGTTCTCGACGGCACGTTCTCGGACGAGACCGGGGACTTCCCGGCCGGCACCTACGTGCGCAACCCGATCGGGACGGCCCATGCGCCGCACACGAAGGATGGCTGCACGATCTTCGTGAAGCTCCACCAATTCGCCGAGTGCGACGACGCACAGTTCGACGTCGCCCTCGCGGATCGCCTTTCGTCCGCCCCCAACGTCTCCGGCGCCCGTGAAGCTGCGCTCCATCGTACTCACGGGGAATATGTGCGCGTGATCGCGCTCGATGCCGGGGCCTCGCTGGAGGAAGGCGACCCCGGCGGTGCGGAACTTCTGGTCCTCGACGGCGCCCTGATCGTCCAGGACGGTAACTGGCCCTCGGGCACATGGGCCCGCCGACCGCACGGCGCGATGGTCACGGCACGAGCGGGACCGGACGGCGCGTTGGTCTGGATCAAGACGGGGCATCTCGCCGACGCCATCGTGCCCAGCGTGGGCTGACCTGAATGTGCGCGATGGATATGGACGTCGCCGTCGTCGGTGGCGGGCTAAGCGGTCTCGCGCTTCTCGACGGATTGCTCGCTGCGGGCATCGATGCGCATCTCTTCGAGGCGCGGTCACGCTTCGGCGGGCGGATCCTCACCGAACGGGTGGGCGGCGCGCCGCTCGACCTCGGCCCATCCTGGTTCTGGCCGGGCCAGCCGCGCATCGCCGCCCTCGTGGCGCGGCTGGGACTGGTGGCATTCAAGCAGCAGGCCGATGGCGATCTCTTGTTCGAGGATGCGAACGGCGTGCAGCGCGTGCCGGGGATGGCGCCGATGGCGGGTGCGCTGCGGGTGCGGGGCGGGATGGGTACGGTCGTGGACGGGATCGTGGGCGGGCAGCCGACCGCACGCCTGCACGCCAATTCCCCGGTCGCGTCCATCGGGTCCGACGGCACCTTGAACCTCGTAGCTGGCACCCGTCGCCGCGCCGCTCGGGTCGTCCTTGCACTCCCGCCCCGGATCGCGGCGGGGTTGGCCCTCGACCCTCTCCTCGATGCACCGCTGCGCATGGCCATGGAGGCTGTGCCGACCTGGATGGCTGGACATGCGAAACTCGTCGCGACCTACCCGACGCCCTTCTGGCGGCGGCAGAGCCTGTCGGGCGACGCGATCAGCCGGGTCGGGCCGCTTGCGGAGATTCACGACGCCTCTCCGGCAGACGGCTCGCGCGGTGCGCTGTTCGGCTTCTTGGGCCTCCACGCCGCTGCCCGGGCGGGGCGGGCAGCGGAGATCGAATGGGCGGCCGTTCGTCAATTGGTGCGAGTATTCGGGTCTGACGCGGCCGAGCCAAGTGCGGTGAGCCTCGTCGATTGGGCGACGGAGGGCGCGACAGCTACCGCCGCCGACCGTGACGCCCCCGCAGGCCACCCGCGCTACCGTCCGCTGCCAAAGCCGACTGGAGCCTGGGCCGACCGCCTCTACTTCGCGGGGACGGAACAGGCGTCGGCGAACGGCGGCTTGCTCGAAGGTGCACTGGAGGCGGCGGACGCGGTCCTACGGAAGGTAACGCGGGCGGGGTCGTTCGCTTGACTCATCTCCGCGCCCGCACCGGACCGTTCAGCGACCTCCGCGCGATCCTGTGGATGGTGGCGTCGATGACGGCCTTCGCTGGCGCCGACCTCTTCATCGCGTTGGCAACGGCGCCCCGCGCTGAGGGGACGCCGATGACGCCGGGCGCGATGGTAGTGCTGCAAGGAGTGGCCCTCGTCCTTCTCTTCGGCATCTGGGCATGGGTGAGCGGTCGCCCCGTGACCGGCAATATGGTGCGGGACCGCGCGGTCCTCGGACGCACAGTCGGCGAGATGCTTGGCGTCGGCTCGTTCGTCGTCGCCCTCGCTTACGGGGACTTCGTCACCGTCTCCGCAATCCTTCAGATACAACCGCTCGCGGCCGTGCTGCTGGCCGTCCCGTTCCTCGGTGAGCCCTTGGCCCGCCGTCAGGCCATCGCCATAGGCCTGGGGATGTTGGGCGCCATGCTCGTCATCCGTCCAGGCGGCACCGTCTTCGATCCGGCCTCGTTGATCGCCTTCGGCGCGGTCTTGGGGTTGTCGTTGCGCGACCTCGCGACGCGCAAGGTCGGTGGCCTCTACCATCCGATCCCGCTGACCGCGATCGTGGGCGTCGCTCTCGTCCCAACTGGTTTGGCCATCACGCTTCTCACTGGCGATGTGATTGCGTTTCCAAGTTTCCGTGCCTTCGCCATTGGCCTGATCGCTGCTGTCGTTGGGTCGATTGGCTTCTACGCGATCACCGTCGCACTGCGGCTCGGTTCGGTCGCAAGTATCGCTCCGTTTCGCTACGTTCGGCTCGCGGTCGCGCTCCTCCTCGCCGTCGCGATCCTCGACGCTTGGCCGGACGCTCTCGCTTGGTTCGGCTGCTCCCTAGTCGCTCTGGCAGGCATCTACGCGCTCCGCTTTCGATGATCGACGGCCGATCGAGGAGAAACGTCGCGCAGGATATCCTTGACTGAAACGGACGTTCGTGCACGACGCAGCGAAGGGCAGCTCGGTCCGCGCTGCGGTCGCTGCTCCCGAGGGTTTCGCTGCGCGGCGCACGAACGACCGGATCCACAGCTGCGATGCGGCATAAGATTTGCCGCGTCACAGCAAAAATTCCGCTGCGAGCGCGCGCAGCGAGAATTTGACACTTCCGCAAAGGGCTCTGAACTGCCGTTCGCTGTATCGAGAAGGAACGACCGGTTTTGCTTAACGTAGGATTTAGCACTGAGCCGGAGCAGACCCCTACTAAGCTCGCCGGATTGTCTTCACGCTAACGCGGAAGAGCTGCGCGATCTCGGGCAGGGGGCGCCGTTCCTCGTCGCGCATCCGCCGCACCTCGACCTTTTGGGCTGGCGACAGGGCAGGGGGCCTGCCCCCGATACGCCCCCGCTTGCGCGCGGCGGCAAGGCCCTCCCTGGTCCGCTCGGAAATCCGTTCGCGCTCGAACTGTGCGATGGAGGCGAAGACGTGGAAGACCAGCCGTCCGGCCGGGGTCGTCGTGTCGATGTCCTCGGCCAGGGAACGGAAGCCCGCCCCTTGCGCGCGGATCGTCTCCACGATCTCCAGAAGATCTTTCAGCGACCGGGACAGGCGGTCGTACTTGGTGACGACCACCACGTCACCGCCGCGCAGCTGCTCGATCATCTGGTCCAGCTTGGGTCGCAATCGAGACGAGCCAGTGATCTTGTCTGCGAAGATACGTTCTGCTCCGGCGGCCGTCAGCGCATCTTCTTGCGCATCGAGGAGCTGGTCGTCGGTCGAAACACGAGCATACCCAAGGATCAAGACAAAAACCTCCCAAAACTGGTTGGGTTTTGTCCTAAGGTTTTGGTCCAGTCAAGGCACTGATTCTGTTGAAAGGGTCGAGTTGTGACAAAAACGACCGTTTATGGCCTTAAGGATTTACCCGAGGGCTTGTCTATGACGCATGATATCCAAGCCCTCGGCACACAAGCTATTCTATTTCTTGGACAAACCCGGCGATGTTTGGTTGCTGCTTATCCAACTGCGACTGGTTGACCATGACCGACCGGCCCGCAAAGCTCTTCTGACCTGCCGTCAGCCGATTGATCGGGATACCCATCGCGCCAGACACGACCGATGCAGTGTTCGCATCGTTGATCTGCTCTTCGAACATCTGCTTGAAACCACGCTTGCTGGTCGGTGCAGGAGTGCCACTTGGGTGCGGGCAGAACAGCTGCGGTTGATTTTGCCAGACCGAAAAGACCTCGTCAAAGATCTCAGTGACAACATTCCTAAAGGCGCTTGCAGAACTGTTGTTCATTTGGGTGAGTCGGTTGCCCACGTAGCTGTAGATCAAAGGTAGGGACATCCGGTACTGCATGGAATTTCTATAGAATTCAGATTGCACCTGCCCAGGGCGGCGCTGAATACCATAAACGAGGGACAGCACCGATTTCACAGCACGCTTGGAGGATCCATCTGCGGAAAACGGGATAATTAACCGGTCTGCCGCGCTCATCGCCATTTCCGTGTAAATTGTGAAACTGGGATTGCAGTCGATAAACACAGTAATCCGCTCTTGCCCCCAAGAGCGGCGAACGTCCTCGATCAAGTCGCTGATCCAAGTATGAACAATGCGCCATGCGTCCGCAGGACCTGCGGTGCAGGCCAGCCGAACCTGTGAAGATTGCATCTCTAGTTCTTCATCGCCACACACCAAGTACAGGTTATCACTCACAAAATGGTTGTGTTGGCTTACCTGCGTCAAGAAATTCGCGCCGCTATGCGGCGTCATGTAGGGGCTGACTATGCGCTCAGCCACGTATCCTGAAATAGTTTGGGCCGGGCGGTTCGCAGACAACGCTTCAATAGCGTCCTCACCGCGCTCCATCCCCCCCAGCAACATGCTGGAGGAATTCGCTTGTGGACACAGGTCCACGACCAAGACTTTCTGTTGGGGATGTGTACGTGCGTACTCGCTTGCGACCTGAAACGAGAGATAGCTTTTCCCGACGCCCCCCTTGTTGTTCCATAGTGCGTAAATTGACATGCTCTTGCTCTCCACTTGTTTGACGCCTCTTCGCACGTATCGCTTGTTTACTCGTAATATTTTTTGCTCACCGCTATTCGAAATGTGGGTAGCGGCTCGACTCCCTGCCACAAATCATAGGATTTCCGGGCATACCATGCCCATCCGCGCGAAGCGCCGGGCCTGTCGGCGGATGGCCTTCAGGCTGCCCGCCGACAGGTCACCCTGAAACCGCCCACATCCACGATCACCCCACAACGCAAAAGGCCCCCACCTGCTGACGGGGGCCTCGATCCTCTCGGCGGTGCGGGCTGTTACTCGGCGGCCATCTGGTCGGCCCGCGCGGTGCGGTCCATGATGTAGTCCACGGCC
>Ga0066860_10000408_pt1 | contig 18718 bp, 16 predicted proteins | sample ETN07SmetaG_FD_65601 | JGI IMG/M metagenome (GOLD analysis project Ga0066860, IMG submission 65601) | Marine microbial and viral communities from oxygen minimum zone, Eastern Pacific Ocean - ETNP2014F14-07SV275 | ecosystem: Environmental > Aquatic > Marine > Oceanic ... | reverse complement strand
TTGCCTTGATGCGATTCGCGCATTAGAGGCGCGCTCCTGCCCCTCCGCCACGACGCGCGGAGATGCACGGGGCGGGCGCGTAGCTCAGTGGTAGAGCACACCCTTCACACGGGTGGGGTCACAGGTTCAATCCCTGTCGCGCCCACCATGATTTCAGGTACTTAGCTGACATCATGGATTGTGTATGAAAAAAGTATGAAAAAGATTCGTGGTCACTGCGTGCGGTGCTGAAGCAGTTTGCTGGCGAAAAATGTCGGATCAGTGGTCTGCCCAGGGCCCGACGCACAGACACCTGAGCCGCCTCATTCGCAAACGCTTCATTCCTATGCCGTTTGTTCTTTTTCTGTTCTTTTTGCTTTCCTACACCCGAGAGCGTTTGGTATCCCGCAATCAATCCTGGGGAGGATCGCTATGATACCAGGAAGACAGGATGTCAGACCCGAAGCGCGAGAGTGCCGAATTATCCGGCACGGTTAATCGAGAAGCCAGATTTCAGGAGCGGCTTGTTCGGCTACCCGAAGTTATGGCCCGCGTCGGAATGCGACGATCAGCGATCTATCAGCGGATGCGGGACGGGTCATTCCCCCGCTCTCGATCGCTGGGTTCGAAATGTACTGTCTGGATCGAGTCAGAAATTGACGACTGGATCAAGTCGGTCGAGGCGACTTGAAAATTCCACGGTTCGGTGAAACCATGGAGCAGGTCGGCTTCGAAAAACTTGAGCTAAAGGCAGGCAGAAGAGGCATCACATCCGGACTTGTTCCCCGTCAGCGCCTATGGCACAGATTTGAGGTTGTAAGTTAAGGAGGATTTGGGCTTCGTCGTAGTGACGAAGGAACGAAGATGAAGCCCAAATCCTCAAAATCCAAAATGCCTGCCGAGCAGGTCGTAAAGGACATTCGGCGCAAGACTCGCCGACACTTCTCCGCCGACGACAAGATCCGGATCGTTCTGGAGGGTCTGCGCGGCGATGCTTCCATTGCCGAACTGTGCCGCCGTGAGAGCATTGCCCAGTGCCTGTATTACACCTGGTCCAAGGAGTTCATGGAGGCCGGCAAGCGCAGGCTTGCTGGCGATACGGCCCGTTCTGCGACCACTGACGAGGTGAAGGATCTTCGCCGTGAGGCCCGCGATCTGAAGGAATGCGTAGCGGACCTCACCCTGGAGAATCGGTTGCTCAAAAAAAGCATGATCGCGGATGGGGGAGACGAAGAATGAGATATCCCGCATCCGAGAAGCTGGGGATTATCCGGATCGTCGAGCAGTCGCACCTGCCAGCCACGCGCACGCTGGACCAGCTCGGCGTGGCAAGGCGCACTTTCCACCGCTGGTATGACCGCTTCCTTGAAGGCGGACCGGAGGCACTGGCAGACCGGCCATCTGCGCCAAGCCGGGTGTGGAACAGGATCGCGCCCGAGGTCCAGGATGAGATCGTCGAGATGGCGCTGGAACAGACCGATCTGTCTCCGCGCGAACTGGCGGTGCGCTTCACCGACGAGAAGCGCTACTTCGTATCGGAAGCCACGGTTTACCTTCTGCTCAAGGCACATGATCTGATCACCAGCCCGGCCTACACGGTCATCAAGGCGGCAGAGGTGTTCCATACGAAGACCACCCGCCCGAACGAGATGTGGCAGACGGACTTTACCTACTTCAAGATCATCGGGTGGGGTTGGATGTATCTATCGACGGTGCTCGACGATTACTCACGCTACATCATCGCCTGGCGGCTGTGTTCGACCATGTGCGCCAGCGACGTCACTGAAACGCTCGATATGGCGCTGAAAGCCTCAGGCTGTGATCATGCCAATGTCTTGCATAGGCCGCGTCTGCTCAGCGACAATGGCCCCAACTACATCGCCGGGGAACTGGCGGATTATCTCGACGGCAAACAAATGGACCATGTGCGCGGTGCGCCCTTCCATCCGCAGACACAGGGCAAGATCGAGCGCTGGTACCAGACATTGAAGAACCGCGTCCTGCTGGAAAACTACTGCCTGCCCGGCGATCTCGAACAGCAAATCGAGGCGTTCGTCGAGCACTACAATCACCAGCGCTACCACGAGAGCCTCGACAATGTGACACCTGCCGACGCCTACTTCGGCAGGGCACCCGAGATCATCAAACGACGAGAAAGGATCAAACGACAGACACTCGAATATCGGCGCTTGCAACACCGCAAGCTCGCCGCTTAAACATCAATCCAAGACGAGGCCCACACTCCGCAAGCACACGCCGCGAGTTGTGCCAAATGTTCTGACGACGGACACCTCCCTGTAGCGTAGGGAGTCGAGAACCCATAGAAGGCTCATCTGTGCTTGATTCCCGTCTCAAATATGCGGTCGCAGTTGCTCGAATAGGTTCCTTCACAGGAGCGGCCAATGCCGTGGGCGTGACACAGTCAGCTGTGACTAAGAGCGTCGCCGATCTGGAGCAACAACTCGGAATTGCTCTCTTCAATCGAACGTCGCGCGGCATCTTGGTGACGCCTGAGGGTCGCGACTTCATCGATCGCGCGGCGCGCTTGCTCGCGGATGCAGACGATTTGTTCAGAGAACGCAATCGTGGTGCTGATCCCTACGCTGGGCTCCTCAGAATTGGCCTTTTTCCAGGTTCAATGGACTGGCTAATCAACGACGCCGCAATCGGGTTGCTCAAACGCCACGAGGGAGTTCGTCTCGAGATCGTATCGGGAAATAGTGAGCGCGCAGTGCAATTGCTGTCGCGCGGAGACATCGACGTCGCCTTCGGGCTCGAGGCTGCGCTTGCCGGTTGGCCTCAGTTCAAATGCGAGCGGATTGCAGCGGTTGATATCATGCCTTTCGTTCGCAAAGACCATCCGATCCTTTCCGAAACTGCAATCGATAAGCAGATGTTGGCGCGATGCGACTTCGTCGTCCCTTCGTCGTCCGAGCCGTATACACCTATCATTCGACAGATATACGAAGTGAACGATCAGCGCCCGGAAGATCGCATCCATATGACGGATTATTTTCCGCTCGTTCGCAGGATCGTGGCCGCTACCGATTCCGTCGGATTGGTGGCTAGCGCATTCACCTCTGCCCGATGGTTTCGCGACGAATTTGTCACGCTGCCACATACTGGTCTGCTGGAACCGCTGGTGCTAGCGTACGCCGCACGTGCTCGCTGGCCGGTCAAGCCCGCCGCTAGGGATCTCATCGCCCGAGTGCGACAGAATTGGTCATCAGAGTCTAATGCTCAGAAACAGTAGGCTGGAGCAAGTATATGTCCGGCCATATGCATGCTCGCATCGTAAAGGTCAAATGACAGACCCTCAGTATATAGCCTGTCCCGATTTTGTGGAATCGGAACAGGCTATGACCTTTTTATCTTCGTTTGTTCATGTGAAGTTGGTCAATCAATCACAGATCACTCTAGAAACTCAGCGCCACTTCTCCGCCGATCGTCCGACCCTTATTCAGGGGTGACAAGCTGGCGCCTGGGCCACCGAACGCGGCTGGCAACGGCGTATCACCGCCATATGTAACCTCGTTGAGTAGATTGCGCCCATAAACCGAAAAGCGCCAGATCTGGTCCGCGGTTTTGTATGTCAGACTTGCATCGAGCATGTCTGCTGGCGACAGAAACCCAGCATTATTGTCAGTGAACCGGGCACTGTCACGATGAGTGAAGTCTATGCGGGCCGTTGCAGTACCTGCTGAGCCGAGTGTCTGATCGTAGGTCAGCCCGGCACCATAGGTCCACGGTGAAAGCCTGGGAAGCTTCAGGTCGCGATCTACATCGTTGATGACGCCATCGCCGCTTATGTCAAACTGGATATTGCGATATTTCCCGTGAACATAGCCAACCTGTCCTGAGAGCACCAGATTTGGCATAATGAAGAACTGGCCTTCCGCTTCGAAGCCCGTGATTGTTGCATCCGCCGTATTGCGGATCACTTGGCTGACTCCCAGCGGGCCCGGGAGGTTGATTTCGCGTTGGAGGTTCTTCATCTGGTTGTAGAACGAGGCGATGTTGAGGCGGCTTCTTCCGAACTGCTTCTTCGCGCCTATCTCGAAGCTGTCCTGCGTTTCCTGATCGAAGGGGCCGGGCGGAACACCGGGATCGGTATTGCGCAAATTGTAGCCACCGCTGCGGAAGCCGCGGGTATAGAAGCCATAGATTTGGGTTTGATTATCCGGCTGCCATTGTAGCCCAAGCTTCGGAGTAAAGCTTTTCCAGCTTTCGTCATCGATGAAGTTCGTGGCACAGCGCAACGTGTTCACGTCACACCCATTTGCACCCAGCGGTGCGATGCGCACGGCCTTGCGTTCCCAACTGTATCGCCCGCCGATATTGAGCGTGAGCGTATTGCTGAAATGCCAGTCAGCTGACGCGAACGCTCCCCAGGTTGTTTGGTCTTGAGTCCCGCCACCCGATACGATCCTCGCACCGCCCAAAAGGTCGCGTTGCTCTGCGTATGCCAGGTCCTGCGCGAAGTAATATAGCCCGGTTGTCACCTCGACGGCGCCGATCTTTCCTGAATAACGCAGTTCATCGCTGATCTGTTCTTGATTGATGTTAAAGTAGCCGTTGAAAAAATGCTGTGGCGTCCCGTCAATATCGCTGGCAGCCCTCGACCGAAATTGCCGATAACCCATGATGTTGGTTATCACACCGTCTCCAAGGCCGACATCGATGTTGGTCTCTGCGATTGCTTGATTCCAGGTCGCATTATAGTACCCCGGAAAATCGATCGATATTCCAAACGTGTCGCGCGGGAAAATCGCGTGACTCTGCACTGGCGCGCCATCGCCATCAATGTCGCCGTGCTCATAGCGCAGATCCATCCGGAAGTTGTCGCCGCCCTTTACGCTAAGCGCGGGGCGAATGATGATGTCGCGGGATTTGCCAAAGCTGCTTTGATCAAACTGATTGCGGAACCATCCCTCATCCTTGCTGTAGTAGACGGCCAACTTTGCGGCCAGGACGTCCTCAGCGATCGGTCCTGTGACCATTGCACTGACGGTTTTCTTCAGACCGGTTTCCACCGATGCCTTGGCACTGGCCCTGAAATTGAAATCCGGGCGCGTCGTCCGCATCACGACCGCCCCAGCCGTTACATTGCGGCCGAAAAGAAGTCCCTGCGGGCCGCGCAACACCTCGATCCCCTCGAGATCGAAATTGTCGAGCACAACGCCTGCATTGATCCCAAGATAGATTCCGTCGGTAAAGACGCCAACCGTCGGGTCGATGGAAGGGATGGTACTATTGATGCCCAGTCCGCGGATCGTGAAGTTTGCGTAGCCTGGAGCCGTTCCGACACCCTCGAGCTGGACGTTGGGGACATCGTAGCTCAAGCTTTGAAGGTTTTGCACGAATTTCGCATCGAGCTGCGCTTCGCCAAATGCGGTCACCGCGACAGGCACATTCTGCAGGTTTTCGCCGTACCCCTTCTTGGTCGCCGTCACAATGATGACGTCAGACAAGGCGTCGGCAGTAGTTCCAGACGACGTTTTCTCAGATGGTGCCGTCTCAGTTTGATCGACTTGAGCTTGTTGAGCGAACGCTGGCCCGGACCAGACCAAGGCAACAGATGCCAAAAGCAGATATCTCATAGTTCCACCTCCCTAACTATTTGAAGCAATTTTTGGTGCAAAGGATGATCTGACTTGGGCCAATCGTCAAATTCAATATGCGGCCGATGTATTCCTTTTGCTCATGTCAATGCCAGAGGTGTTGAGCATAGTCCTCGGGCCAGCCAACCAATACGTTTGGATTAATCCCGGCGATCGTCCGCCATGATCCGCTGTACTGCATCGAGGCTGTCGTTCATGACAGTTGGATGCTCAGCGTCTGTGAAATCGACGATACTGTTCCAATGCTGGGCAATTTCTTCGGGCGCGAAAATGCCGTTCCTGCCCAAGTGATAACCGCACGTCCGTTCCCAACGAAGTTTCGCGACATAACCGGCACCGATTTCGAACAACCCTTTGGTCTCGTAACAGCTTTCGTGCGCGAGCCAGCCAACCAACGCACTGACCGCCTCAGGCCGCAACCTGTCGAGCAACGCCTTGGGAAAGACCGTTTCAGTCATCCTCGAAGCCGCGATTGGAGCGATCGTATTGACGTTGATGTTCCGCGAACGCCCTTCCTCGGCCAGTGCATTGGCGAGACCTAGGATACCCAATTTGGCAGCTGCATAATTCGCCTGGCCAAAATTGCCGTAGATGCCCGCCGCCGAACTGGTCATGATGACACGGCCGTAGGCCTTGTTGCGCAGCGTCGGCCATGCCGCTTGAGTGACGGCCCGGCTGCCGTTGAGGTGGATGTTCTGGATCAACGTCCAGTCCTGGTCTGTCATCTTGTGGAAGCTGACGTCGCGCAGGATGCCGGCGTTGTTTATCACGACATCGATCGTGCCGAACGCATCGAGCGCAGTTTCGACGATTCGAGCGCCATCCTCGACCGAATCATAATTGGCAACCGCTTCGCCGCCGGCAGATCGTATCTCTTCGACGACCCGATCCGCTGCGCTGGAAGATCGTCCATCCCCCATTCGATCCCCTCCGAGGTCGTTGACAACCAGCCTTGCACCGCGTTTGCCGAACATTAGCGCATGCTCGCGGCCGAGCCCTCCACCCGCACCGGTTACGATCACCACCTTGTCGTCGTATCTTAGTTCTTCGTGCATCGGGTGGCGCCTTCTGTTATCGAAACGCGGCGACGCCTGTCAGCGCGCGCGAGACGATGAGCTTCTGGATTTCCGTCGTGCCATCGGGGATCGGGCAGATAATCGCTTCGCGCACGAGCCGTTCTACGATGAACTCACGCGTAACGCCGTTGCCACCATGGATCTGAAGTGCATCGCGCGTCACTCCAATCGCCATCTCCGTAGCATACCATTTGGCCATCGCGCACTCAGCCTCAGCGCGCACGTCGGCGTCGACCAGCGAGATCGCCCGGTGCGCCAGTAGCCTCGCCGCGTCGATCCGTGTTGCCATGGTTGCAAGCTTGTCGGCGATCAGTTGATGACCCGCAAGCTTGCGGCCATGCTGGGAACGCTCCTTCGAATAGGCGATCGCTTCGTCCAGCGCGCGGCGTGCAATACCGATGCTCCACATTGCCATGTGGCAGCGCGCGATCTCAAAGACTTTCAACGTGTTTCGTAGTCCATCGCCTGGCTGGCCCAGCATGTTGGACGCAGGCACGCGGCAATCGGTAAGAAAAATCTGCGCGGTCGACTGACCATTCAGTGCCATCTTTTCGATATCGCGCACTTCATAGGGACTTTCGGCGCGATCGACCAGGATGTGGCTGATCTCCTTCTCTCCGGTCCGGCAGGTGCAGATAAGTAGGTCCGAATATGCGCCACTTGTAATCCACGTTTTTTCGCCGTTGATCACCCAATAGTCGCCGTCGCGAATGGCTCGCGTTCTTACCGCCGCCACATCTGAGCCTACGTCCGGCTCGGAAATGCCCATTGAGACGAAGAGCTCGCCGGCGACCAAGCCGGGCAGGTAACGCTGCTGGATTTCAGGTGACGCGCTACGCCGGATCAGTTCGGCGCCGACCGCGTTGATGAAACCTGGAATAGCGACATCAAGCGACGAATAAGCGATCTCTTCGAAGATCAGGAGATGCGTCAGCCAACCCATATCGAGGCCGCCCCATTCCTCGCGGTGCGGGGCACTGATATGACCGAAGGCGGCAAGTTCGCTGGTCCATTTTTGCATCAACGGCCGCTCGATGAAGCATTCGCCGTGAGCGCGAATTTCAGGCTCCAGCTTTTCGTCGAGGAAGCGCCGAATGCTCTCGACTGCCATCCGCTGCTCGTCAGTGGGTGTAAAATCCATATTATCCGCTCCTTAACGACCAAGGATGGTGACTGCGACGACGGCTTCCTCCACGCCCAGAACCCCGCCGCCATTCTGCGCTACCGCGACCCGCGCTCCCTCGATCTGGCGAGCGCCGGCATCGCCACGCAGTTGCGACACCAGTTCGTAGATCTGACCGAGACCCGTCGCGCCGATCGGGTGCCCTTTGCATTCGAGGCCGCCCGACGGATTTACGGGGATGCGGCCGCCAATGACGGTGTCGCCACGCTCAGCAGCAATCCCTCCCTCGCCAGGCGGCACGAGGCCCAGAGCCTCAATTTCGATGATCTCGCCCATCGCCGTCGCGTCGTGCACTTCCGCAACGTCGACGTCTAACGGGCCGAGCCCCGCCATCGCATAGGCGCGCATTGCCGCCAGCCTTGTGACGTGCCGATCATAGTCGTAAGGGTCGCGCTCGGCACTGGTCTGGAGCACCGACGCAAGTACTCGGATTGCCCTGTCGTCAGACACCGCCAGCTTGCGCAAGCCTGCCGAGTTGCAGATCACCGCAGCCGCAGCGCCGTCACTGATCGGTGAGCACATCGGCAGTGTCAGCGGAAACACGATTGGCGGTGCGGCCAGCACGGCCTCTACCGTGTAGGGTTTGCGGTATTGAGCGAGCGGGTTGTGCGTCGAATGGACGTGGTTTTTGGCTGACACCGCTGCGATCTGCGCCTGCGTTGATCCGTAAGTGCGCATATGGGCGCGCGACATCGCAGCGTAGATGTCCATGAATACGCTGTAGGGTTGGTTTGACACCGACCCTTCTGGCACCTCAACGCCTTGGCCCATAGCGAGCAGTGTCTCGCGGCTGCACTCCGTCTCGTGCACGTCCCACGCCCCATCGAAAGCGCTGAACATCAAGGCCTTGTCAGGCGAGCACATCTTCTCCGCGCCGAGCGCGAGCACGATGTCCGCCATACCCGACCGGACATAAGCAGTCGCCATCGCGACCGCCGTCGAGGCTGTGGCGCAGGCATTCTCAACGTTGACAACTGGCACGCCCTGCATCCCAACCGCGCGTGCTACGAGCTCGCCACGGATCATGTCCTGCCCTTCCATGTGGCCCTGCACGCAGTTGCCAAAGAAGACCGCCTCGATGTCCTCCCGGCCGCATCCGGCATCGGCGAAAGCCCGAGCACAGGCGTCCGCCGACAGGTCCTTGAGGCTGCGGTCGAGTTGCCGACCGAACTGCGTCATGCCAACGCCGGCGATATAGATGTCGCTCATTTTCCTTTGAACTCCGGTTCGCGCTTCTCTGCGAACGCCGCTAGTCCCTCGCGCAGATCGTGTGAGGCAGCATAGGCTCCGATGATCTCGAGTTCCTGGCGCAGGCCATCTTCGAGGATGCAATCTCCAGCGATTGCGGCCAACTCCTTGATGTGCACAAGCCCAAGGGGACTCTTGGCGGCGAGCATTTCCACCACCGCCTGCGTTGAATCGACGAGCGCCTCCGCTGGCACCACCCTGCTCACAAGTCCTGCACGCTCCATCTCCCTCGCGGAGACGAATTCACCCGTCATCATGAGGTAGGTCGCGCGCGCCGGTCCGATCTTGCGGGGAAGGCGGATCGAGCCGCCACCGCCTGGCAGAAGGCCATAGTTGGCATGCGCGTCACCGAACCTGGCGTCTTCGGCAGACACCACAATATCGCAGCACAATACGAGTTCGAGCCCGCCGGCAAGCGCCAATCCGTTGACCGCGGCAAGGACCGGCAAGCGCGACAACTCGATCCGCCTGAGCACGCGCCCGAGTTCCGCCAGGAAGTGCTCCAGTGGTTCCATGATCGACCCACCATAAGCATTGAGCGCGGCCAAGTCGGCTCCGGCGCAAAAGGCGCGTCCCGTCCCGGTGATGACGAATGCCCGCACCGCGGGATCGGCCTCGGCCGTCTCGATCGCCAACTCAAGATCGCGGGCCATTTCCAACGTCAGGCTGTTCAGCGCATCTGGACGATTTAGGTGCACCCAAAAAGCCGCGCCACGCCTCTCAACGGTGATGGCGTCGAGCGACACGAGGTCTGCCACTTTTGAGTCAGGAGAAGTTGCCCTCATGCGCCTGAAACTCTGCTGGCCCGCCCCGCCCAGTAAGGCTCTCGGAGTTTCGATCGTAGCACTTTGCCGACGTTGCTGAGCGGCAGAGGTTCGGTGGTGAAGACGACCTTGCCGGGCTTCTTGAACGAACCCAACCGTTCGCTAACCAAATCGATTATTTCCTGCTCTGGCAATTCAGTGCCGGGCGCGACCACGACCAGCGCAAGCGGCGTTTCGCCCCACTTTTCATGAGGGATACCGAATACGGCGGCGGCAATCACTTGAGGATGATCGGCGATCACATTCTCGATTTCGGCCGGATAGATGTTGTATCCTCCCGACACGATCAGGTCGTTTGCGCGATCGAGCAGATAGAGGAACCCGTTTGCGTCGATGCGACCAATATCGCCAGTCTTTACCCAGCCGTCGACGAGGCGTAGCGCGGTCTCCTCAGGATCGTTCCAGAAGCCTTGCATCTGGCCGTTTTCGAACCGGGCGACAATTTCTCCGGGTTCGTCAGGCCCAAGAGCGCGACCGTCGGCATCACGGATTTCGAGATCAACAAAGCTCATCGCCCGACCCACCGATTGGAGCGGCGTCGATCCTTCGGTTTCGCCGAACCATTCCTTTGGGCCTAGGGCAGTCACCGGCAGAATTTCGGTCTGTCCGTAAGCGGTGTGCAACACATCGTCTCCGAAAATCGAGCGGGCCTTACGCAACGTCGCTTCGGAAACTGGCGCAGAAGCACTGAGCAAACATCTCAAGCGCGGAAAAACGTGCCCACGCGGATTGCCGTGGTGAACAACTGCGTTGAGCATGGTCGGAGCGACGAACGCATAGCCGACCTCTTCGCGTTCCAGTATCTCGAGGAAGCTTGCCGGGTCAAACGCCTCCACCATAATGTTGCGGCTACCCACCGCCCAATAGGGAGAGAACATGAACCCGGAGGCGTGCGAAAGTGGCCCCACATGCAATACCGTCGCGCCTGGATCAGGTCTTGGTCCCACCTCCAGAAAGCCAGCGCAGCAAGTCATCCACGTGCGATGGGTATAGGCGACGCCCTTCGGCGCACCGGTCGTGCCCCCTGTGTGACGGATAACGCAATAATCATCTGGCGAGATGGTAGGGTCCGGATCCTGATCAGATGCCCGGGCGAGCCATTCCTCGTAAGTCCCGTCGCGCACGATCAGTCGCTTCAAGTCGGGCAATTCGGTCTCGAGTCCCGCGACCTCGGGCAAGAGCGCGTTGTCAACGAGCGCTAACCGGCAGTCGGTGTTGCGCATCATATGGGCATGGGATTCTCGGCGATTGCGGGCATAGAGCGGTACACGAACGAAATTGCCGATTGCTGCCGCGAGGAAAATGTCAGCCGCTTCAATCGAGTTCTTCTCCAGCGTGGCGATCTTGTCGCCCGGCCGCAGCCCCGCGTTCGTCAGCGCGTTCGCAAGCCGCACCCCCCGCGACCACGCTTCGGCAAAGCTGAATCGGCGCTCGCCGTGGACCAACGCTTCGTTGCAGGCGAAATAGCCGGCCGCCCGGCGGAGTTGGGTGCGCAATTCCATTAGCGCTGCCCCTTGCACGGGGCGGCGCTGCATCCGTTTGCGCAGTTTCCACGCATATGTATCCTCTCCATCGGATTTTCTCCGCTTAGACTTCAAACATCCCCGAAATGATCAGATTGGGTAAATCGTCACACCTGTCCAATTCATTATCCGCCGCTAATATTCCTCTAGTTCATGGTGGCAGGGCCCATTCAACATTCCATCTGGGAATATTTTGGAGCTTGAATGAATTTGATGCCCGATAATAGATCGGCGATGATCTCCGTAGTGTTCGAGCCATTGGAAAGAAATTGCAGATGTCGGGATGCGGTCCGCTCGCTGGTATCAGGGTCGTCGAGATTGCCGGTATCGGTCCAGCGCCATTTTGCGGAATGTTGCTGGCAGATCTTGGAGCCGACGTTGTAGTTGTCGATCGTGTTATCCCTAATCGGGATACGATCGACCTTGGCCGTGAGGCGATTCTCAATCGCGGTAAGCGATTTGTATCCCTCGATTTGAAGCAGTCCGCAGCGGTCGAGCACGTCCTCGATCTTGTTGAGCACAGCCATGCGATCATCGAGGGCATGCGTCCTGGTGTAATGGAACGGTTGGGTCTTGGACCCGATGTTTGCCTCGATCGCAATCCGGCGCTCGTGTTCGGCCGGATGACTGGTTGGGGGCAGGATGGACCTCTCGCGCAGACCGCCGGCCACGACATCAACTATATCGCACTGTCCGGCGCGCTCTGGTATGCTGGCGAACCGGGTGCGCTTCCGATGGCACCTCCCGGACTCGTCGGCGACATCGGCGGTGGCGCGCTCTATCTGGCAGTCGGCCTGCTCGCCGCCATCCTTAGCGCCCGTGAATCGGGGAAAGGACAAGTCGTGGATGCCGCCATCGTGGATGGAAGCGCGCATATGATGAACCTGCTGCTCAGTTTGAAAGCAACAGGACATTTCGTCAACGAGCGCGGTCGCAGCATCCTTGACGGTCCGCACTGGTATTCGACCTATCGATGCGCGGACGATCGATACATCTCTCTGGGGTCGCTCGAACCGAAATTTTACACATTGCTTTGCCAGAAGCTGGGCATTGCGGATCAACCGGATTTTGCAAACGGCTACGATCCGGCCTGCTGGCCAGACCTCAGACATCGGTTCGAGGAACTATTCCGACGAAGGACGCGCGACGAATGGATGACCTTGCTGGAGGGGACCGATGCATGTTTCGCGCCGGTGTTAGATCCGGACGAAGCCGCTTCGCATCCGCATATGGCGGCCCGACAAATCTACAAGAAAATCGATGGAATCATTCAGGCAATGCCCTCGCCGCGCTTCTCGAACACACCGCCACCCGAGCCGACCGTCAAGTCGGCCGGGCCGAATCAGAAACGGACAATCTTGCAGCAATGGCGAACGACGCGCCGCCGCCATGTATCTCGATCGAAACTTTCGTGACATGAGCCGCAGTGCTCTCTCCACTGGTTTCAGAGTCGGACCGCCTTGCCACGTATGATCGTGACAGACGTCATGGGTCTCATTCCAGTCGAACCTCACAATCGATGGGTAAGGAGAACTTGTCGCACGTGCTAGGGCCGCTCAATTGATAGTTCGTCAGACGGCGGAAGCAGGGAGCCCGGCCAAGGCTGACAGCAATACTTGTGTTGAAGTATCCGCCGAGCGGGCTGTCAAAGGTGAGAACTCTGGAGAGCGAGAACCGTGGACTGCAGCGTACTAATGAGGCTGTGCGCAAAGCGTCGTGATATTTTGACCAGGCGGAGCAGTAAAGCGATGACTGCATTCATTGACGAGTATCGACGTAATTCGGGATCGAACCAATCTGCCGGGGCTCTGCCAATCTGGAGCATCTCGCCCGTCAAGCTGTACGCTCACGTTTGGCGAGAACCAAAAAGCTCAACCCGGCATCCCCCAATAGCGTTTCGGAAGTTAGATTCGTACGATCTACAAAGCCTAAACGCTCATTTCAAAACTAAATTCTCACCCCGGGCGCCCTGTCCTCGATAGCGAACCGGCGCAAATCGAAGCTGGCGCTATTGGGATCCGTCAGATCACGAACTGCGCGAAACCGGCCGTCGATCCGTTCAGCATCGATGTCGAGCAGAGTGTATCCGGCGTTATCATTATCATGGAAGCGGACCTGCGGATTGCGGCCCTGGATGCCTGTGAAGAGCTCTTCGGGGCCGCTGCGCGAGGCGAGACAGGACGTGACGATCTCGCTCGCGACCACCGGCCCTTCCATCCGCTCCGGATCGGATGGGATGTCGTTGGCCCAGAAGGAATGGACGTCGCCGCCAAGCAGCACCGCATTGCGCACCGCCGGCTGGCGCAGTGCAGCGATCAGGCGGTCGCGAGAGGCGGCGTAGCCATCCCAGATATCGGACCAGCGCGCATCGCCTCCGCCCGGCAAGGGCAGCCGCGAGACCATCGTCGCCTGACCGATCAGGCTCCAACGGGTGCGCTCGTTCGCCAGGCGATCGCGCAACCACGCCTCCTGTTCGAGCCCGAGCATGGTCGCCACCGGATCGAAGACCTCCGCGCAGTCCGCGATCACCTGCCCGCCGCGTCCACACGGCTGCGACGTGCGGAACTGGCGGCAGTCGAGAACCGAGAGGCTGGCTAGGGCGCCCCATTCGAATCTGCGCACAATGTCCGCCGCGCCATGCGGTGTTAAGCGGCGCGGCGATATCGGCATGTGTTCGAACCATGCCTGATAGGCAGCGGCCCTGCGCGCAACGAAAGCGGCAGGGTCTTCTGTGACGCTGCCCTGAAGCGAGGCATAGTCATTCTCTACCTCGTGATCGTCCCAGGTCGCGATGATCGGGAAGGCAGCGGTGGCGGCCTGCAGATCGGGATCGGTGCGGTAGAGCGCATGACGAACGCGATACTCGTCCAGCGTGAACGGATCGGGCGCGCCGAAACTGCGAACGTCGGGGCCGGTCCCGAAAGACTTCTCGTAGATGTAGTCTCCGACATGCAGGAGAACATTGATCTCCTGCGCGACCATGTCCCGATAGGCGGAAAACCAGCCATGTTCCCAATGCTGGCAGGCCGCGAGCGCGAGGCGCATGCGCGTGGCCTGCGGATCGATCGTGGCTGTGCGACCGATGGGGCTCGTCGCTCCATCGAGGTGAAAACGGTAGAAATAAGTGCGTGCTGGATCGAGGTCGACCGGCTCCACATGCACTGCGTGCCCGCGCGCAGGACTTGCGGTGACCGAACCACTGCGCACGATCCTGCGGAAACCATCGTCGTCGGCGATCTCCACACCGACCGTAGCAGTGCCCGACAGACCCAAAGGCCGAGTCCAGAGCACGAACCCATCAGGACGCGGATCGCCCGAGGCGACGCCGAGCATAAAGGGATCGCCATCGGCATATGGTTGCGGTTGCACAGCGATGGCCGTTACCGGAGACAGGAAGCGAGACGCAGCCAGCGCCAGCGCCGTCCGGCCAAGCAATGCGCGACGCGACACCATCAGAAATTCCCTCGTAGCTGCACGAAATAGCTACGCCCGTTGACGCCGAGCGGCGTCTCCTCGCCCGTGGGAAAGCTGCCGCCGGTTGCGGCGATGAAGCGCGCCTGATCAGCAATCTCTTCCGGCCGGTCGTCGAACAGGTTCTGCACGCCGGCGGTAAGCATGATCGCGGAAGACAGGGCGTAGCTCAGCGACAGGTCGAATGACGTGCCGCCATCGAAGGTCTGCGTCTCCACGAGCGGTTGCGAGGTGTAGGTGCCGAAACGGGTCAGCGCTGCACGTGCGCTCACTGACCGGTGCTCGACGACAGCCTGCACGGTTAGCTTGTCGCGCGGCTGCGCTTCGGTCAGGAACAAGATCGACTTCTCGCCGAGCAACGGCAGAGTCGGCAGCACCGGATTGGCGCGGAGACTTTCCAATTCCGTGTCATAGAGCGCGAAGCCGACATCCATGCTTGCCCGCGTTTCCGGACTGAGGCTGGCCGACCAGCGCGCGGTGGCCTCCACACCGGTAGTCCTGGTATCGACCGCGTTGGTGAAGAAGCGTACCTGCGAGAAGCCAACTATACCAGCGCCGGCCAGAATGGCATTCACCGCCGCCCCGCGCAGCTGTTCACTCAGCGCGATGCGATCATCGATTTGGATGTGAAACGCATCCAGGGTGAAAGCGAGGCGGGGCGTCGGCTCCAGCACGATACCCGCGCTGTAATTACGTGAGCGCTCGGGTCGCAGATCTCCCGCACCCAACGCGCGCGCGATCGGGTCGCTCACCGGCAGCGTCGCTACCGAAACCAGCTGCCCTGCCGAAAGTGCGCCCTGCACCGCGCTGAAATTCTGCTGTTGCAACGAAGGCGCGCGGAACGCAGTTCCGATCGCGCCGCGCAGCGCCAGGCCCTCTGTCAGATCGGCGCGGGCTGAAACCCGCCAGGTCGTCTCTCCACCGGAATCGTCATACTCGTCGTAACGGACCGCCCCGCCGATCAGCAGCGCCTCGATCGGGCGCAGCTCGGCGTCGAGATAGAATGCAAAGGCATCGCGCACCTCATTCACCGGTCGGCGCGGAGCGAACCCCGCGAAACCGTCCGCACCGACTCCGGTCGAAGCGGCGGGTTCTCCCTCGCGGATGGCGTAGGTTTCGCGGCGGTACTGCGCGCCGGCGGTGATATTGCCTCCGGCGAGAAGTCCGAGCGAGCGCGAGACGCCGAAATCGGTGACATATTGTTCATAGGTCACGCCGCCCGAATCAAAGCTGGTCGGGCTGTCGAGACCCAGCGACACATTCACCGTATCGAAGACGCGGAAATCCGCCTCGTTGCGGCCGTAGGTCTGGCTCAGATCGAGCGCGAAGCCGCCGAGATCGGCGGAGATACCCAAGGTCCCGCTGCCATCCCAGATGTACGGTTCGATGACCGGCAGGAAACCGTCGGGATAGAGCAGCGAGGTGCCGGGCACGCGAAAGCCCGCACCGTTGTTCGAAATTTTTTGCGCGACCGTGCCGAAACCGTAGAGTTCCGCGTCGCCGAGTGGCAGGCCGAAATTGACCGATCCGCCAAAAAGCGAGGCTTCCGGATCGCCTATCCGGTAGGTTACCCGGTCGAAGCGCTGATCGACAAAGGCGCGGTTGGTCGCTTCCTGCGCGCGGACCAATGCACTGAGAGTCAAATGACCGCCCCGACCGATCGGCAGCCCGCCGCTGGTCGAGGCGAGCCCGTTGAGCCCGTCGCCTTCCTCGGTGATGCCACCCAGCAGTTCGAACGAAGCGCCCTGGGCATCGTCCTTCAGGATGATGTTCACTACCCCGCCGATCGCGTCCGAGCCATACTGCGCTGCCGCGCCGTCGCGCAGGATCTCGATCCGCTGGATCGCGTTCTGAGGGATCGTGTCGAGATCGACGCCCGCCGAACCGCGCCCGATCGAATTGTTTACATTGAGCACGGCGTTGGTGTGGCGGCGCTTGCCGTTAACGAGCACGAGCGTCTGATCGGGCGACAGGCCGCGTAGCGTGATCGGCCGCGTGTTCGCCGCCGTGGCGGTGGTGGCCGCGCGCGGAAAATTGACCGACGGCTCGAGGAAATTCAGCGCGCGGTTGAGATCGGCATACCCGGTGGCGTTCAGCTCCTCTTCGCTGACAACGTCCACCGGTACAGCTGCCTCCAGTGCGCTACGTCCGGCGCTGCGGGTGCCGGTCACCACGATGGTATTGGCGGGGTCCTTCACGACCGGGCCCTCCGCTTCGGAAGGCAAATCCTGAGCTTGCAGAGGGGAGGTGACGATAGCGCCGGCGGTTATGGTTAAAGCGAGAAGCGCGAGATTCATCGTTGGCCCGATCCGATTTGCTGCAACTGCGAACGGGGCCGCATGTAACGAAGGCTTGGCTGGGCCGGGTATTGCGCAGACCGGCACGGTGTTGCTTGTCGGGCAACAGCAATTCTGCAACACTCCTGCTACAACCGCTCGATGGCGTGGCGATACGAGCTGGAGCGGGAAGATCTGCGATCTGACAGGATCGAGTGGAACCCCATCTTTCCTTTCAAACCGGGAGCGGTGCTGCAACTCGCGCTAACCGCCAATGTCGTGACCTATGCCCTGACCGGCGGTCAGTTCGGCTACTGGAAACTGTTTCCGACCGAGCCTCCCAGGATCGTGCCGCCTGCCTGGGGCGAGGTGCGCCTCGCCAATGGAACGATCGCTTACGGACTGGTTCCGATGGCATCGCACGCCATTCTGCGTCTTGAGCCAGCAAAAGGAGGATGGCGGGAAACGAGCGACGAGCGCGCGGCGGTCGACCGCGGACAGCGCCGATGCCGATCGCTCGGGTCAATGGATCGGCGGCGGCGCCAAACGCCTAGGTCTTGAGGGCAAGGTCGAGGCTAAGGCGTTCGACGCGTTGCTGCGCGGCGAGCTGCCCGACGGCAGCAGCGTCGGCAATCCCGGACAGGCGCACCGGCCCGGGACCGATCTCTCCTTCTCTGTGCCCAAGAGCTGGTCGCTTCTGGCGCTTGTCGGGAAGGACGAACGGATCATCGCTGCCTACCGCGAAGCCGTCGTCGAGGCGCTGCAATGGGCCGAAAAGAACGCGGCCGAGACCCGGATAGTCGAGAAGGGCAAGATGGTCACTCAGGCGACAGGCAATCTCGCTGTCGGCCTGTTCCAGCATGACACCAACCGCAACCAGGAGCCCAATCTCCACTTCCACGCGGTCATCGCCAACGTCACGCAAGGGAAGGACGGCAAGTGGCGAACGCTCAAGAACGATCGCCTGTGGCAGCTCAATACCACGCTCAACTCGATAGCAATGGCGCGCTTTCGCGTCGCCGTCGAAAAGCTTGGCTACGAGCCGGGTCCGGTGCTCAAGCACGGCAATTTCGAGGCGCGCGGGATTTCGCGCGAGCAGATCTCGGCACCGGTCACGGGGTCTGTGCGCAGGAGTTCATCGGCGAGGAACGTGAAGCGATCGACCCTCACGGTTTCCAGTCCCTGATCAAGCGTTCCGGCTTCACGCGCAGCTTCGATCCGCGCTTCGACGAGACCAAGGTATTCGTCGAATATGGCGTTCTGGAGCGCGATCGGCAGCGCGAGAATCCGGGCACCGATGGCGAAGGCCAGGGGCACTGCCGGTATCTGCTCGCCGGCGGGAAACAAGTCTGACTGAAACATGGCAATTCGTCCTCCTGATGAGGGCATCGGGACAGGCCCTCTGCCGGATCAGGAATTCGAGAAGCTCTCTCTCCTCTACCGCGCCGCTTTGCGGCGCAGCCATGCTGTAAGTTCATCGTTCCAGTCGGTGTCGCGTGAGGATGGTTTGCGAACGT
>Ga0066860_10000407_pt1 | contig 18725 bp, 10 predicted proteins | sample ETN07SmetaG_FD_65601 | JGI IMG/M metagenome (GOLD analysis project Ga0066860, IMG submission 65601) | Marine microbial and viral communities from oxygen minimum zone, Eastern Pacific Ocean - ETNP2014F14-07SV275 | ecosystem: Environmental > Aquatic > Marine > Oceanic ... | reverse complement strand
GCCGCGATTCCCGTGCCCACCAGAACCGAGTCCAGGCCGAAGTCATTTGCTCCTTTGATGTCGGTTTCCAATTGGTCTCCAATCATCACCATATCGCGAGTCCCAGAGCGTCGCAGGGCTTCGGCGAAGATCGCTTCGTGGGGCTTGCCTAAGCGGATGAAATGCAGGTCATCTCGCTCTGGATATCGGAGCTTCAGAGCCGACTCCAACAGCATAGCAATGCTGGCGCTGGCGAAACCGAAACCGTCGCCGTCGGGATAGATGAGGTCCGGGTTGGGAAGTATTAGACGGACGTTCTCGCCTTTGTCGGTCTTGCGGAACAGGTCGGTCATCACCTGATCCATCGTCTCCAAAAATGGGAACCCTGACTGGTCTCCGATGACCACCGCGTCGAAATCCGCTCCGATTGGCACGACTTCGCCGCCTGCAATCTGGACGTAACGGACGCTGTCCTCCGGCCCCAGAATTACGCACCGCAATCCCTGAAGATGCTCGTCGGCGAAATACCGACTTAGCAGGCCCCCGGAGGTGATAATCTGCTCCGGTTTGATGTTCAGGGCGAGCTTGGCGTAATTCTCAGACCTGGACTCCGGCAGGGCCGAGGCGTCGTTCGTAAGCACGAAGTACGTTTTGGCGATCGAGTTCAGGTTGGCGATAAGCTCCACGGCTCCGGGCAGCACGGCGTTGGAGCTTGCCAGCACTCCGAACGAATCGAAGAGAATCACCGGATAGCGGGCGATAAGTTCTTGCATCGTGGTGTCTTTGATCGGCGTCATAACTTCCTGTCGGTTTGAAAGCTCATTGCTGACGTCTGACAGCTACTGAGCGGTGTAGCCGCCGTCAACCACAATCTCGGAGCCCGTCACGTAGGACGCCTCGTCTGAGGCGAGGAACAGCACGGCGTTGGCGACCTCTTCGGGTTCGCCGTACCTGCCCAAAGGCGTCCGCTCAGCAGTCAGCGCGACTCGTTCGGGATCTGCCCTGCCTTCTGCGGTCATGGGCGTCGCAATTGGGCCCGGATGTATGGAGTTGACCCTGATGTTCTCTTTCGCGTACTGAACAGCGGCGGCTTTCGTGAATATCCGAACCGCGCCCTTAGAGGCGTTGTATCCGGCGTTCACGTAGTCCTGACCGACAATGCCGCTGATGGATGATATGTTGACTATCGAGCCGCCGCCCGCCTCTTTCATGTGAGGTATAGCGGTCTTTGTGCCCAAGAACACGCCTTTGGCGTTCACGTCCATCACTTTGTCCCACAACTCGACAGTCATGTCCTCGATGGTTGACTGCACGATGATGCCTGCGTTATTAACGAGAATATCCAATTTGCCGAAGCGTTCGATCGCCGTGTTGACAGCGTTTTCCCATTCGTCCTGGCTGGTAACATCCAGCTTGACGAACACCGCGTCGCCGCCGACTTCGTTGATTTCGGCCTCGGTCTGTCGGCCTTCGTCTTCCAGAACGTCACAAATGATGACTTTTGCGCCCTCGCGAGCGAACAATTTGGCCTCTGCCGCGCCCATCCCTCGCGCCCCGCCGCTGATAATCGCCACTTTGCCTTCGAGTCTCATTTCTCAGCCTCCGTCACTAAGCTTGATCTTCAGGTTTTTTAGCATATCGTCGCTCATAGAATCCAGGTCGTATGAGGGGGTCCAACCCCACTCCTCTCGCGCTGCTGTGTCGTCCAAAGAGTCCGGCCACGAGTCGGCGATGGCCTGTCGCATGGGGTCGATCTTGTAGTCCATCTCGAATCCCTCGACTCTGGCAGCCACCGCCTCGGCAATCTCCGATGGAGTGAAACTGACCGCTCCGACATTGAAGTCGGCGTGATGTTTGAGGCCCGAACCGTCGGCCTGCGCCAGATCGATTATGGACTTGATGCAGTCAGGCATATACATCATGGGCAGGCGCGTGTGCGGTCCCAGGTAGCAGGTGTACTTTTTCTCTCGAATGGCCCCATAGAAGATGGCAACGGCGTAGTCTGTGGTGCCTGCCGTCGGTTCGGTCTTCCAGCTTATGATTCCCGGCAGGCGCAGGCCGCGAACGTCGAGTCCCAGCTTCTCATGATAGTAGTTGCCAAGATGCTCGCCAAACACCTTGGATATGCCATAAAGAGTGTTGGGACGCTGAATGGTCTCGTTCGGCGTGTTCTCCTGGGGGGTGTCCGGGCCAAAAGCGGCGATGGAACTTGGGATGATAACTTGCCCGACGTTATGAGAGACTGCCGCCTCCAGAATGTTGTACGTTCCGTTGATGTTAACCGCGTAGGCAATCTGGCGGTTCGATTCAGCAAGCGCGGACAGGATGCTGCTCATGTGATAGATGGTTTCGATACCGAGTTCGCCCACGGCCTTCATTACTTCGGCAGCGCTGGTCACATCCAGCTTGATGGACGGGCCGGACTCCTGAACGTCGGCAGGCAGGGCCGTCCTGTGTCCGGCCGCGATGACATTCTCGCCACCGTGCCGCTCTCGGAGGGCTGGGACCAACTCCGAGCCTATCTGCCCAGCCGCGCCGGTCACAAGTATCTTTTTCATTTGGGGTTCCTCTGGGGATCGGTTGTCAGGGATCAAGTGTCAGGACTTGTCATTCTGAATCCGCAGATGACGAATCTCGTCGTCTGTGACATAAGAGTCGCACTGGACTCGGCCAGATGCTTCACTTCGGCTCGGCATCGTGAACCGCGTGGTCACTCCTCCACGCGTTGTCCGCTGAGTTGGAAATCCACCTGGGTCATATCTGCGAATCTATCTGGCAGGAACGGGTTCATATCGAAATCGACGTCAGGCTGTCCCTGGAGGATCCAATTGGATATGATGCGTCCGGTTATCGGCCCCAGATGGATGCCTTTAGTCGTGTGGCCCGTCGCCAACATTATCCCATCCCAGCCAGGGACCGGCCCGAGTATCGGCAATCTATCAGGACTCAGCGGACGGGAGCCTGCAAGTTGCTGCACCAGTTCCGCGTCCTGCAAAGCCGGAAACACATCGATGGCTCTCTGAAGCAGTTCCAGCTTCGCTGCCTCGGTAGGGCGGACGTGGGACTCTCTGGTCGCGAACATGGCCGTTTGGTCGTAATCTCGCCCTCCGGTGCTTCCTACGCTCAACAGGCCGTCCAGACGGCTGATCATGTGTCCCCTCATCGGAGAGCTTATCAGGACAGGCAACGGCGGCCCGTCGTATCGAAGCATCAACCTCTCGCCCTTCAGAGGCCGCACTGGCACCGGAAAACCCAGCCAATCTCCGAACACCGAACTCCATTCTCCGGTCGCCACGACGACCATGTCAGCAGATATGTCGCCTCCGGTTGTTTGCACTCCAACGACTCGGTTGTTGTGAGTCAACAGGCCCACAACCTCCCGAAGGGCTATCTCTGCGCCGTGACGTTCCGCGCCCTGGGCCAGCGCGAGGTTGAGGCGGTAGCTATCCAATTGCGCGGATTCATCTTCATTTGCCGCCCCTCGAATGTCAGGCGACAAACGCGGTTCGATGCGTCTAACTTCATCGCCGTCGATCCATCTGATACGCGCCGACTGCTGCTGCCACTCCATCATCGCTTTGATGAGGACTACTTCGTCCTCGTCAAGCGCGAGTCTCAGAGATGCGCGACGTTGGTAGAGCAGATTTGCGCCGGTCTCTGACTCCAAACTAGGAACCAGGTCGACGAACTGACGGTACCCTGCAAGCGCAAGCTCGAAGGACGCGCCGGGCGAGAACTCCGCGCCCAGGATGCTGAGGGAGCCTGTGGCGTGGGCGGACGCTCCGCTGCCTATGGCCTCACGCTCCACCAACGCGACTTTCGCGCCGCTGGAGGCGAGATAGTAGGCGACAGAGCATCCGACCACGCCGGCACCGACGACAATTACGTCTGCCGTTTGATTCATTGCGCTGTTACTCGAACCGTGACGGCTATTCGCCTTCCAAAGCTCTGAGTATCTTCTCGCCCTCTGTGCGCCAGAATGAGTAGAGAATGGAAATATCTGTGCCTACTGAGAAGTGCCTAACGCCCCAGTCCAGATATTTTTTAGTTTCGTCAGCCGATCCAATTTCTGCCCTCGCAGGCACGCCCATCTTGATGGAAGTCTTGAAAGTCTTCTCTTGTGCCGCGACCACCTCAGGATGCGTCATCTCGCGTGGACGGCCAATGTTCACTGAGAAATCGGCTCCGCCCCACTGCACCATCTCGACTGCCGGATGCTCCAAGATTTCTTCAAGATTATCGACTGCGCCCTTCTTCTCGATCATGAAAGCCAGCACCGTGCCTGCCACAGACTCGACGTACTCCGGCGACCCGCCGTAGCCCATGAAAGAGTTGCGGCGGGTAGCGACGCCGTAGAGTCCGCCGTGATCGGGGTGATCAGGTCGCGCGGCCTGGATGCACTCAAGCACCTCGTCCATGCTTCGAACATCGGTGAACAGCACGCTTTCAAAACCGGCCCCGATGCCTCGCTGTGCCAGGAATGGCATGAGGCTCTGGTCGATTTTGATCATGCTGCCCATATTGTGAAGCTCGGCGGCCCGACACAAGTTGTCCAGGTCGTGCAGATCTGAAGGGCCGTACTCGGCCACGAACTCAACATAGTCGTACATTCCGGTGTGGCCGAGGGCTTCTACCTCAGAGGGCCATACGCTGTGGATATGAGTACTGAGGGTGGGTTCTCCGGCTTCCAGTTTCTGTCGAATCAGGTTGGTTCTCATTGCTCTGTCGCCTCCGTGATTTAGTTGCCGCTTAGGGTATCAGATATGCATGGAGATGAGTTGATCAAGAACATATGGATTCTGCGCCACATCACATATCTTAAATTTCAACGCAGGCGCCTGAGCGTGCGCGGCGACGAGAAGGCCGAAATTACGAACCGTCGAAAAACCTTTTGAAAATCTCAAGAAATTTGTCCGTCTGGCGGTTGTGCGGCTCGTGACCCGACCCAGGCATTTTCACGAAGGTGCAGTCTCTCAGTAGAGACTGCATTCGCTGGGCTTCGGAGTCGTTTAGCAGGCCGCCTCTTTCAGGGTCGCCTTGTATCATCAAAACGGGAGCCGATATTCGAGGCAGCAAGTCTTCGGTATCGTAGCCGTCCGTGTGATGTCCCTCGACAATTAGCGAAAGAACGTCAGGATCGAGAATCGACAGGCATTCGGCCTTCTCCCTGATCAGCGACTCCGGCCAGTTGGGCCTGAGGCGTGTCAGTTCGCTCGTTATGTCCCGCGCTGAACCTTGAGTCGAAATCGCGGCCTGAAACGCTAGTAGGCTTGGGTACACCGCGAACTCTTTTATCCGAGTGCCATTGTGCGAATACAGGGGTTCTTCCAGCACTGCCGCCCGAACCGTATCGGGAGCCTCTGCGGCTATCCACAGAGACGAATCAGCGCCCATGGAGTGCCCCAACAGAGTTGCAGGCTCGCCGACGTGGTTTCTGAGAAAGGAAACGATGTCGGACGCATATTGTGGAATTCGGTATGCTCCCGGAACTCTGCCCGATTTACCGTGACCCCGGAAATCCAGCGCATAAATGTGCCATTCCTCACTCAACGCGGGAATAACCGACTCGAATGCAGCCCACCGATCGGTGCCGCCGTGGAGCAATACCAGCGGAGGCCCATTTGCAGGCCCTTGCGCATAATTTATCGTCACCTCGCCGGCATCAAACGAGCGTTCAGTTAACATGAAACATTATGACCTGGTATTTCGCTCTGACGATCATGATACACATTCGCAGCAGCTAATGACCAAGACGGAGGCCGATCGCCGCGCGTAACTGCAAGAATCACGCGCAACAATTTTCACTATGTTTTATTTCGCATCGAAGACAGCCTGTGAATGCGCGGGTAAAGTTGGTCGCAGGCTGATTGACTAATCCCGGTAGCGTTGGCCCAAATCGGTGGCGTCGTTTAGGTGGCCGTCGCGGATTTCTTTTACTTCGTCCGCCATTGCCAGCAGAGTCGAATCATGGGTCGCCGACAGGACGCTGATGCCCTGTTTTAACACCATCTCTTTGAATAGCCCGAAGATTGCTCTTGCATTGGTCGAGTCCAACTCGCCGGTTGGCTCGTCAGCAAGAATGAGGGGGGGATTGTTGACTACCGCCCTGGCGATGGCAACCCTCTGCTGCTCTCCGCCTGAAAGCTCGTAGGGCCGATGCTTCGCACGACCCCACAGTCCGACAATCTCCAGCGCGTCCCTGGTGCGTTCCTCTCGCTCCCGCGTCCGGACGCCGGCTATCCGCAAAGGAAGCTCCACGTTCTCGAAAGCAGACAACAGAGGCAGCAGTCCGAAGCTTTGGAACACGAATCCTATCTTGTGCCGCCGTATCTCGGTCAGGTCGTGTTCGTTCATTCCGGCGATGTCGCGGTTCTCGAACAGCACCTGACCGGAAGTAGGTTTGTCCAGTCCCGCCAAGATGTTCAACAGCGTGGTTTTACCCGAGCCTGACCTGCCGACAACAGCGATGAACTGGCCGGGCATGACGGTCATATTGACGCCTCGAAGCGCGTTAATTTCCTCGGAGCCTAACTGGTAGGTGCGCCAGAGGTCAATGGTGGAAATCAGTGGTAGGACTCTGCTCAATAGTTTACTCCTCTGGTCGCAATGTGACGGTCCCGTCCTCGACCTGGACTCTAGCCCGTTCTCCGATTTTGATCTGATCCAGGTAATCCTGAGGAATCTGGATTCTGCCACTGGCATCCACCAGGACGAACTCCTCCAATGTCGCATCGGTGTCGGCTTCGCTCTGAATACGCTCGAAGGTCACTTTGCGGCGAATCTCCGTGGACATCTTGCCGTCCCGAATCATCACCACCCGGCCAACCTTGTAGGCGATGTCCGGGTCATGAGTGACGATGAGGATAGTGGTCCCCATGTCCTGGTTGACCGAGCCAAACAGGTCCAGAATCTCGGCGGCGGTTGCATCATCCAGTTCCCCGGTGGGTTCATCGGCTAAAAGCAAGGGCGGCTTGTTCGCCAGCGCCACCGCAATGGCAACGCGCTGCTGCTCGCCTCCGGACAATTTTTCAGGCGTGTGGTCAAGCCGATGCCCAAGCCCGACCAGTTCCAACAGGTCACGGGCGCGCTCGGATCGCTCTCTGCCTGGGGTGTTGGTCAGCATCATGGGAAGCGTCACGTTCTCCATCGCTGTCAGGTATGGGAACATATTTCGGCTGGTCTGCTGCCAGATGAATCCGACGTCGATGCGTCGATACTCCTCGACCTCTCTGGAACTCATCTGAAGCAGGTCTTTGCCTCCAACGCTGACGCGGCCTGCCGATGGAGCGTCATATCCAGCCAGGATATTCAATAGCGTGCTCTTGCCGCTGCCGCTGGCTCCAACGATTGCGACGACCTCGCCGTTTTGAACGGCCAGGTCCAGCCCTCGCAGGGCGACGACCTCCAGGTCGGCGATCTTGTATATCTTGAACAGATCCTCACACATCACGTAAGGGCTGTTGTCCATGTATGTCATTGTTACCTCAGTTTTGCAGGCATGTGGTCAGACATCTGGGTTTGATTCGGGCGGTCGATATCCAAAACGCGAATCACATCTCTCCGAGGCGAAGGATGCGTTGCAGTGAAATTCTGCGAACAAACAATATCACACCGAATATGATTAAGGCGAACAGCACGGCCATCGCCGCGTATGTTATGGCCAGCGTCCCCCAATTGATCTCGATTACAAACGGCGGCAGGATTTGGACGCCCTGATCGTCGTGGCTGAGGAATGGCATCATTGTCGCGCCGAGCCGTTGCCCCATCCAAGTGCCCAGAGCCAATCCGACTCCGATGACCAGCGCCTGCTCCAGAAACACTAGTGTGATTAGCTGTTTCATTGTGAACCCGATGGTTCGCATCAACGCGAACTGCACCTCTCGACCTTTGAAAGACACGTAAGCATGCACCAGGAAACCCAACCCACTCAGAATAAAGACCGCTGCAAATGCCACGAACAGCAAGGCGTTCCATCCAGCCTCCACCAGCGGGTCAACCTTTGACAAAGCCATCACCTCGACCCTGTCGTGGATGACCCGCGTCATGTAGGGCAAATTTTCGGCCAGCATGCCGACCAATTCTGCCCGCTCGACGCCATTTGTGGTTGGGTCCGTGGAAATCCATATTTCGTTGGGCCTCAATTCACCGTTGTTGGCCTCCAGATTGGCGTAGCTGGACACAGCTTCAAAATTGCTAATTAGGAAAGTCTTGTTGAAGGTGTCTAGTGTCGGAAAGTAATCCACCTCGTCCACCAAAGTGACTTCCAGTCTGTGACCTTGCACTGAAACCTCGAAGGTGTCGCCCAGCCGATGCTCGTTGTTCTTCAAGAATGACTTGCTGGCCAACACAGGCAAGGCAGCCATCGGCGGGCCTCGGAACAGGCCACGGCTAACCAGAGGACTGCCCTCGACCCAGATAAAGTTGGCCGCGGTTTTGTCGTCGAGAGTAGCGGGCTGCATTACGTCCGAAGTGGATTCGGGAACCGCCTTGAGTATGCTCCAGTCATCCAGAGTGTCGAAATCCTCCAACACCTGCACATCGCCGTTATTCATTCGCACATATATATCATCAACTGACACGGAGCCTGCCCGAAGGCGGTTGCGTCCGTTTGTCTCGTAAATCGTGAGAGACACCAGAGTCAGAGGCTTGGCGGGTTGGAGAGCAATCTGGTTCCTGAATCTGCTTATACGCTCGAATCCGCTCTCTAATTCAAGCCATCTGTTGGAGGTCAGATTTCCGAGACCGTAGGTGAAGTACCGCTGATTTGTGTCCTTGATACGCGCAGCGACGACGACGCCCAAATGAGGCCTGTCTGCCTTGACGTTTACGCCTATCGCGGCAGCATCCTCCGGCAAGTCCAAGCCAACAGGAGGCGTCAGATTCGAGAGAGAGGTCACCATAGTAGCCATTGGCTTTGTTGAGAAATCGTCCCGGAACCAACCGAGGTCCATCATCTTGTCGCCGTCGATCGCGAACATTGTGTACGAATCTGCCAACAACTTGGAAAGGTCAGAGCCAAATCCTCGGAAGTTGATGCTGACTTGATCCACCGTCGGAAGCGCTTCGTAGCTGCCGGCGATGGGCTTGGATTCTCCGGTGGTGTTAATCAGGACGCCCTCGAGGCGCAGATCAGAACCTGTGGAGTACAGCGCTCGCTCGGTGAAACTGAGTTTCAATGTGCCGCCGAAACTGGCGGCGAAAATTCCCAGACCGGCCATAAGTATCAGCAGCAAGGACAGTCGAGCGTAGTGGGTAGGATTCCTGGACATCTGCCACAATCCTATCACCAGACCCGCCGGCAGGAAGTTGGATAACAACCAACTGGCGGCCCGCATGACCAGAGGGAAGAGCCTCAGCAGCACTAGGGCCGACGCCACGAGAATGACGGCAGGGACAGCCAACAGCAGTTGGTCCACAGCCACATTGCCAAACACGCCGACAGCCACGACAGAACCCTGAGATGATAGCTGTCTGAAGAGCAGTATCCCTATGACCAGAAGGAGAATGTCCAGATAGTACCGCTGATAGAATGGTTGGCTGGTCGGCCGCGCTGATTCCTGCCTGTGAGTTGTCACGCCCAGCCTCGACGCCTGAATAGCCGGAACCATCAACGCGGCGAAACTCAAGATGCCGCCAATTCCGCTCATCAGAAACGCTCCAGATGTCAGGTTCACGGACAGCCTGCTCGTCCCGCTGAGGTCGGAGAATGCCGGAGTGTAGCCCAGGAAGCTGATAACAGCCGCCGCAAGGAACGGCGCGATGATGACCGCCATCAGCGCAATGGTCAAGCCCTCCATCGCGAAAACTGCCAATACCTGGACGGAGCTTGCGCCACGGCTCCTGAGAAGAACGATCTCCCCTTTCTGCTGTTCCACAACCAACGACGAAAGCGTTATGACGTAGTAGAGAATGACCACAGATATCAGGATCATTATCACGAACATCGGTATCTTGGAAAAAAACAGCCGAGTGTCGTAATCTTCCAACGCATCGCTCAGCGATGATAGCTGCCGGTAGCCGAACAAATTCGCCGCCAGCCGGTCCTCCGCGAGGTCAATGCTGAATCTGGCAAGCGTGGAATTATTGGAGTTGAGCTTAGACCGGTCGACGTACAGCAGTCTGCCGTAAGTGCTGTCCATCTGTCTGAATGTGGCGCCCAGAACCCCGAAGTAGGCCTCCTCAGTCACCATAAATGGCACAGTTCGGAAGTTGCCGGTCGTGGACCCCTGGAATATCCTGTCGTTAAGGTGCCAGAACTCGTGGTCTGGATCGTTGCGCTGGTACAGTCCGGTAATCACGACGGTTGCGTGGGTGGCAAAATCTGACCAATATGGAACGATGGACAGGGCGTCGCCCACGCCCACGTTGTGCCGGGCAGCGGCATCCGCGGGCGCCAGAGCTTCTAGAGCCACAACCTCACCGGGAGCGTTCAATGCCGCGTCGCCCGGTTTGCGGCCTCCTGGCAGGATGGTTATGTGGTCGTGCAGATCGGGAAGATATCCAACGTAACCCCGCGAGTTGTCAGTTCCTGCGACCGACTCGTTGCCTGGCTGTGTCAGGAAGAACGTTGCGGTTTTGACGCCTGTGACCTGGTCCCGCAGAAACCACTGGACACTGCGATTCACCTCTGCGCCCATCACTCCGGCTACTTTGGCGGCTTCCTCACGGGTGGTCGGGCCACGGTCCGACTTCATCACGATGTTCGTATCGTTGGTAGTGAGCTGGTTCAGGGAGTTTTCCAGCGCCAACTCCCTAAGAGCATTGAAGTATATGACCGTCCCTGCCATGATCGCGGAAGCCAACAACACGCCTATGACAACGGTGGACAATAGCCTCCAGTTGGTCAAACTGCGCCTTGCCACCAATGGCCAGGCTCTGGTTAATTTGGGGATTATTCCAAGCATAATCGCTCTCAGCTGACGGCTATCTCGTCACTCCCCCTCGATTCTGGAAATTTCGTACAGATCAACGTTGGATGACGTCCGAACCAGCCAGTACAGAGATCCGGTGAATATCAAGACCAACGCAGCGTAAACTGGCCCCATAATAGACCAGTCGGTGGTCAGCACGAAAGGCGGCAGCACAGGCGTTCCCTGTTCGGTGACCGCCACTGAGGCCACCATTATGTTGCTCATGGCGAATCCTGCCGCTGTCCCAATCAGCAGTCCCAGGGCCGCAATGACCAGATGCTCTGCGCTTAACAGCCAACCCATCTGGCGTTTGGATAGACCCAGAGCCTGCAAGAATCCCATTTCACTGCGGCTCTGAGCTGAGAATGAAATCAGGTAAGTCACGTAACCCAGCGTGGCGGCGAACAGGATAACCCCGATAGCCAACAGCGCCATTGCCTTCCAACCTGCCGTAATCAGAGGGTCGAGACGCACAGATTCCACCAGGCTAGCCCGGTCGTGAACCTGATTACGGGACGGCGCAAGCGACAACGCGATCTTGTGGACTTCCTCCTCGGCGCCTGGAACCTCTGATATGAAGATTTCGTTGGGCCGCACTGTCGTGATCGGGCTGAGTATGTTCAGATGCCTGAGCGCATTGTCCAGGTCCATCAGCAAAAATCCGTTGCGCGACGGGTCCATCGTGGGGAAGTAATCGACTGTGTCCATGATGCGTATGGGCACAAGCCTGCCCATAAGATTCACGATAATCGCGTCTCCGACGCCAGCCCCGGTGGCTTTGGAGAAGGAGGCGCTACTGACAACCGGAACCGGACCGCCACTGGGACTGCGATAGAACCCTCGAATGCCCTGATCAGTGTCCTTGCCGAACTTGAACACTCCTGCTCGTCGACCCGTGACGTGAGCATCGTCGGTGACACCGACGACATCTGAAGAGATCAAGGAAGTCGCCAGAGTAGTCCACTTACTGCTCCCTTCGAAGTCGTCGAGAATCTGAGGTTCACGGCCGTTGCCAAACTCGACGTGTATATCATCGAGATACATCTCTCCCACCGTGCCGGAAGGGCCGAAAACCGGTTCGTAAATCTGAACCGACACAAGACTGAGAGGCCATTCAAGATGCTGGGGTATGGTAGTCTCCATCAAGGTCCATCCGGGCTCAGGCATAGGTCCAAGCGTTAAGGTGTCCAAGACGCCTCGCCGGTCTTGGACAACCATCCACATGAACATGTTCGGGTAGTAATCCTCGGCGTCTGCCCAAACCTTCAATTTCTGCGCGCCTTCGGGAATGTCTATTGGCTCGGCGTGGACGCCTGATTGTAGGGCGCGCATAACGCCAGTGAGCGACCGTTCCGAGAAATCATCGCGATACCAAGCGATGTACGGAAACTCCTCGGCCTCAATTGCCAAAACGCTGAAGTTATTTCCCGAATAGGTGGTCCCAACGATTCCGCCGCCGCGCAGGCCCAGTGATATGGAGGCCACACCAGGAATTGTCAGAAACCGTTCTTTGATCTCATCATTCCCTATAGCAAAGAAAGTCGGAACGCCGGTCATTCGCAGGTCTGAGCCTACTTCATACAGTATCCGTTCCTCGTAACTTCGGTCCAGTGTCCCTCCAACTGTCGTGGCCAATATTCCAAGCCCTGTCACCATGACCAACAGCAACACGAGCCAGCTATATTGCAAGGGATTCCGCGCCATGTGCCAGATCGCCATCGAAGCCCAAACCGGATAAAAGCGATTCAACCTGCGTAGGATAATGAAGAGAACCTGAAACGGAACGATCAGGGCAAAGGCAAGAGTAGGCAAGAACAAAATGTCGTCTCTAGCTGGCATATCAGCGTAGATCAATAGCGCAATCAGGCCGCCCTGTGTCACCAGTCCGGCAGTTCGATTCCAGACGCTCTCCGTCCGGTTGGTCCCGTAGTATAAAGCCGCGACGCCGCCTATCAGCGCCACTTCCCAAATCCATTCCACGCTGGTGTCGACCCTTAACTCTCGGATCATGATGAACAGCGTCAGCGTCACGAAAGAAACAACGGCCATTAGATGAATCAACGCGGAGGAGTCGCCGCTGATAAACCTCACCAGTAGCGGGAAGAACCGGGTGAACAACAGAGCGACCACCGTGAGCAACAACACGGGGGCAAATAGCAGAGCCTCGTTCACCTGAACGTCAGAGAACAGGCCTCCGGATATCAACTGGCCTCTTGACTGAAGCTCCCAAAATATCAGTCCTCCTACCACCAACAGACCGACATCCAGATAGAATTTCTGGAAGAACGGGACCGAAGGGGGGCGTGAAGATCGCATCTTATGAGCCACAAGCCCAGACCTTGCGCCGATCACAGCAGGCAGAACGAACATCGCCAGACCCAACAGTCCGGTCCCTGCGGCCACAGCGAAGGGCATCCAGTGAAAAGCCACTGGAAGCGTTTCCCCAAAAGTGATGTCGCGAAAGTACCCCAGCTTCCCTGCATATGCGACCGCTCCCAAAGCCAGAAACGGCGCGATCACTGAAGCCGTGACGACCAAAGCCAACCCCTCCAGAGCGTAAAGGCGGCCCAGTTGCCAGTTGGTTACGCCACGGCTTCTGAGCAGCGCCACATCGTCCTCACGACTCTGCACTAGGTAGGACACCATCATCGAGACGTAGTACAAAACGGTCATGACCATCACGACCAGCAATAGAAGCAACGGAACGCCGGAGAAGAAACTGCGCCTCTCAAAGTCGTTGAGCAATTTATCTATGCCGGTCAGAACTGCGGCGCCTCGCATGGCGCTGGTTACGTCGGCCTCCAACCTGGCCAATCGCTCTCGGGTGAACTCTTTGGACCAGAGCGTGAGGCCCTTTTTGTCGACGGAAATGTACCATGTGGAGCTAACGAAGCTGCCTGGATAAGCTTTGCCCACCCCTTCAACCAACGCTTCGTGAGAGATGAACAGTGCCAGTGGAGGCTCATCGGGGTCGATTTCGAGTCCCACGTCAGGTAGTTCCTGAAGGGGCTGGGGCTGGAGGAAGAGATTGGCGTTCTGCTGCCAAAACTCTTCTCCAGGGTCGGCGGGTTCCAGGACGCCTACGATCTCCATCGTGACACGAATCGGGTCATTCAATGAAGGAGCGAAAGTTACGACATCGCCGGTCCAGATATCGAACACATTGGCAGTGACGTCGCCAATGACCGCCTCAAGGCGCGGTCCGCTAAGCGTTTGAACAACTTCATCAGACGCCATTCGTCCGCTGAGCCAGGTGACGTGATCATTAAGGTTCGACATGTTTTGCATGTATCCTCGTGAAACACGTGTGCCCTGCTCCGGAGTCAGAGGGTTTTGCGGCGTGCCAACCAGGTAGGTCGGAGTTTTCAGATACCGTTCGCGGCCCCGGTAAATATCGGAAATTTGGTCATCAATGGAGCCACCAATGGCGGCTTCGGTCGAATTTAGTTCGTCCTTGCTCAGAGTGATATACGGCGCGTAGGTGAAGATATTGAGGTAGGATTGGTCCGCCCGCTCAATAGCGGTGTTGATGCCCTGACGCTCCAGGGTGCGGATGTATACTGGCGCGCCGGCCAACAGGCTGGCGGCAACCGTTATACCGACGAAGATGCTCAAGAGGAGTTTCCAGTCGTCGGTGATGCGCTTAAGTACGAGCTTAAAGGTCGTCAGTGGACGCATTCAGACCCCATGCCAGACACTACCCTTCCACCGCTCCAAGAATGTAGAGAACTCAGGAGTCGTCCCAAATACAGCCTGGATAGTGTTCTGTCCAGACGGTTAAGACCCAATGGTACGCGAAATTTCCCTAATTCAGCCCACTTTGCGAGCCACCGAGACCTGTTCGGCTCCAAGCGTATAGGAGCCTCGCATGAAATTGCCGTAAAGCGCGTCGACCTCAAATCCGCAGAGTTCCAGCAAATGCTCCATCTCATAGCGCTAGACCCACCGCAAACCTAGAGGCGTGTATGTCTTTTTCACCACTACGCCATCTGGATTTAACGCCTCAAATATCCGGTATTCGGTTACAATCTGACGTTCAAGGTCGTATCGTCGACTGTCCCATACGACAATTTTGCGTCCCGTCTCGGGTGTCTCAAACTCCGTCAGCCGCGTGAGAGCATCCCCGATGTCCGATGAACGCTCCACGATCATCTCCAGGTCTGGGTCAAAGATGTTGAACGCAAGCCTGCCACCGTCCTCCAGGTGTTCGTGAATGCTGGCTAGAGCGGCCCTGTGATCCTGGACAGTCAGCAGGTGCAGGAACGCTCGGTAAGGAATTATCGCCAGCTTAAACTGTCGGTTCAGAGCGATGGCGCGCATATCGCCATCGACGATCTCGATAAGCGCGCTGACGTCGGGCGGCAACAAGGCAACCTCGGCTCTGGCAATCTTCAACATCGAGGGCGCTCTATCCAGCCCCACGACGTTGAATCCTTCTCTGGCAATAAGCTCTAGCAATCTACCCGTCCCGCAACCTAGTTCAAGTACGGGAAAACCGGCTCGCCGGATTTCCTCCAGGTAGAACTCAACATCGCCGGGCATGCCTCTGGACAAAAATCGTAGTATGCGGCGTCATTCCGGTCGTACTTTTGCAGGGGTCGCTCCTCAGGAGAGCATTAGGGTTTCACAATCCGAGGGCGTTAGATTCACAAACCGATGGACTTGGCAACAGTTTCAAGGTGCAAATCGCTGTCGCCGAACATAAGCTCTGCGGCTTTGGCCCTGCGAGAGTATAACTGCATGCTGTGCTCTTTGGTGAATCCGATAGCGCCGTGGCACTGGTGTCCCAAAGCGCAAACCCTGCGGTAGGCGTCGCTGACCCATGCTTTAGCCATCGCAACCTCGTTCTCAGCGGGCAGGTTCTCTGACAACCGCCACGCCGCCTGGTATGTGATGTACCTGGAGCCTTCGACATCGGTTGCCATATTGGCGCAGTGGTGTTGGATCGCCTGGAAACTCCCGATTGGCCGCCCGAACTGCACTCTTTGTTTGGCGTATTCAACCGTCATGTCCAGCACCTGTTGTCCACCTCCCACCATCTCGGCGCACTTGCCGACTGCGCCCCAAGCTAGCACCTTCTCGATGGCGGCCCACCCCTGATTCAATTCTCCCAGCAGGGCCGACGAGGGCACGCTGACATTATTGAACACCAACTCGGACTGTCGGTCAGACGCGATCGTTTTTAGTAACGTCTGTTGGATTCCGGGAGTGTCGCGGCCCACGATGAAAAGGCTGATGTCCCGCTCTCCTTCGCCAGTACGAGCGACGACGATGATGTAATCGGAAACGTGGGCGTTCGGAACGAAGAGTTTTGTCCCGTTGATGGTAAATCCAGCGTCGGTGGCTCTGGCGACCGTTTGGACTCCCTGAGCGTCCCATCTGGCGCTAGGTTCAGTGAGCGCAAGCGTCATGATGATTCCACCCTCGGCAATTCGAAGCAGGAATTCTTGCTTCTGCTCGTCGGAACCAGCCTCCTGAAGGCACAACCCGGCCATCACAACTGTCGAGAAGTACGGCCCAGGAAGCAGCGCTCTGCCCATCTCTTCCAACAGAATGGATAGATCGACGAAATCCAATCCAACGCCGCCGTATTGCTCTGGGAACGTCAGTCCCAACCACCCTTGTTCAGCAATCTGCTGCCACAACTCGGGCGTGAAACCGCGTTCGTCCTCCTCCATCGCCCGAACGTAGGTCTCGGGGCACTCGGTCTCAAGGAACGCCCGCGCGCTGTTCTTGAGCATCTGTTGAGCTTCGGTCAAACCCAGGTCCATCTCTTAGCCTCCGGCATTTGAGTGCCAATATATGCGTGCCTATATAAGGGTCGTAAGAGGTTAGCACGGGGCAGAGGGGCGGACAAGTCCCCGCGTTAGGCTGGCATAACGCGGGCGAAGACCCAGAATTGCGTCCTGAAATCACTGGCGTTCCGTATATAATGGGGCGATGCTCAACGTACTGTGGTGGCTGATAACGGTCGAAGCTCTGGGGCTGGCGGTGTTCCCGTTGGCCTTTTATCTGCTGAGACGACTGCCGGATCGGGGATTCAGCGTTACCAAACCGCTGGGAATCCTCCTCGTGGGCTACATCGCGTGGATTCTTGGCGCGCTGAACATTGTGCCTGCTATTCGTGTTTCTCTCATCGTCATCGTGCTTCTGGTCGCTTCTGTGTCCGTATGGGTGGCGTGGACGCATCGAGTTGAACTCAAAAAATTCGTGATGGCCGAGCGCAGAACGCTGATCGCCGCTGAGATCATCTTCCTGGTCATGTTCCTCGGTTGGGCGATGTTCCGATCTTACGACCCGGCCATCGACCATACCGAACAGCCGATGGACTTTGCCTTCTTCAACGCCTCCATCGAGGCCACATCAGGCCAGCCTGAAGACCCGTGGTTGAGGGGCGAGACGATCAGCTACTACTACTTCGGCTACTGGATGTTCGGCGCGGTCAGCGAGATTTCGGGCGTGCCTTCTAACTATTCGTATAACCTGTCGCTGGCGTTGATTCCCGCGCTGGGAGCAATGGGCCTGTTTGGGTTGGTGTTCGCGATGGCGCGGAGCGAGGGCGCAAGGTGGAAGTTCGCAGTCTTCACGGGTGTGGCTGCAGGCGTCGTGTTGGGCATTATTGGCAACCTGGAAGGCGTGTTGGAGTTCATGCGCGCCAACGCAATTGGCAGTCAGGGCTTATACGACTGGATAAGTATTGACGGCCTGAGCGGCCCGGCTGAGACGCCTACGGATTCCTGGACTCCCGATGAGTTCTGGTGGTGGTTCCGCGCCACCAGGGTAATCAACACATTCCAGGCCGGAGTGGGAATCGACTACACGATCCACGAATTTCCCTCGTTCAGCTTCATTTTGGGCGATCTGCACCCGCATGTCTCAGCGATTCCGTTCGCGCTCCTGTTTTTGGGGTTCGCGTGGAATTTCTATCGCTCCCCGTTGCCGAACTTCAGTCGTCTGGAACTTCGCACTTACATTATGGCCGGAGCGATGGCGCTGTCCCTGGGTGGGTTGGCCTTCACGAATATGTGGGACCTCCCGACCTATGCGATTTTGCTGCTAGGAGTCGTGGCCCTCAAAGCTTACCCAGTCTATCAGGGCCGGATCGTGCCAATTCTGGGCGCGATGGCCCAGTTTCCCATGATAGTGATTGCGCTGGCATTCATCCTCTTTATGCCCTATTACGTGTCCTTTGCCAGCTCGGTGGAGGGCATCGGAGCCGTGGAGACGACCACGCGCTACCCCCATATGTTTATCGTTTGGGGGGCGCCTATGGCTCTGGTTGGCCCCTTCATTGTGGCATCGTTCTGGCAGACAGTGGTCGGCCCTGACTGGCGACGAATGACACTGTACTCGCTGATAATCGGGTTCCTGCCCTTTGCCGCCTGGACGGTGGTGCGGCTCCAGTCTGTTGAGATAGCTGACGGGCCTGTGGGGCGGCTCATCCACATATTGCCGATGGCCCTGCTGATCGTCATGGGCGTGTACTCAGCGATCACCGTCGCGAAACAGCGAGAGTCCAGCGGCAAGGCGTTCGCGCTGTTGTTGGCGACTCTGGGTCTTTTGTTAATTATGGGACCTGAACTGCTTTTTGTGGACGACTTCTTCGGCCCCCCCAGCGAGCGGATGAACACAATTTTCAAGCTTTACTATCAGGCGTGGCTACTGCTTGCGGCTGCTTCAGGATTCGCAATATACTACTGGCGATCCGGCAGGGAATCTCTGACAGGTTGGAGACGTTCGCTCTCGACCCTCTGGGCCGTGGGCGCTATCGCGCTGATAATCGGCGCTCTCTACTATCCGGCCGCCGCCTCGACCAGCAAAGCCGGAACGTTCACC
>Ga0066860_10000400_pt1 | contig 18891 bp, 26 predicted proteins | sample ETN07SmetaG_FD_65601 | JGI IMG/M metagenome (GOLD analysis project Ga0066860, IMG submission 65601) | Marine microbial and viral communities from oxygen minimum zone, Eastern Pacific Ocean - ETNP2014F14-07SV275 | ecosystem: Environmental > Aquatic > Marine > Oceanic ... | reverse complement strand
TATTTTAATGAATTATTTTAATGAATTATTTTAATGAATTATTTTAATGAATTATTTTAATGAATTATTTTAATGAATTATTTTAATGAATTATTTTAATGAATTATTTTAACAATTGGAGTCCATTACACAGTAAAATACGAACTACAGGATTTGTGTTATCTCCAATTTTATTTGCAATAATCGTCTCTTATCCAATAGATGGATTGGCATTTGAGGCCAAACTTGTTTGAGGATTATCTGTATGGATGGCAATATGGTGGGCAACTGAGGCAATTCCATTTTATGCCACTGCATCAATTCCATTATTTGTATTTCCACTGTTTGGTATTGCAGATATTGATAAAGTAATTTCTGCATATGGGGATAAATTGGTATTTTTACTGATGGGTGGATTTCTACTTGCAAAGACAATAGAAAAAGTAAATCTTCACAAACGATTTGCATTTAACACCCTAAAGATAGTTGGAACAAAACCAAAAAATATTATTTTGGGTTTCATTATTGTTATCGGATGCATGAGTGCATGGATTACAAACACTGCAACCACTCTGTTAATTCTTCCAAATGCAATTGCTATTGGCAGTGGCTATGTATCAATAAAACAAATGGTTCGTTATGGATGGATTACCATTTGATCTTATTTGTATTCCAATAGTTACTGTAATGCTGGTATATTTGGTACCCTTGGTTTGGGGACTAACAAATTTCACTCTTTTTATAAAAAAAGAAAAAGGGTTAAAATTCTATCATTGTTCCTGCAGCAATTGTATATTTTTGATTTTGTTGTTCTCCGTGAATATCATACCAGGAAATATTCAGACTCACTTTGTTTCGAAGTGCTGATTCTACTGTTATGTGACTTGCTTGTCTTAGTCTGTCTTGAATTGGTTTTTCTAAAACTGTTGTTTCTTCTATTGATTTTTCCATATGTAATGATTAGTAGTATTGATTTAACATTGAAAGTAAAAATTAATTTTTGATCGCTTAATCAATATTGACTAGATTGATTTTACATTATTTCATTCTCAAACAAGTATTTGGATATCTAAGGAATCAAACTCTATGTGGAATTATTCTTTAAATTAAATAAAGTGCTATACATTTTGTGAAACCTCAATCATGTCGAAGTTGTGGAAAAGAATTATTCCAAAATCAAAGATTATGCCCTCACTGTGGAAAGGATAGTGGTTATGATGATGTTGAAAATTAGATTTTAAAATAACTTACACCTTGATGCAACAGATTCTACAATAAATTAAACAAATGTTCAGTCTCATATTGATCTAATTTATTATTTAATTGATAATGTAATTTGATGAAGACTGAAACAAACCTGTGTCCACAAATCGACATCATAGGTCACATCACGGGATTTTACTCTATAGAGTAAGAGCAGTTCAAGATTTCAGTCTTCAATGATTTTATTGAAATGTTATTACATATTATGCATAAACTATAGTATGTTTAAGGACAGAATTCATGCCGGGAAATTACTTGCAGAAAAACTAGTAAATGATGTAAATGGTAAAAATTCTATTGTGCTTGCAATCCCTAGAGGGGGAGTCATAATTGGTAGTGAAGTTTCAAAAAGAATAGATGCAGAACTTGACATTATAGTTTCAAAGAAAATAACTCCACCTAATTCTTCAGAATTTGCAATAGGATCTATTGTTCATGATGGAACAATATACCTAGAACCAAATTGGAAAATATATTCAAATGATGAACAGATAGCCAAAGAAATAGAAATAAAGACCCAAGAAGTTCAAAGAAGACTATTACAATATAGGGCAAAATTAAATTATAATTTTGATGCTGAGAAAACTGTAATTATTGTAGATGATGGTATTGCTACAGGCTGTACTGTTCAAGTAATTCTCAAATGGCTTTCAAAATATAATGTCCGAGATATCATTTTAGCAGTTCCAGTAATGCCTGCTGTAACTTATGAGATTTTTAAAAAATTAATAAAAAGTGTAGTTGTACTTGAAATTCCTACCTCTTTTTCATCAGTTGGCCAATTCTATGATACATTTGACCCAGTATCTGATGAAAAGGTAATTCAAGTTTTACACGCCCGTCGATTCTAAATTGAATCACTTTCTTCTCAAATTTTGTATCTAAATCTCTAAGGATTCATTTTAAACGCTATTTTCTAAACATAATCCATATTCTAGTTCCTACAAAAATGCCTACTGCAAGAACTATCAATACCGGAATAATGATTTGTCCTATTTCCATAAACTAGATTCTAAACTCTTTATCTAAAAATATTCTTGTAGTTCTTTTTTACATCTCATTTGTTATTCAAAAATGATTCAATTCTCTATACCATTGAATCTGTAATGCGACTAATTTTGATGATCTTAAAATTTAGGTAAATTTCCTGATTTATCTAAATTTGATTTACATACTTTACAATAAAGCCTAATTTCAGCTGATGGAAATTTCGCTCCACAATTTTTACAAATATAAAATTCTGTTTTATCCATAAATAATATTCAATAATTATTGATTTAAACATTAGATGGTACATTGTTGATGAAAATTATTATTAATTTTCACATCTATTTGCATCTCTTTTATGCCCAAACAAGTTATCTGGGTTTACGTATAATTGGGTAGATAATTCTAAGAAAAATAATTTTTTATCATTTTCTTTTTACTTTAAAAATTGTATAACCATACTTTAGTTTCATTTCCTCATTTGATAATTCTTCAAATTTGTATTGCTGAAAATCCTTCAAAAATTCATGCATGTTACCACCAATTATCATTGAATTTACGGGACAGTTGGAATTAATCTTAAAGCATCGATTAACTGTAGGTCCAAAAATATCATTTACAATTGATGTACTACTTTGAGCTACACTCACAGAACCATATGTTACACTAATTTTATAATTTAATTCAGGCATGTTTTCTGCTACCAGTTCCTCTTTTAGGGAATTGTGAGATTCAATCATGTCAAGACAACATTCTAAAACATTTTTCATTTGTTTTGAATCATTTGGATCAATATTTGCAAATCTAAAGAGCAAAGCATCACCGATTGTCTTTATCACTTGGCCATTATACTTTATAACAATTTTTGCCATAAAGTTTAGAAATATTTCATATAATTTGGTAACATCCTCCTCTGATAGTTGAGCTGAAATTTTAGTAGAATCTTTCATGTCAATTACTCCGACACAATCATTTTGTGTATGTTTAGTAAATTTTAGTAAAATTCCCTCCTGTTGTTTTATGACATCTTCATTATGTTTGATTGTTATTTTTGCATCAAGAAGATTTTTTGCCATTTCATCAAATGTTTTTGAGAGTTGTCCAATCTCATCATGTGTAGTAATGTTTGTTTTAACATCAAAATTCCCACTTGATACTTTGTTTGCAGCCTCATTTAGTCGAGTTATGGGTTCTGAAAGGCGTTTTGATAAAATGACTGTAGTGATACTTATTCCAATCATCAATATTATGCCAATTCCAATAATATTTTCTTGCATCCCAAAAATTGAAATATTTTCAAAATTTAAAAATAAAATCGTAGTTATTGCTATAGAAATTAATGATGAGGATAAAACTAGTACCAATAATTTACTCCTTAAACTAAAAAATACCAAACTAGTAAATGCCATTACCCTCACGATAGATTTTAAAATTAAACTACTTTACTGTAACTACACATCTATCTATGGAATTTAGTTGAAGATCTTTTAGATTATATTTTGGAATGAATAATTTTGTTACATGGCAGAAGCATCACTCTCAAAACTTGATGACCGAGGAGTATTCACTATCATATCTGTAGAGTCAGTTGAGCGCAAAGTAGGAAAAGAGATGATTTTTGAGGTAAATATCACCACTGAGGAGGAATTTGATGGGGTATCGCACTTTTACACCTCTCGAAAAATGATATTATCCAAATTTTATGATAATGGAAAGCCTACACAACTTGCCCAAGATATTCTCAAAGGTAAAAAGCATAGGGTAAAAATCATCAAACAAAGATTTGGTAATGGTCGTGAAGACTTTGATATTGCAAAATCCTAGATTCTACAAATTATACTTATACAATTCAAGTTAGTTTTTACATTACTATGCAGTTGTATAGTTTGCGTGATTCCAAAAATCGCGATTACCAAATCGGGTAATCAAAACGCAATTATGAAGAACGGAACTCTCCATTCTTCATGAGATTGGGGGGGCCTATTCAGCTCTTTCAATCTCACTTTAAATGATTTTTAAAAACAGTATGGTTAAGATACTGTTCGATTTGATCAAACTATCCCTTATGAGTAAAATCATCTCTACAAAACTAATGCACGAATTATTTAGCTAAGTAATGTCTTCACTTGATGACTCCATTCTCAAAGAATTAGAAAAAGAGGTTGAGAAATTAGTGGAGTAAAATGGGAATTGATCACATTCTTTGTGGTTGTGGACACTCTGAGCAAGACCATAACATGAAATACACAAAGAATTTCACTTTCTTAATAGGTAATTGTAGAGAATGCACATGTGAGTTATATGCAATAGAGAAAATTGCAATGGCTCTATGATTATTTTTTTTAACTATGTAGAACTAATTCTTTTGAGGTATATTTTGAAAATGGTATTTGCAAACTTTGTTGTAACTGGATTCAAAAGACGACAAAAAAATATCGTAGAGGTGGAAAATAAATCTCAAAGATTAAGAAATGAGCGTAATATCTCTGAATCTAAAGCGTTTGCAGACCATGCTTTATTTCTAAAACAAGAACTAGGTAGATATTTTCAGCAAAATCGTGAGATTCTAGTTGGATGCGGAATGATTCCAATATACCGGGTAGGAGTCCCAGCAATTACTGATACAGAATTACAAATAGCTGATGATTATAATTCTAAAAACTAAATACTCTAAACTCTCATTTTCATACCTATCTACATCAATCCTCAAAATGGTTTGGTAAATCTCTAAGACATGATAATATACTGTAATGGAATCATCATGATATGGTCAAAGTAACAATCAATGCAAAAGAAAATGGTCCATTAATTGTAGAACTTGATGGAGAGAGACTATGTGCATTATGTAGATGTGCTGCATCTGACAACAAACCAAACTGTGATGGCTCACATGCAAAATCTGGTTTCAAAGCAGAAGCATCTGAAATCAAAGTCTGTGATTAGATTTACAAGACATTTTTTTATATTTTCTTCTTTTCTGCGTCTCAAATTATCTTCATAAATGGTTTGAGCCTCTATGGAATTGAACTTGGAAATGGTTCTACTTTTTATTTCTCTCATCCAAAAATAAAATGGACTAAATTTGAGGAAGAATTTGTTGTAGCCACACAAGTTATCTGAATTATTTTTCTAGTGAATTATTAGAAAATCAACAAATCTCTGTAGTTGGAAAAGGTTACAATGGTAATGATGCATTGATTTATTTTTAAAGCACACACCTGATGTTGTTTTTGTTGATATTATGATGACTGATTTTTCTGGTTTTCATGCTATTCGTAATATTCAAAAAATTAATTCTAAAGTAAAGATAATTGCAGTTACTGCTGATTACAAAGGTTCTACTAATCAAACATTACGAGATTTAAAAATTCATGGAACTGTTTACAAACCCTTTAAGATTGAAGAAATTATTTCTCTTGTGAATAATTAGTGGTATTTTCTCTTTGATGTATGATGTCAGAAATGATTGAGTTTTTTTAGGAGGGGATTATTATGTTACAATATTGGAAACCTCAGATAAATCCCCTGATAGATATGAAACAATATCAATTGAATCAAAAATTAGAGAGGGAGTTTTTCATAAAGTTGTCAAAGATACAGAAACTGGACTAGCTGTTTCTTGTTCTTGTAAATGTTGGAGTAAGGGGAATAAAGCTTGTTTTGGTATGAGAACTGTTGGTTATCCCAATTAGATTATGGTGTATGATGTTGAATTGTATATCCTGCTCAAAAGAGAAAGGCGATTATGATGTGTGGAGTAATAAAATAGTCATTGGTGCAACTTACGATTCAGCATTTCAGGATGATAAAATAATTCGTAGCATGGATGAGAAATCAGTGATTTGTCATACATGTGTTCAGATGATAATTGACAAGGTAAATGAGGGTAGAAAATAATTCAACCTCCATAAAGTTCTCAATATTATTAGTAACTAAATGATTGAAAAAATAAAAAAATGTATAAAATTGATTAAAAAAATGAATATCTTTTTAGATTAAACATTTTTGATTCAAATATTATAAACGCGTATGAATATTGTGTGCACTATTAAAAAATGCATTTGTCCCCCTGAAACCTCAAATTATGTAGATGACAATGATTTGATTGTTTGTAATTCATGTGGTGGTTGGATAGAAGGCCAATATTGATTGTTTAAATTAATACGATTCAACTGTCAATGTCAAAAGTGTTTTTGCCTAAATCCTGTTTTTGATCAAAACAATATTTGTGCTGAATGTATTTATAGAATACATGAAGGTGTGAAAAATCAATCAAGAAATATTATTTTTAAAACTTTAAACTGATTCATTACATCTGATTTGAGATTTTAGCATCAGTATTCATTATCTGCTAATTCTAATTCTTTAGATTTCTCAAAACACTTCTTTGCCTCATCACTCTTGCCAAGAGAATTTAGTGAATTACCTTTACTATTCCAGGCATCAGCATCACTAGGATCAATTGTAATTGCCTGCTCGTATGATAATATGGCCTCATCGTATTTGCCAAGGGCGCTCAATGAATTACCTTTACTATTCCAGGTATCAGCATCACTAGGATCAATTGTAATTGCCTGCTCGTATGATAATATTGCCTCATCGTATTTGCCAAGATGATACAGCGCAAGACCTTTGTTATTCCATACAATTGGATTATTAGGATCAATTGTAATTGCCTGCTCGTAACATTTGATTGCCTCATCGTATTTGCCAAGAAAATACAATGCACTGCCTTTGTTACGCCATCCCCATACATCATTAGAATCAAATCCGCCGCCTCTTTGTACACCTTGAAAAATATCTTCACTAGAATATCTCCCATCAACTCCAGCATGACCATGTGAATCGTATAGTTGTCTTTTTTTACCATCAGATAGTACGGCGTATGCTTCTGAAATTTCTTTAAAATGTTCTTGCGTATCTGCATGTTGATTACGGTCAGGATGAAATTTTAATGCTAATTTTCTATACTGTTTTTTTAATTCATCAATTGATGATGATTTTGAAACTCCTAGTACTTCATAATAATCTCGTTTTGCAGACATGAATCATACGTTTTTGATAATTATTGTATAAATGGTTGAATTTGAAATTTTAATTATTTTACTAAACAATAAGTAGAATAGAAATAAGCTGTAAATTCTCGCTGTATAATGAATATCACTAGAGATAAAATTACTCCTGGCATTGCAGTACAGATAGTACAAAAGGCAGACCAGCGTTCAGGAAAATTAACTCAAGGGATTGTGAAAAGAATTCTTACATCAAGCAATTTTCATCCTCACGGGATTAAGGTACAATTAGAGGATGGAACAGTTGGTAGAATTCAAAATTTAGTCTAAGTCAATATTGTATAGATGAGTGACATGAGTGATTAATCAGCATTCACCCTCATGATCTAATGTGTCATCTGCTATTCCTAGATAGCATGAATTACTATAGGTCACTCCATTGATACTACAAACTGGTTGCCAAATTTCTATGCAAGCGATTTGCTCCTCATCTACTGGAGTGTTAACAATTTCTGGTGCAATATTTTCTTCATCCCATGGAACAAAAACTAGAGCGATAAAACACAAAACAGCAACTCCTCCAACTGCTAAATTCATTTTTAGAGTCATCTGTAATCTCCTCAACTACATCATCAATATTAAGAGAGGAGAAGCATCGACTAGATTTTAGGACTCTCAAAAAGAGGAAAAATTCCACTAACCTTTTGGCATAAATGTATAGTTGCCTTTAATTTTTTTCGCAGCTAGACCATTTGAGACTGAGAATATTTCTTAATTGTATTTAAGAATAGCATTCTAAACTCCAAAATACTCCAGTTATTATAGGACCAAACTTAGTTGCGAATTATGTCCGAAGACAGAAAAATGTACAAATGTACCTGTTCTGAATGCAAAAAAGAAACTGAAGTTCCTTTTGAGCCAGCAGCAGATAGACCAGTATATTGTAAAGAATGTTACCAAAAGAAAAACCAAAAATAGAGAATTTAGACTAGTTTCGTTTGATTAATTTTAAACTTGATTATTTTCAAATATTCTTTTTTTATTTTTTATATATTCTAAACTCTTAAGTTCGCACAGAATTTAGAAAAATATGATTCCAAAGGGTGACGTACCTGGTATCTGTGGAGATTGTGGGAAACACTTTACGTATTCTAAAAAGTCTAGGTACACTCATTCAGAAATATTGAAAAAACATCGGTGTCAATATTGTGGGAATTTTGCATTAAAAACATTGAGTATAGATGTGTAGGTAGAGTTTCTAAACTCAAAGTTCAAAATTATTGTAGAAAATTATTTATTATTTGCACCTTCAATCTTTCCTTTGATAAAAGCAAGATCATATGTTCGAAGTAGTACCTCCTCACCATCTTCAGGATGAGTTTGTAGGCGTATTGCCATATTTTTGATAATTTCTTCCTTAGATGGAATTTCTGAATCACTCATTTTAATCCTGAAATTCCTTAGATTAGAGTAATTTAATTCTAAACTCTAATTGCTTGAAAAATTCGTGTCAAAGGAGAGAATGACGTCTCGACGCTCTTTTCTCTCACTTACACTAATCTAGTATAACGAAATTTGTATTTAAATTCGTATACATTCCACAATAACCTAAAAATCTTTAATCACATTCACATAGCATCTTCATAGAACAAATTTAACTTGACAAAATGCAACTACATATTGAGGATTTAATATTTAGATGGACTCGAGCTGATGTTCCAATTATTTCATCAATGAAAGATTCCATAAGTAGAGTAACTACTGAATCCTGAATTGATTAATTATTTTAATAAAAAACTAGGGTCTAAATTTTATCCGTAAAGTTATCTTACAACAAGCTTAAGTTCATAGAAAATTTACTATTGTATTGAGTAATCGGCGTACGGGATTAGTTTTGATAATTGTTTCAGCCATTATTGGAATTATTACTGTAAGCTTGGATACTTTGCCAAAAGAGGCAATTATGCCACTTTTAGCAGTTAGTGGTATTGGTTTTGTCAGTGGTATTGTTCTGGTAAATTACAAAGCAAAACATTCCAAACGGGATAAAGGTGGATTCAAAAGAACAAACACCAAGTCTTGGGGTGCTTAATTTTCAGATACTTTAATTCTAAACTGCAACACGCTTAAGTCCATAATTGTTGTAGTAAATTTAACTTGGAAGCTGTAATGCTATCTGAATTTCTTAGAAGTTTGGGTGTTGGGTTAGGTATTCCAATTGCCGTTTTCTTTTTGTTTAGACTTCGTAAAGGCAGTTATTCTAGTGATTATAGCAGTAAATCGTTTGATACTGATCGTATTGTAATTGATAAACGAAGTATTGTTGGTTTAATCACGGGAATGCTTGCACTTTTTCCACTATTTCTATAAATCTTAATTCATAATATTACATCAATTCCCAAAAAAAGAGGAATAATTACAAATCTGTACTCAATGTTTTTAATGCAAAATTATTACAATTTGGACACCGAATTTTTTTCAATAATTCTGTATGAGTTTTGCTTGACTCTTTAGCATACGTGAAATGTTTCCCACAATCTTCACATATGCCCGGTATACCTTCCTTCAGAACCATGTCTTTCTAAATTCTGTGTTAACTTAAGCGTGTATATTCTCAGAAAATTATTTGGGTAAAAAAAGAGGAAAAGTAACCTCTAAAGTTCCTCAAAATCCTTTAAATCGTATAATTGCGTATCGATTTTTAATGCTCAAGGCAATATTCCCACCAATAAAATGCATCAATGGTCATGTTCATGCGTATACAGATAGCGAATGTCCTCAATGTCATGAATCTGCACGCGTTTCCGATGAGGATTCCTTTTGCCAAAAATGTAGCATGATTCGTCCTACCATTATAGAGACAACTACTACAAAGACTACAACCTATGAATCTAGTTTTTGTTTTTGGTGTGGCGCATTCATGTCAAAACTACGTGAAGAACCAATGGTCAACTATTGATGTAGATGGAGCAATGCGTACTGTAAGAGGGGTACGCTACTTTTTGTTATACAATTAGTTCTGATTATGAATGTGAGGAATATGATGAATGACTCACCTTCTGAATCTGGTTGCACATAACAAATAAAAAAAAAGAGGAAAAATTCCCCTAAACTTTTGGCACAAATGCAAAGTTACCTTTGATTTTCTCAACATCTAGATGATGAATTGAATGAAAAAGAAGTGAAAAAAATTGTAAAGAGTTTAAATGATTTTATTACAACGTAGAAATCTAATTCAGAATTAAATTTTTACTTGCAAAGATATTGGTCTAAGATGAAATTGTTTTAGAATTAGATTTACACTCTCCATTAGTGTGATAACCTTTGGATACTCTGTATTGCAAATTAAATCATTTTTAATTATACTCAGATAATGTCTTATTTTTTTAACTTGTCGTAGTTTCTTTGATCTTGATGCATCCCAATTTTTTATATCACTCAGATTCGCTGAAATATCGCATAGTTTGATTAGTTTTGCATTAGATGATGATAGTTTGAGTTGTTTTACATACCCCTGCTCTCTTTTTTTCCTTGTAAGGGACATGTCTTTTGATAATGATAAAACCAAAACTGCAATTTCACTCTCAAATTGCCGAAACAAGTCCTCAAAACTAGTTTCAGTATCCTCTATGGTGTCATGTAGCCAACCAGCACAAAGTATTGCCTCATTAACTACTCCTAGTCCTTTGAGCCTACCTACTACATCCTCAAGATGTTTTGAATATGATGTAACACCGTCTTTTCTTAATTGCCCTGAATGTTTCTGTTTTGCAAGTAATTCTGCACTTTTTATTTTATCCATGTAATCTCTTTAGAATTTTATTTTCTCCTTTAGAAATGTTCTGTAAATGTGGATATTTTATTAAATATTATATGAATTAAAAAATAATATGGTTTGTGATAATTGTAAACATGAAAATGGGCAATGTGATTGTCTGTGTTGTTGCTCTATTAGTAAAATTGGATGTCCAACATGTATAATTCCTGTATTAGCATATAGAGGAATTAAAAAATTATTTAGAAAAATAAAATCATAAAATAAATTAAAACTAAATAATTTAACTAGATATTTTTTGTAATTGTTGTTCACGTTTTAATTTGTAAGCAGTCAGTCCTGCAAATCCAAAGATAACTATCAATCCAAAGTATGCTAGCACTTGACTATATTGTATTAGCACAGCTGTAACTCCTGTTCCAAGAATTCCTGGTAGTAAAGACAATGCATAGAGCCACCAACCACAACAACCTAGTGGAACAAGTGAGAAAAACGAGAAAAATGATGTTGTAGCAACACTTCCTGAATTTCCTCTAAACGCTTTTTTCTTTATTGAAAGTTTACATCCTAATAATTTGTTTTTCTCAGACAAGAAAACTTGTAATCCAATTCCAATCCCCATTCATCTACTGCGTCTCATTTTAATCCTCATAAATGATTCAAACCTCTAAGGAATTGAATCTACAATCTTTTTATGAGTACGTACTGAATTTAATGTATGGAATTAAAATCAGAAAAATCACTCAAAGAATATCTAAAAAAATTACCTGATGACACTATTATCAAATACTATCTTGATGTGGAATATTCTCCTTTCCCAATACTTGTAATTGAAGAATATACACGTAGATTCAAACGTAAAACAAAAGATCAAATTATAAAAGATCTAAAATTCCAAACTCGTCTTGCTAGAAGGAAAACTAAAGAGTTAGGTAAGATGGCAACAAAGAACAAATTTGTTCATGAGCTTACGCGTGAAAAATCTGAAGAAATTGTTAAACAAGCAAAGAAGAAAGGTTATGAGATTAGTGAATCAATTCTACAAAAAAGTGGAATGCTCAAATCTAAATTAAAAAATAGTACACAATCAAAACAAAAAAACCTTGATTTACTAGAAAAACTTGGTGCATTAAAGAAGGCAGGAATAATTTCAAACAAAGAATTCCAGGAAAAAAAGAAGAAAATCCTCTCAAAAATTTAATTTGTACCTAACTGCATCCATCTCTATCCCCCAAAAAGGTACCTGAATCCACGTGGAGTTGAATCATGAATTTGTATAATCTGTATTATATGAACAAAATCTTATTCAATTAGTATTGCTGGTTTGAATGGTCTTGCATGTCTTGCCTTACCTTTAGGATCATAAATGTCAGCATCACTTGCAGAATACACTGTAATCTCTACACCAAATTCTTTCTTACCAATGCTTGATAATTCTGCAGAGAGAAATTCCTTCTCATCAAAGGAATCAGACTCTAGCTTCATTGCTTTAATCTCTTCAGATTCTGAATGCAAATCTTTAATCACTTTTTGGATGTAGTCAGGCATTTTTTTAGCCTCTGTAGTTTCAGGGTCAGCGATTATCTCCTTCATGACTACTCCCATGTTGTTTTCTCCCCCAACCATTATCCCAAGTACTTTACGATACACTTTGGATTTTAATTCATCAGAATTTACATAAAGTACAATTTTATTTGGAGTGATTTTTGTAACTTTGAGAATATTTACAATATCATTAATAGTTGATTGTAGTAAATTCTCAGATTGTATTGATGTAGCATCAACATCATCTTGCGAATAAGCTGGCCAATCTGATTTTGACACTGAACCATCACCGCCAAGCTGTTCCCACATTTCCTCAGCTATGTGTGGTGCAAATGGAGATAACATTGCAACTCGTGCAGAATTTATTTTGTATAATATTCCTGAAACATTCTCTCTGCCTTTAGCTTGCACTCTTTTGTTATACCAACTCAAGTCTGATTCAAATGAAAATAGTATATCATGTAGTGCTTCACGTAATCTCATTTTCTCAATTGATTCTGTAACTTGGGCAATCATCCTCTGAGATTTTGATAAAATCCATTTATCTTCAGCCTCCAAGCCTGAAATCGGATCATTTTTGAGCCTAGAGCACTCATCTAACAGTGATAACAGCTTGCTTTGAATTCCAATAACTGACTCCATGTTAAAATCAGCATCTTGGAGTAGTTCTGCTGATGATATTATAGCTAATCTAATTGGGTCCGCCCCATGTTCTCTAATTGCTGAACGAAGTGGAATAATATTTCCCATACTCTTACTCATTTTAGCTCCATCCATCATTACTGAACCATTAACTACAATTTCTTTTGGCCATAATTTTTTCTCAAATATTGCTACATGGTTTAACACAAAAAATGACAAGTGGTTCTGCACCAAGTCTCTACCTGAATGTCTTGAATCAACTGGGTAAAAGTAATTGAATTCTTTTTTCAATGTTTCAATGACATCCTCTGCAAGCTTGGATGTACTAGCAGCTTTATTCACATCTCCTTTGTCAAGTAAAATATAATCAAACAATTCATGTGTCAGATTCTCAGGTGTTACAGTTCCATCATTTACAAATCGTGATATGGTATAGTATGCCATGTAGATTACTGAATCTGAGAGTGATTCAACAATCCAATCTTTATCCCATGGTAGTTTTGTACCCAACCCTTGTTGTCTTGCACATGCTCGCTCATGTAACCAATCAATTACTTCTTTGAATTCTGTTTTGATGTTATTTGGTAGAATATTCATCTCATCAAAGCAATTGCGAGCTTGCACCTTCCACTCCTCATCACCGTAATTCAAAAACCATTGATTATTCAAAATCTTCACAACACATAGAGTTCCACAACGACAATGTACTGGTGCATTCTCAAGGACAGGGAATTTTTCTAAATGTTTATTCTCTGCTAACCAATCTCGTACTTTATCTCGGCCAAACTTTACTTTTTCATTATTGAAATCTCCACATCGCTCATTTAATTTTCCATCAGTAAACTCTTTGAGGTATAATTCTTTGGTAGCTTCTTCTAATTTTTCATCTGACTGATGAGTCACACCCAACTTTTCACAAATCTGCTGAGCTGGGAATTTGTCATATCCTTCTGTAACTATGATTGAGATTGGCTCAATTTTTACGGCTAGTTCATGCCCTTTAGCCTTCAAATCTAAGAGTGCTTGGTAGTCTTTTGGTGCGTGGCCAGGCACTGACATTACAAGACCAGTCCCCATTCCAGGCTCTACGAAATCTGCAGGTAATATTGGAATGTCTCGTCCATCATGAGTTTTGGCATATTTCCCAATGATGTCTGTCCCTGCAATATCGCCATCCTCTGTTATTACTTTATCAAAGAATTGTAACTTGTATGCACATTCTTTAGATACTATCCATCGCTCTCCATCAACTGTTAATTTTTTGTAAATTGTATTTGGATTAACCCACAAGTTTGTCACACCAAAGATTGTTTCAGGACGTAACGTTGTAACTGGGAAAATAAATTCACCAAAGACAAACTTTACCAAGAAATTCTTATCATCAATCTTTGGTTCAACATCCCCCATTGTATCGTGTTGGGACACTGGATTACTATCATTAGGACACCAACCAACTGGATGACTCCCCTGAATTATTTTTCCATTCTCTTTGAGTGTGGTAATTTGCCATTCAATGAATTTCTGATAACCTGGAACTATGGTGGTAAACTCTCGACGCCAATCAATGGAGTAACCCATCTCAATCATGCCAGACTTTATCTCTTCATGAAAATAGTCTGCAATTTTTATTGGCTCAACAAATGTTTTGATTGCATCTTCAGGAACTTTGTATACATTTCTCAATCCATCAAGAATTTCTCTCTCTCCTGCTTGAATTCGTTTTGCCATCCCTAATACTGGAGTTCCAGTATAATGGAATCCCATTGGGAATAACACATTGTATCCTTTCATTCGATAATACCTTGCATGAACATCAGCTAGTGTGTATGTTCTGCCATGTCCGATATGTTGCGGAGAATTTGGATATGGATAAGCTACTGTAATGAATTTTTTTGGTTTCTCATTTGGATTTGTTTCAAAGTCTTTTGATTCATTCCATACTTTACGCCATTTTGTTTCTATTTCATTCCAGTTAATTGTCATAGTATCATCCTAAAATCATTGATTTTGCTTTGGCTATTGCCTGCTCTTTTTTAGATGTGTCTTTTCCTCCACCTTGAGCAAATTTAGAATCTCCACCTCCAGAACCACCCAAAATAGTTGAGATTTCACGAGCAATCGTGCCTGCATCAACGCCTGATTTCGTACCTGCAAATATCATTACTCTAATTGTTGGACCTGCCTCAAAAATTCCACAATAGGCTGCAGTATCGTCTTTTCCAACTAGCTTCTTTCCAAAGTTTTGATGGAAATAATCATCATAAGACTCATCAGCAGTAAAACACAATTTGTTACTCACAGAAATTTTTCCAATATCTCCAGAGTTTCCAGCTAACACTTCATCAAGTAGTATGGGAATTAGATCACGCGATTTTTGTTTATTTTCCTCTCTAATCTTTTCTTTGAGTTGTTTTTGTGCAGACTCTTCAGCATTTTTTACTTGCAATACTTTTTGTTGCTCAACGTATGCAGTAGCTGTTGGTCCTGATACAAACTCTAAACGAACTACACCATCTTGAATTCGTTTAGTCTTTGTAATTTTAATTAGTTCTATATCGCCTGTTGTTTTTACATGTGTACCACCACATGCCTCAATGTCTTTATCAGCAATTGATACTATCCTAACTGACTTTACTGGAACTACACCGCCCTGATAAATTCTAAATCCATATTTCTGTTCTGCAGTTCCTCTATCATAGTAATCAATTGAGACAGGAATATTTTCTTGCACCATTTGGTTAGCTGCATCCTCAATCTGTTGTACTTGGGAATCAGTTAATGATGAATGATGTGTAATATCCAACCTTGCATGATCTACATCTTTGAATGCAGAGTGTTGCCAAATCCATGAACCAAGAATCTTTCGTGATGATGTGTTTAGTATGTGAGTACTTGTGTGGTTTTTTGTAATGTTTGCACGTCTAGTTACATCAACAAAACATGTTACTAAATCTCCTTCTTTTGGAATCACACCTTCAAGCTCGTGCAAAATAATTCCTCCGTGTTTATTCACATCAATTACTTTACTACCTGCTATGGTACCAAAGTCTGGTTCTTGTCCTCCACCTCGTGCGTAAAATGATGTCCTATCAAGCACAACTCCTTTCTCAAAGACTTTGAGGACTTTGGCTTCAAACTTCATTGGGTCATCTTTGTAAAATAGCATTTCAGTTTCTGCTATTCCCTCTAACTCTAATTGCACCATTGGTTTTTTCTTATCTGACTGGTGCAAATCAGATAGTTTTGCATAAAATGATGAGGGGATTTCAGTAATTGCATCAACTTCCTTGAGGTATTCAGGTGTAATTCCATCTGATTCGTATAGTGTGATTAATTCATCCACTGTTGGTACTCCTTTACCTCGAATCTTTTCAGCCTTTTTCTTCATGTGGATTTTTGATTCCTCATATCTGCCTGATTCAATTTTTAGAATTTCTTTAACGTCTCCTCTTTTCTCATCAAGTTCTGGATACGTATCTTTCAAATAATCAATGTGTGCATCAATTAACTCATCAATGTCTAATTTCAAATTAAGACGATTAATTGTTCCATTGATTCGTCTCAACATCATTCGCAAGTTATACCCACCACCAACATTACTTGGCAATGCGCCATCAGCAATTGCAAATATCAAAGTTCTCAAATGATCAGCAATTAGATAAACTCCTTCTAGTGGTGTTATCATGTTTGATAATTGTGAATCAGTAACTCCTGCAGCCTTTATCGCATGACGTCTAACCACATTTAGATCATCAAACTTGTCAATGACTCGGGCAATTTCTGTAAAGTATTTTCTCAACACATTAGAATCTGAATCAATTCCAACTTTTTCAAATAACATTTGGTTAATTGGACCAAAACAGCAATCATAGGCTGTAGGTGTTCCATTTGTAATCCATGCAAATCTCTCAAGCCCTGCACCCATGTCAATCACTCTCTGGTCAAGTGTAGTGTGCTGACCTAACTCCCCTTGAAATTCAGTAAACACTGCATTACCAAGCTCTAATCCTTGTACAAAATATTCTAGTGATGGACCAAACGAGCCGCCACCAGCCCAAACATCCTCAACAAAAACTACTTCTTCTTTTTTAATTCCAAATTGTTCTGTTAGTAATCTATAATCCAAATCAACACATTCATCTTTCCAGTATCCGCCCAAATCAGGAACACTGTGTTGTCCTATCATGCAAAAAGATGAAAAGTGTCTACCTGTAACTCCGACATTTTCTAAATCCTTGAATCGCAAACATGTCTGTGGTACTATCAGTGGATTTGCAGGAAACTCAAAGACTACCTTACTACCCATTATTCTTTGAAAGTCAACTATTGATGCAATTGTAAAATACAAGTCATCACGCCATCGACAAACCACAGGATACCTGCTCACTGATGTGTGATTGTTTTTAACAAAAAATTCTTCTACTTGCTTCCAAGCTTGGGTATAATCAAATCGTTTTGTTGTAGGTGGGTCTCCAATGAATGAATACGTATCAGTCCCATCATCAGGACACAAGTCTCTATCAGCGTTGAGTGTCCAAAAGAATCTGCCACATTTTGTGCATGCTTTTCTAGTGAATCCTTGTTCTGCGAATAGTTTGACATTGTAATACTTGTCAGGGTCTGATGAGAATTCTTTTAGAATCTGATTTTTATCCAATGTTGGTGACTCTAATTCCCTGATATTAAGAATTAACGCTAGGATGGTCTTTAAGAAAACTATGCTCAATTTTTCGGTAAAGAATCACCACTTAATCATAGATTAAATAGAATATCCTTTTCAGATTACTCATGTTTGGGAAAAAACCAGAACTCTCTATAGGAACAAATGTTTTCTCTACTAAAAAAAATGGAGAATTTTTTGACTTTATCTTTGGAACCGTTACAGGTATTGAGGATAATAAAGTTGGAATTAATGGCATTATTGTTAATCCCGTAGGCCTCAAAAACAAACTTGCTCAAGGAAAGACTGGTGAGCGTTCCCGAGAAATTTTACAATACCCAACTCCTGATAATGTTGTATTAGCTTTAGTGTATAGAGTGGAGCATGAAAATTATACAGGAATTCTTGATCTTGATAAAGACAAGTGCGATCTAATCCCACCACAAGTCTATGGAATGCTTGATGGATGGATTCGAGAATCAATACCTGAATTCATCAATTCAGTTCTATCATTACCTGTAGGAGATAAACAAGATGAAGCAAAACGAATTTTAAAAAATAGAATGGACACTCTAACTGATAAACATCTCAAAAGAACTCTCTACGCTGTTTGTAGAAGTCTGAAAATTTTAAACTAAAATTCAAATTTCTAGGCATAATTTCTCCATAGTTTTATATTATGCCCCAAGAAAATCTCGATACAATGGAATATGTTTACGCTGCTTTACTTCTTCACAAGCTAGGAAAAAACGTTGATGAGGCAAACCTCAGTTCAGTTGTTAAAGCATCTGGCGCTGAAGTTAATGAAGCCCAAGTTAAATCTCTAGTTGCAGCATTAGCCGATATTAATATCGATGATGCAGTTAAAGCCGCACCTGTAGCAGTTGCAGTAGCAGATGCACCAGCAGCCGGTGGAGAAGCAAAAGAAGAAAAGAAAGAAGAACCTAAAAACGAAGAAGCAGCCATGGAAGGATTATCATCCTTATTCGGCTAAACGCTTTTACTTTTTTTCAATTTAATTTTCTAAA
>Ga0066860_10000396_pt1 | contig 18945 bp, 14 predicted proteins | sample ETN07SmetaG_FD_65601 | JGI IMG/M metagenome (GOLD analysis project Ga0066860, IMG submission 65601) | Marine microbial and viral communities from oxygen minimum zone, Eastern Pacific Ocean - ETNP2014F14-07SV275 | ecosystem: Environmental > Aquatic > Marine > Oceanic ... | reverse complement strand
TATGTCTGTGGTTTAATCTTGGTATCCTGAGGTTATTTTTCTTATACGGTTATTCCTTCAGTTTTATTGAAACATGTTGTTTCATATATTTTTGATTTGATGCTGGTATATTTGTTTCGATTGTATATATATTTTCCTCTTTACTTATAACCCTACCATTACTAATTTTATCGATTATCACATTTGACATAACTTTAAACTGGTACTGCTTGTTTGCCAAACCTTCTATTACAATTTCAAACTTATTCTCTAATAATTCTTGATGAATAATTTTGGCCTCCTTACTGAAATCTCCTGAATTTGGTCTATTTACAAGTGGAATGGCACCTATTCCTTTATTATGAAAAATCTCTACAGTTGCTTGCTCATTTAACTTAAACTCTTCAAAAAACAAATCAATACTTTCAGCATTTTTTTTAACAATTTTTTTTACAACTTTGCCATTAATAAAAACTTGATCCACCACAGTACCTAGGGGAAAAGATAATGACATGTTCAATATACTCCCTTTTTCAAGAGCTTCATTTAACTTAAAAATAGTTGATGTTGATGTCCTTGACATTTCAAATTCAATCTTATGATTGCCAAAAATAATATTGTCTACTTTCACATATTTCCAGTGCCATGGAAAATGTGGATTTAAAGCAATCCTATTGGATAATGCATCTGGAAATATACCCAACATTCCCTCAGTTATAGGCTGTAAAACCATGGTTTCTGACCAACTTTGTTGACTACATACACCAGCTGGCTTAAATATTTCTCCATGCAAAGTTTCCTCGACACTTCCTTTGTTCCAATGATGATACATCAACAAATTATTCATAACATGGCTAAATCCGCTTACATAATTACCAGTTTTATATTCAGCCAAAGATGCCCAACCAGTGAATAATGGCCATACCATACCCGAATGATATGAATTAGGGTTATAACTTTTACTACTGTCAGGTAGTATCCTCACACCCCAATCAGTTGAATAAGAATTACTGGAAAAAGACGCTGCTGTTTTAAATGCTTTCACAGCATCTGTGACTGCATCAAAATAAATCGGTACTCCTGACAAAACAGTTTTTTCATGCATATATGTACCATCGATAAATTTTCCATTATAAAAATACTGACCTTCCTTATTCCAAAATTCTTTATCTATAATTTCTTTTACTTTTGTTGCATCCTTTTGAAAAGAAATGGACAAATCAGTTAGATTTAAATTTTCTGTAATATAAGAAGCCGCATCTAAAGCTGCTGCCCATAATCCTGCAAGATAAACCTCAGTATGGGTTCCAAAAAGAGGGCCTCCTTCTATCCAACCATGTCCAACATTGGTAATTTCAATTAAACCATCGTTATCTGTATCTGTACTATAACAATAGTTCATTGCTTTTTTAAGCGAAGGCCAAATTTCAGTTATATAGTCAATATCTCCAGAATACTTTAAATAATGAGCTGCCAAAACAATGTACAACGGTGTAGGATCAGATGCGTCATAATGAACCACACCACTTGTCGTTAGTTCATGGAAAATTTTCCCATTTAAACTTTGGTATTTGGTAAATACTTTTAGAATTTTTTTTACCATTTTATGTCCACCGTAGGTATTAACTGCAAAAGCGCTCCATTGAGCATCTCTTCCAAAATACCAAGCATATCCAGGTCGGCCACTAATTTTCTGTCCTCCATCCCAACCTCTGGATGTTGAACCAAGGCCAGCCACTAAAGTTGTTCCTATATCTGGAGTTTCTTGAAAAAACTGATCTGTCCTTACCAGTGCCCATTTATATCCGGTATTAAATTCATTATCGGGTGTAGATAACATCAGGCTATTACTGAGTAGTTTACTATAATAATCGGACGATTTCAGAAAAAGATTATTAAAATTTCTAGTTTCTGATTTAAACATATTTATGGTTTTTTCAATCCCTTTATCTCCACCAACTATATAAACACTAAATTTTCCTTTTGTATCATTAGCATCAAAACTAAAAATCCCACTTACTTGTGTTAAATCGGTTTTAGATGCAATATATTTTCCATTTTCAAAAGTGAACCCTTCATATTGTCCCAATAGAAAAGTCTTTGGCTTACTGCTAAAACTCATGATATTTACCAAGTCATTTTTCAGGGATGTGCTAACAACTGCATTTATTTTTGGTTCCCATTTATAAAAAATTGAAGAAGTGATTTTTTCCGAATATGGCCACATATAACGAAAATTAGATTTGTATTTTAGAACTATTTGGGCTATATCATTACCTTGGTATTCATAATGTATTATACCAACGGGCTTATCAATAGAAACAGTTGTTATTTCTTTAATATTCGTAGTTCCAATTTTGTATTCTCTAATCAATAACTCAGGAGATATTGTAATTGATGGTGTTAAATGGTTAAGCCATAATACAGTATCAGATTTTTTAAACAATATTCCTGTTTCTATATCTCGAAAAGACATGAATGGATTTATCCAAATTTCTTCAATTCCTCCTTTTTCATTCCCCGTAATAGACATTCGTCTCCCAGATAAAATTGTAATATCATCTGTTGCTTCTTGTTTCTTTATACTAATTGATAACTCTGGTAAATTCCAATTGGACGAATGAGAAATATTAATTTCTTCAAATTTTTGATCTAATAAGGTTACCTGCGGAGGAGTGTACTCCCAATAATTGGATTCAATATCTTTATTAATTCCATGCATATATTCAAATATGTTGGTGTAAAAATGCTTAAGTTCATAATTGTTATAATTTTCTTTAGCAAAATAAGAAAAAGCACCTATGACAATAATCTTACCTTTTCCTAATTGATATTCTAGCACTAATTTGTTATTTTCATGAAAAGTGATATATGTCCATTCAATACCAATCACCTTAGCAATACTAGAATCCGGTAATTGATTGTCAAAAAAACCAATTTTTCGAACTACATGATCTTTTTTACTTTTCCATGGAAAGGTACCTCCATGTAATCCATCAAAAATTGGATGGGATTTGAAAGAGTGAAAGCCTAAAGGCCTCCCAAAACCATCATCTTTAATTGAATCTGTTCTAATTTCTAAAATATTCTTCTCAATCCCCCAATCATTTAATAACCTTACAGCATCCATAGAAAGAATAAGATTACCTCCATTCATAACGAATTTTTTTAAAGTATCTCCTACACGGGTACTTTTATAAATTTCGTGATTATCAAAAAGTTGATGAATCCATATATGGGATAAATTAAGATTATCTAATTGACCTTTTACTAAAGTTGCATCATCAATTTCAAAGCCTTCAAAATTATATTTATCAACAATAAATTCAACAATTGCCTCTGATTCAGAATCTTTTAAACCATTTATCATTAAACCAATTTTTATTGGTTTGATAGAAGCTCTTTGTGTAAAGCCACCTAAACTAAATAACGATAACAATAATATATAGTATCCTATTTTTTTCATCTTATATTAATTCTTTTTATACAACTCACTATCATAAAGATTATTTACTACCTTATTTAATAATTTATATTTTATGTTTTTAGATAAGCTATGTAATTTTTTATTAAATTATTTAGTTGTCGAAAACTTATAGATACAAAGTGAATAATAAGTTTCTTCTGGATTTAATCTGGTTGAGGGAAAATGTTTTTTGTTAGGGCTATCTGGAAAATGTTGGGTTTCCAAGCAAAAAGCCGTTCTATGTTTATAGGATTTTCCTTCTTTTCCTATTATAGTGCCGTCCAAAAAATTCCCTCCATAAAACTGAAGACCAGGCTCATTCGTATATACTTCCATAACTCTACCTGAAATGGGTTCTACAACTTTTGCCACATAATTATATCCCTGATCGTTTTGATCAAGCACCCAATTGTGATCATAACCCAAACCAAATTTCAACTGTTCAAATTCCTTATTCACTCTTTTTCCAATTACAGTTAAGTTGCGAAAATCCATTGGCGTTTTTTCAACGGTTGCAATTATACCTGTCGGTATTAATCCTTCATCAACTGGGGTGTAATATGATGCGTTTATTTGCAATAAGTGGTCATTTATATCGCCATTACCAGCACCTTTAAGGTTAAAAAATGAATGATGCGTAAGATTAACTACTGTTGTCTGGTCTGTAGTTGCCCAATATTCAACTTTTAATTCATTGTTATCTGTAAGGTTATAAAGTACTTTAATAGTGAGGTTTCCTGGATAACCTTCTTCCATATGTTTTGATATGTAAGTAAGTTCTAATAACTGCTCATTAAGTTGTTTTGCATCCCATACTACTGCATCATACCCCTTGTTTCCTCCATGCAAATGATTAGCACCGTTGTTGGTAGCAAGTATATATTCCTTACTCTCCAAAGTAAATTTACCATGACCAATACGATTACCATAACGACCAATTAACGCTCCAAAATATTTCTCTTTAGCTGTAAGATAACCATCAATATTTCCATAACCCATTACTACATCTTCATAATTTCCCTTATTATCAACCAACCATAAAGAAACTACCTTACCTCCATAGTTTGTAATCTGGGTTAACGTACCATTTTTATTTTTAAGAGTGTAAAGAGTAATTTTTTTTCCATCCACTATTGTATCAAAATTCTCTTTATTAATTAATTTTATTTTATTTTCTAGAACTTCTTGACCTTTAGATATCAATGTACTCATAATTATAAAAAATGTAACTAAAAATTTATTGTTCATTCTTTTAACCCATTTACATCTGAAAATTGGATCATATCTGATTTTGTTGGAAACCATACAATCATGGACTCATCACCACGATTATTCCATGCATAATACGGAATCAGCTTTAATTCTTCTTTTTTAATTCCACTTGTTCCATTCGACTTACTCCCTAGTGAAATACTGGTTACATTTTTCAAGACCCCTTCTGAAATAATTTGTGTATTAACTCTAGATTGGTTTATATCATCAAGAAAAAATCGTTGAACAACGCCGCTATTATCAACTCCTTCAGCACAATAGACTAATGGACCCCTCGTAATAGCAACCCTACTTTCATTAGCTTCTACCAAATCAATTGACTTATTAAATCTTACCGGCATAGGCAACATAAGTTCAACCTCATCCCCAGGCTGCCATGTTCTATTGATAATGGCAAACCCCTTATCTAAAGAAACTGACACCTTTTCACCATTGACTTTTACCTGCCATTCTTCAGAAATATTTCCAATATAACTATACAATTTACCAGGGATAAACTGATTTCTAGCCCAAGTAGGTATTCTTAATTTTAGCGTAAATTTCTGTTTCTTTTCAGGTGTTAGTGTAAAATTTATCTTTTCATCAAAGGGATATCCAGATTTTTGAGTGATTGATACACTTCCTTCCTTTAGTGGTATATTCGTGGAATTACTGGCGTAAAAAGTAGCGTAAATTTCATTTTCTGTATATGAATACATCATGCCCGATACTTGTGGAATTAATCGCGCAATATTAGATGGACAACAAGCTGTTCCAAACCATGGAGAACGCCCTGTTTTTCCATGATTAAATGGGTTATTCCCGTCAGCTTCTAATGGATTCACATAAAAAAACTTGTTACCTTCAATGTTTACACCTGCCAACGAATTATTCAGAAGGGATATTTCTGCAACATCCATAAACTGAGCATCTTTGGTCAGTAAAAACATTCTGTAATTAAAGAAAACATTACCAACAGCGGCACATGTTTCATTATAAGCCTCTTTATTTGGCAATACATACTCAGGTCCAAAACCTTCTATTCCATGTACAGCTCCCAAACCTCCTGTGATGTGCATTTTTGTGTCTACTATATTGTGCCATATATTATTAAGTGCTCCATCATACTCACCAGTTCCTGTAAGCAAACTTACATCTGCCATACCTGAATACAGATATGTAGCGCGAACTGCATGGCCAACAGCTTTTTCCTGTTCTGCTACAGGTTTATGTTGCTGCGAATATGTAGGTGACATTACACCGCTGCCTTCAGGAATATATGTTTTCCCTCGAATATCTAAAAACTTCTTAGACATATTTAAGTAAAGTTCATTTCCTGTAACTCTATAAAGTTTAATCAATGCTAATTCAATTTCTTCGTGTCCTGCCGCCTGATTTACCGGAGTGCCATTATTATAATTTGGATCTCCTTCAAAAAATACTCGATTAATATGTTGTGCATTTTTTTCTGCTACTTTCAGCCACTTATCCTTTCCCGTTGCCTGGTAATATGCAACCGCTGCTTCGTACATATGTCCCATATTATACAACTCATGACTATGTAATACAAAAGAATAAGGTTTGTCTCCCATTCCACCACCACCCCAGGCATCATGATTTTTAGAAACACCGGTAGTATGAGCTACATATAAGTAACCATCTTCTTGTTGAGCTCTTGCAATGATATCAACAATACTATCTATGCGTTTTTCTAATTCAGGATTTGGGTTTTCCATTAGTATAAGTGCCGCTCCTTCCATAACCTTATATAAATCAGAAGATAAATATCGATGAGGATATGGAAGATCCGTGGTGTCTCCCTCTAAGAATTTTGCAGCTTTTTCTAAATTTTTTACTGCTGGAATTGTTTTGTCCAATGCAAATGGCACTAAAGTTTCTCCCTGTGTTTTTAATCTAGTTTTCCAAAAATCATCTTCAAGATGCACTTGGTTGAAAGCAACTGGCATCAGTTGAGAATCTTTTTTAGATGAAACATTTTCATCTACTTCTTCAGAACAGCTGATAACTAAAGGAACAAATAGTAAAAGAAGTAGCAGCTTTTTCATAGTATCCTTAAATGTAATAAAATTTAAAGAGGATTAAAAATACCTGAACTTACTGAAGATGATATGCCTGTTATTTAATTATTTGTATGTTTTATTAAACGCTTTTAACAAATTTTCTCCAGTTTTAATTAGCCAACTGAAATAATCGTCCCATTTTTCTTCGTTTTCTGATTCACATTGAAAATGAGTTATAATCCTTTAGTTTCCTTTTTCTTTATGATAGATATTTATAATTCCCACCCTTTTCTGTACTTGTAATGAAAATATTCATTAGCTGCATCACAATTTGTTATTTTCATGTTTTCAGCATTGTATTCTAGTGTTATGTCTGTAAAGTAAGATAATGAAAAGCTCAAATGGACTGCAAATAAAATGAAAGAAGCTGGGGTTAAATATTTTGCAGGAGCTCATTGCACTGGCATAAATTCTACTTACGAAATAAGAAAATTTATGGGATTATTATCTAAAAACGCTTTAGTTGGTTCAGTTGGAACGTATATTAACAAAGACGGTATTGTTCCAGGATATATGGAGTAGTTAAACCAAATCCACATCCCTCTAATTAACTTTATGGGGTTTTTTGACTTTATTAATCAACACTTTACATCATTTTACAGAGGATTTAGATCAAATTAAGAGTGCCATCTCAGACTTTTTAAGATATATTAAGTCAAGTGCATAAAAATCATTACATTTGTAGTGTTGTGTGTTGCTTAAGGCAACTAAATAAGCTTTCCATTTGGGGGGCTTTTTTTTTTTTAATTATATTTAAAATATGGATAGTCAGAATAATCGTTTTGAAACACTAAAGGATATTTTTAAGGATGTAAAAAATATTCTTGAAAAAATAAATAATTATGGGTTTTTTCAAAGATTATTTGCCTGGAAACTACTAAAAAAAGATTCAACAAAATTAGATTCAAAATTAGAGGATGTACAAGATATTATTAGCGATCTAAGAGAAAAATTGAATCGTCTTGATGATCTGAATGACTTAAAGGATAAGATAGCTAAGAAAGATGATGATCTTAAAGATCTTCGTGAAAAAAACACAAAGTTTGAGTCAACAATTGGAGTTGAAAAACAAAAATTAGTTGATGCTCAGAATAAATACCATATTATGATAACAAAACATGAAGATAAAGTAGATAAAGAAGAAAAAAGATTGGAAAAAGAAAGAATTGATGAAGAAAATATGAGAAAAGTATCATGGCAAACACATGAGTCAGATGTTGCTTCTTTTATTACTAACGAATGTATGAAATATGACATTAAATATGTGGGACCACAGGATTTTCCAGATAGGAAAAAACCGGATAACTCAATTTTTGTAGATGATAGGTATATTATTTTTGATGCAAAATCTCCAAGAGATAATCAGGATACAGCCACATTTGTTAGTGATATAAACACAAAGGTCAAGGATCAAGAAAAATATGCTAAACTACCTAAAGTTAAAAAGGATATTTATTTGGTCGTGCCATCTAATTTATACTCAGATATAAATAAGAAACATTATCCTCAGGGTAAATATGATGTGTGGATTATTACAATGGAACAGATTCCAGTAATGCTTGCTCATTATAAAAGAACCATGGATTATGAGAATTTTGAGGGATTAAGTCAAGATGATAAGGATGCCTTAATCAAAGAGATGGGAAATTTATCATTCAACTTGAGACGGAAGTTAATGGTAGATAGTATTTTTGGACAAAAGTTTTTACAAGCTTTAAAAAGCTCAAAAGATAATTTACCTGAAGAAATAAATGATGAGATAGAGAAAGTAGTCACAGATTCAAGAGATAATGTATCAAGAAAAGATTCTGGAAAACCACTTTCATTAGATACTTTAGAACGGGAACTAGATGAGACTAATTATTTATCTCAAAGTGTTGGTATACCTACACCTCCAATTGAAAAGAAAAGTGAGAAATAAAAAAAACCCTACTAAATGTAAGGTTTATTTAGTGGTACCACCAGGAATCGAACCAGGGACACAAGGATTTTCAGTCCTTTGCTCTACCAACTGAGCTATGGTACCAAAAGCAGTGGCAAAGATATTAATTTTAAAACAATTTTAGTGTTCTTCAAATGTTTCTGTAATTTTGACTAATATAATATTACAATGAACTTAATCTTTGATTTTGGTAATAGTTTAACTAAGTATTTTTTCATTCAAGATGATAAGGTAATAGATAGAGGTAGTTTTATCTCTAATAAGGTTGATGATAATATGTTAGCTATAAAAAATAAAAGATCAATTGAAAAATTGATTTATTCATCTGTTGTTGATGATAAAAGAGATGAGCTCTCAAGTATTTTTAAAAATTCAAAAATAATTTCCTTAAGAGATAAGACTATTAAACTTCCTTTTACAAATGAATATAAATCCGAAACTTTAGGTGATGATAGAGTAGCACTAGTTTCTGCTGGCTTAAGCTTATACCCAAATAAAGATCTGTTAATTATTGATATAGGAACATGTATTACTTATGATATAGTTACTATGAATAAAAAATATCTTGGTGGATCAATATCTCCAGGATTTAATTTAAGATATTCTAGTTTATCTGATCGTACATCTAATCTCCCAAAACTTGAGTTCAAGATTCCAAAATCTTTAATTGGAGATTCTACAGAAGAACACATTCATGCAGGAATATATTATGGCATAATTGGTGAAATTAGTTATAATATAGAAAGACAAAAGGTCAGGTTCCCAAATATAGAAATAATTGTAAGTGGAGGTGGTTCCAACTTTTTGCTTAATAAGGTAAAAAATGTAATCTTTGCTGACCAAGACTTTTTAGCTCATGGCTTAAATCATATTTTACAAACAAACTCTTGATGAATAAATATTTTTTATTAACCATATTATTTTTTAGTTCCAGTATACTTTTTTCTCAAACAAATACCGGTTCACCATATTCAATTAATGAACTAGGGGAAATAAATTTTTCTGGAAATGTTTCCAATTTATCTATGGGAGGAATTGATGTAAAGGTTGATTCAATAGAGGTTAACTTAAATAATCCTGCATCTTATGCTAAATTAAAAACATCAAACTATTTAGTAGGAACATTTTTTAAATTATCTAGCTTTTCTAATACCATTGCTAATGAAAATATTTCAAGCTCAAATATTAATTATATTGCTGTTGGAATACCAGTAAAAAAATTTGGTTTTGGCTTTGGGGTTCTGCCATATTCTTCTATCGGATTTAATCTACAGTCAGATGAATCCTATAATACTAACAATTCAGTAAACACGAGACTTTTTGCTGCAAATGGGGGTATAAATAGAGTCTTTTTTTCTGTAGGTTTTCCATTAACAAAATTCCTGTCTTTAGGCTTAACAACAAATTATAATTTTGGAAAATTTGAATATGAGTCTTTTAATCTTTATGAAGGAGTTAATTACGGTATTTATTCAAATAGTTCATCTGATATATCAGGATTTAATTACCAATTTTCTTCAAACATAGATATCCCTATCAAAAAAGATTTAAATTTTAATATAATGTTATCCTATTCTCCTAGTTCTATATTAAATTCTGTTAATACCCAGGATCTTTATACTTCTACAACTAATCTTATTAATTTAAATAGTTTAGGCGATTTTGTAGAAGTAAACCTAGAAGAAAGAGGTTTAAAATCTACAGAGCTTAGAGTCCCAAAAAAATATATATATGGAGTAGGCCTTGGAAATTATAATAAATGGTATATCGGAGCACAAATTGAAAAAAGGTTTTCGTCAAATTTCGAAAATAGATTCTTAAATATTAAAAATATAGATTATAGGGATTCAGAATCTTTTTCAATTGGAGGCTCATATATTCCGGAGTATTCTTCTTTAACAAGCATTTGGAAGAGAACAGTGTACAGGTTTGGAATTAAAAGTGAGAAAAAAAGTATTATTGTAAATAATTTGCCCATAAATCAATTTAGCTTAAATTTGGGGGTTGGACTCCCCCTTTCTGGGCTTTCTAAAGCAAATCTTGGTCTTGAGTTTGGTCAAATAGGGGAAGAAAATAATTTGATTGTTATGGAGAATTATTGGTCCATAAGATTAGGTTTATCTTTAAATGATATTTGGTTTATAAGAAGAAAGTATAATTAATGAAAATTAAAATGAATACCCCTAAATTTTTATTTTATTTGATTCTGTCAATTCCATTTTTTCAACTTCATTCTCAGAATGCTTCTAATGATTGTAGGGAAAAACTTTCAATATTTGCAGAATCTGCAAAAATAAAAAATTATAAAGCAGCATATGAACCATGGATGTCAGTGAGAACTAATTGTCCAACTTACAGTTTAGCTACTTTTCAATATGGAGAAATAATCCTTAAAGATTTTATTAAAAACTCTTCTAATGATGAAGAAAAAGAAAAATACATAACTGATTTACTAAAACTTTATGATGAATGGGCTGCAAATTTTCCTCAAAGAAAAGGTGTAAATCAAATAGGTAAAATATATAGCAGTAAAGGTCAAGCAATGATTGATAATAATTTTGAGGATAAATTAAAAATATATAAGACCTTTGAATATGCTTATAATAATGATGTCAAGAGTTTTTCTAGCCCTAAATCACTTGCTTACTATTTTCAAACAACATATGACTTATTTAAAATTGGTAACTCAGAAGTTAGCCTAGAGGTATTATTCAATAAATATGAAGAATTAACAGAAAAATTTGAATCGCTTAGAATAGATATTGCAAAAAAAGTTGATGTAATTCTTAAAAAAGAAGCGTCTGGAGTTGCGTTAACATCAAGAGAGGAAAGAAACAAAAGAATATATGATACTAATTCTAATGCTGTTGGTGCATACCTTCAACTTATTGATCAAAAGATTGAAAAAGAAGCGACATGTGATATCTTAATTCCTTTATATTCAAAAAGTTTCCAGGAAAATAAAAATAACCCATTATGGATTAAAAGGGCTGCAGGAAGATTGGATGGAAAAGAATGTTCTAATGACCACCTTTTTGTTACTTTAGTTGAACAGCTTCATAGTCTTGAGCCTTCAGCAGATTCAGCTTATTATCTAGGAATATTAAATGATAAAAAAGGGAATTTTAATGAAGCTCTTAAATATTATCAAGAATCAGTTACACTTGAAACAGATAACTATAAAAAAGCGAAAATTCTCTATAGAATTGCAGCAAAACTTAAAAATTCAGGAAGAAAAACTTCCTCTAGAAATTATGCTGAAAGAGCTCTTAGTTTTCAACCGTCTCTTGGTAAAGCTTATTTATTAATAGCTAGTCTTTATGCAAGTAGTGCAAATGGTTGTGGTGATACTCAATTTAATAAAAGGGCAGTCTATTGGTTAGCTGCTCAAACAGCTCAAAAAGCAGGAGGGGTTGATGCTTCAATTAGAAAGATAGCTAATAGAACAGTGGCAAGCTATAATGGAAGAGCTCCATCAAAAACAGATATTTTTACTGATGGAAGTCAAGGTAAGAGAGTAACCTTTTCATGTTGGATAAGGAGAAGCGTTAGAGTTCCATATTTATAGATGTCTAAACTTAGTTACTTTTTACTATTCCTTTTATTTATTCAATTTATGTCTTGTGATAATTCTGAATATATAACTAGTGTAAATATAAATGATAGAGTTCCTATTGGTATTGCAAAAGATTTTGAGATGATATATACAGATTCTATGAAAACTAGATCTTTAATTAAGGCTCCAACTCATCTAGATTTCTCTAACCATCCAATTAATTACTTTGAATTTATTGATGGTATAGAGATAATAATATTTGACGACAATAGAACGACTACAATAACTTCTGATTATGCTATTCTCTATAACGCATTTAGATTAATTGATTTTCAAGGTAATGTAGTTATAATATCTAGTTCTGGTGAAACCTTATTTTCAGATCAGTTATATTTTGATTCAGAGAATGAGTGGTTGTTTACGGAGGGAAAATTCCAATATACTGATGAGAATAATAATATAATTGCTAATAGATTGGATTCAAATCGAGAATTTTCTGATTTATTAACTGGAAGTTTAGTAGGATCAATAAATGTTTCAGATAACAATTAATTATAAATGAGAAGTTTTATAATTTCAGAAATAATATATTGGATAATTTCAGTAATATCAATTATTAGTGTTTTTCAGCATTGGAATTTAAATAGACAAAAGGCTTATATATTTATTCTGTTTGCAATATTATCTATGTTTATGGCAATATTTAGAAGATATTTTAGAAAAAAATATTCAAATAGAAATAGATGATAATCATCATTAGTCTTATCCTTTCTGCATTTTTTTCTGGTATGGAAATTGCCTTTGTTTCATCAGATAAACTAAATCTTGAAATTCAAAAAAAACAAATTGGATTTATTCCAAATATTCTGACACGAATCACAAAAGACCCTTCAAGATTTATATCAACTATGCTAATAGGTAATAATTTTTCTTTAGTTGTTTATGGGATTTTTATGGGAGAATTTATTTTCAACAACTTGCTTATAACCAGAGTAAATAATTTAAATGAGCTGAGTTTAGTTTTTTTACAAACATCTATTTCAACAGTTATAATTTTAATCACAGCTGAGTTCATTCCGAAAGTTTTTTTTCAAATTTATTCAAACTTTTTTATGAAAATCTTTGCTCTTCCTGCATATATCTTTTATACAATTTTTTCACCTTTGACAAGTTTGGTCATATTTATTTCAGATTTTATATTAAACAAGTTTTTTAATACAAACATAAAACATAGCTCCCTTTCTTTTACAAAAATTGAATTGGAGAACTACATTGAAAAGGAAATTCAACATTCTTCAGATGATATTGATTCTGAAATTGAAATCTTTCAAAATGCTCTAGAATTATCTGAAATAAAAGCAAGAGACATTATGGTTCCAAGAACAGAAATTATTGCTGTAGATGTTAGTATTGATATAGATGAGGTTAAAAAAATATTTATAGAAACTGGGTTTTCAAAAATCCCTGTTTATAAAAAATCTATAGATAATATTATAGGATATGTCCATTCTTTTGATTTTTTGAAAAAACCAAGTGATATAAAAAGTTTTCTTCTTCCTGTTGAATTTATTCCTGAACCTATGTTTGTTAATGAAGTACTTCAAATTTTAACTAGACAAAGAAAAAGTTTAGCCATTATTCTTGATGAATATGGAGGAGCTTCAGGGATTCTAACTATAGAAGATATTGTAGAGGAGCTCTTTGGAGAAATTGAAGATGAACATGATAATTTAGAATATTTTGAAAAGAGTATTGATGAATATACAATTGAAGTTTCTGCAAGATTAGAAGTTGAATACATTAACAATAAATACAAATGGGAGCTTCCTTTGGATGATTCTTATGAAACGTTAGGAGGATTAATATTTGATAAAACTGAAAATATTCCTAGTGAAGGAGAAGAAATAATAGTTAAAGATTACAAGATTAAAATTAAAGAGGCAACTTCTTCAAAAATTGAAAAAATTGTAATTATAAAAAACATTAAAGAAGAATAGTAAAAATAAATTCTAAGTTGTAATTTCGAACCTTTAAATCTAAACTATGGCTATACTAGGTCAAATAAGAAAAAGATCGTTTGTTCTAATAGTAGTTATTGGGATGGCATTATTTGCTTTTGTTATATCAGGAGTATTTGTGGGCTCTGGCTTATCTCAAAATCAAACAATAGGAGAGGTAAATGGAGAGAAGATAGATTATGAAACCTTTAATTTGTTGGTGCAACAAACTCAAGATTTTTATGGACTTGACTTAATTAACGCTGTAAATTATGCTTGGGAAGTAGGAATAAAAAATATTGTATTAACTCAAGAATTGGATAAATTAGGAATAAATGCCGGCAAAGATCAACTTGAACAAATAGTGTCAGCTGAACCTTCAATTGTTTCAAATCCAGAGTTTCAGAATGATTTAGGTCTTTTTGACTTTACTAAATTTAGTAGATACATAAATCAGCTAAAATCAATGAATCCAACTGCATATAATTCCTGGAAAATTCAGGAACAAAATGTTATTGCATCAGCAAAACAAAAAATTTATTTTAATCTAATTACATCAAGTATAACATATACTGACGTAGAATCAAATTTAGAGTATCATTTAGAGAATGATAAAGTAACAATAGATTATATAAAAATTCCTTTTAATGAAATTCCTGATTCAATATTCAAAATTACGAACTCACAGATATCAAATTTTATTAAAAAAAATAAAAACAACTATATTATTGATCCATCAAGAATTATAGAGTATGTATTTGTTCCTGATGTTGCTTCTCCTCTTGATGAGAATAATATTAGAACTAATCTTGAATCAATAAGGGATGGAATAATTCAATATAATGATGTAACTAAATTAGTTGATAGTATTGAAGGGTTTAAAGATGTAAAAAATATAGTTGAGTTTGTTGAAACTTATTCAGAAAAACTATATGACTCAATATACAAGACTAGAGATCAACTTTCTGGAGATTTTCGAGATATATTATATGGATTAAGAAAAGGGAAAACTTTTGGTCCATATAAGGATGGAAATTATTATGTATTATCAAAAATGATTGATAAGAAAAGAGAAGGAGGTGTTAATAAAGTTTTATTAGCTAATATTCATCAACAAATAGTCCCATCTAATGAATCTTCAAATCAAAATTATAGACTTGCCTCACGGATTGAATTTGATGCAAAAACCAATTTATCATTAGATCAAAATAATTATAGTTATAGTGTTCAGAATTATGAAACTTTAAACCCTTATGACTCTGGAATTCCTGGTATAAGTGATTCTAGATCAGTAATTAAATGGATTTATGATGAGTCAACGAAAGTAGATGAAATAAAAAGATTTACTTTAACTGAAGGATATTTGATTGGTAGAATTAAAGAAATAAACAAAGAAAGACTTCCAGGGGTAGGTGATGTTTCAGATAATGTAAAAAATGAAATTTTAAAGAAAATAAAATTTGATTATATAAAGAAAAAGTATAAAACCCCAACTATTGAATCAATAGCAGAAGATTATAATATGGATATTCAAAGGGCTTCAGCTGTTACTCAATATGATCCTGTACTTGTTGGAGCAGGAGCTGAGCCTTATATTATTGGAGCATCTTTTGCCCTAGAACCTGGAGAAGTTTCAAATTTATTATTAGGGAAAGAAGGAATTTATATTATTCACTCTATATCAAAAGAAATAGCAGAGGATTTAAATTTGAATAGTGCTATTTCAAGATCACTCAGTGATAGAGAGATTGAAAGAATCTTCTCTCTTATACCGGAGGTGCTTGAATCAAGTGCTGACATTAAAGATAATCGAAGTTTGTATTATTAACCATTTCTTTAAATGTAAAGACCTTATTAAAACCTTTATCAATAAAATACTTAGAGGGATTAAACTCACTTGAACTTAAGATAAAGTCTCCACCCCATGCACCAAGACTTTTAATTGAACCTTCAAAATCTGAAAACAACTCACTTTTTACAGTCTTTCTTTTTAATATAGAAGATAAAATTTGTTCATGCGAATCTAATAAAGAATTAAACTGTTTTTGATTATTAGTTATTGATATTTCTTTCGAAATAGAAGAAACTTTTTCAATATCAGAATTTGATACTTTGAGTTTACTATAGTTTAAAATTTCTCCACGTGAATCCTGTTTTTTATTTAAATAAATAAAAAAAAGATTATCTATAAACGGGGGATTAAATTTAGTTTTTTGAATTGATCTTTTCCCCTTTTTAAGACTGTATATAAGTGGATAATTAACTCTAGAACAAGCTATATCATAACCACTTCCTCCAAATGTTTCATTTAAAATTATATATGGATCAACATTTGCTAAGCTTGATAAATTTGATATAAGGGTTGACGAACTTCCTAATCCCCACTCCTTGTCAAAATTTAATTTTGTTTTAATTTCACAACCATTGTTATTTAAAAAATTAGAATTATGATTTCTAATTGACTTAAGTATTTCATTAAGTCTTTTTGATACACTATAGTCTGAAGATTCAATTATTTCCAGTTTATCCTTATCTACTATTGTATTGAACCAAACATGATTCTTCATATCATAACTAGTCCATTTAATAAGATTATTATCAATCTCTTTATAATTTAATGATTGACCACAACTTAATGGTAAAGCAAATGCTTCAGCTCCATCTAGAACTAAATATTCTCCTGTAATCAGTAATTTACCATAGCTATATAAGTTCATAAAACTAATTTAAGTTTAAAAAATCTTGAACAGCTTTACTTGTAATTTTCTTTTCTTTAAAGAAAACTTTAGCATTTTCAATTTGATTTTCAGTTGCATTATTTTTTTTCAATAAATTAATCAAATGCATTTTCATATGACCTTTTTGTATACCTGCAGTTATCAATGATTTAATTGCAGCAAAATTTTGAGCTAGCCCAGCTGATGCTATTATTTCCATCAAACTCGATGAGTTCGGTTTGCCAAGTAACTTATGAGATAATTTAACCATTGGATGTAGATCAGTTATTCCTCCAACTGTACCTATAGATATAGGCAGTGTAAGCTTAATAGAAAAGATATTATTATCAATAGAGCATTCAGTCAACCCTTTATATTCTCCATCTTTGCAAGCAAAGGAGTGGACTGAAGCTTCAACTGCTCTAAAGTCATTACCAGTAGAAATTAAGATTGAATCAACACCATTCATTATCCCCTTATTATTTGTTACAGCTCTTCCTAAATCTATTTTAGAAATCTCGACTGCATGAAAGAATTTTTCTGCAAACTCTTTACTATTTAACCCATTAATTTCTCCAATTTCATCAATTTGACACTCTGCGTTTGCTTTTACAATACAATTAGGTGTAGAGTTAGACAGAATAGACATTATAATATTTATATCTTTTTCTTTTTCTGTTAAGTACTCAGGAATTTTTATTTCTTCACACATTTTTTTTGTAATAATTTCTAGGCATGAGTTTATAAAATTTGCACCCATAGAATCAACAGTGTTAAATGAAATAGAAAGCTGATAATAATTATTGTATTTCCTTGACATATCAATAAGATTAATAGAGTTAATTCCACCTCCACGCTTTATCATTTTTGATGAAATTTTAGAAGTTGCATCAATTAGTTTAGATTTACTATCATCAATAAATTTTTTTATCTTTTGAAATTCTCCATTAAATAAAAAGTGAATTTGGCCAATTTTTTCTGAGCTAATCACTTTAGCTCTAAATCCTCCTTTATCATACCAGAATTTTGCAGAATTAGATGCAGCGGCAATAACTGAGCTCTCTTCTATTACCATTGGTAAACAATAATTTTTATTATTAATTAGAAAATTAGGTGCAACTGAAAATGGGAAATAAAAATTTGATAGTGTATTTTCAGAAAAAGTATCATGTATTGACTGAATGTTAATGTCATTATTTAAATATTTATCTAAGATTTCTAAATCCTCTTTTGAATTGCCCAAATAATTAGAACAAATCCATTCAATTTTTTCTTCTTTTGAAAGTTTTGAAAAACCAATTATTTTTTTTGACATAATTTTCTTTTCTTTATGTAAATATAAGGTAAATGAATCTCAATTTAATTTATCTTTTTTAGTAGTCAATCTATACGTATGAGCCACCTTTTTAATGGAGATGAAATAAACCAAAGAACAATTCTAGGTCATCCGTCAGGACTCTTCACATTATTTTTTACTGAGATGTGGGAACGTTTTTCTTATTATGGGATGAGAGCTATTCTTGTTCTATTTCTAGTCTCATCTCTTGGTGATCAAGGATGGGGATGGGAAAGAAAAGATGCTTTAGTTCTCTATGCATGGTATACAGGGTTGGTATATATAACACCAATTTTTGGAGGGATTATAGCAGATAAGTATATAGGTTATAGAAAAGCAGTGATTATTGGAGCTTTTTTAATGACATTGGGTCATGCATCTATGGCTCTAGAGGTATTTTATGATTATTATCTATACATAGGTCTTAGTTTTTTAATTTTAGGTAATGGATTCTTTAAACCAAATATATCTTCAATTGTAGGACAGTTATATAAAGATGATGGTAGAATAAAGGATGCTGCATATACAATTTTTTACATGGGTATAAATTCTGGAGCCTTTTTAGGTATTTTACTATGTGGTTATATTGGAGAGACAGTAAATTGGCATTATGGTTTTGG
>Ga0066860_10000390_pt1 | contig 19139 bp, 18 predicted proteins | sample ETN07SmetaG_FD_65601 | JGI IMG/M metagenome (GOLD analysis project Ga0066860, IMG submission 65601) | Marine microbial and viral communities from oxygen minimum zone, Eastern Pacific Ocean - ETNP2014F14-07SV275 | ecosystem: Environmental > Aquatic > Marine > Oceanic ... | reverse complement strand
CGCCCTGATACCCCGGCTGTCGCGGCAAGGCTATAGGGTGCTTTGATCTGCGACGCGATGTCGTAGGCCGGGCGCTGTGCGGGGGATGTCTATCGAGGGAGAGTGTTGGCTGGGATGGTAGAATACCCCAGTCAGTCGATCCCGTTCATCGGCTTACGTCACGAGAAGCAGAATCAGGGGCGCTTTTGGGGGCATTTGGGTGCCCAGAGGCGGCAGGATATCCATCTCGGTAGGTGGCCCTTTTCGGAGGCTAAAAGGACAGACAGGCAGTATCTTGATCCTAGGATGGGAGCCCAGCGCCTCCCAGAAGGACTAACCCAGAACAGCAAAAAATAGTGAGGAAGAGCCGCCCCGCCCGAACACCTCTAAGGATGCACGGACGGGGGATTATGGTGGGGATAGCGAACTGGAAGGTTTAGAGATCGACCGTTCACCATACTTTCTGCAACTGCTCGAAGAGCGCGGCGATCACCGGGTCTTGCATCCTGTCCTTGAACGCAATGAGTATAAGGCAGGCGGGCACGTGCAGGCTCTCGCTGACGGTAAGGCCAGAACTTTGACGTTCATGTAGCGCGATGGACTCGCGGCATAGGCTCAGCCCCACACCAGAACGGACCATTTCTAGCATAGAGGCTTCATGGTCGACCAGCGCGACCACCTTTTGACGGCAGTTATGCCGCGCAAAGATGTTTCCTAAAAGGCGATTATGGGCCGAGGCGGGCGAGGTGCCGATCCAAGGAAGGGTTGCAAGCTGCGCCCAATCATCAGTGGAGAGCTGCGCCTCCCAGCCTGCGGGTGCAATGACGCGATAGGAGAATTGAGCTAGCGTTTTGGTATGCAAAGGCCGTGTCGAAGGAATTGAATTCGCTTCATCTGGATCGGTGAGGTAGAAGCCTGCATCAAGCTGGCGTCCCTTCAGCATGCGCAGGATGTCACCGCTGATACCGTGTACCAACTCTGTCGTCACTTTGGGATGGGCCTTGCCCAATTGGCTTAGCAACCGTCCAAGACGGATGAACTCAGGATCGACAATCGTGCCGATTTTCAGTTTGCCTGACAGCTCACCAAACTGCGTGCTCGCGCGGCGATGGAAATCGGACATGGCAGCGAGAACCTGCTCTGCCAGCGGTAACAGTGCCGTGCCATCAGGCGTGAGCACCAGGCCGCGCGGCGATCGGGTGAACAGGGTGACACCTAGGTCCGTGCTTAGTCGTTTAATCTGATGGCTGAGCGCGGGTTGGGTGAGGTTAAGCACCTCGGCTGCACGCGAGACGCTGCCCTCACGCGCGACGGTTGCGAAAGCCAGAATTCCATTCACGTTCGTCAGCCTATCCATATTAGAATCTTTAATATCAGGCGAAGGAATTTGTCATTAGGAAAGCCGCGCATGGCTAACTAAACCTTGGCTGATGTTGCAGCGGCGTGGGGGCGTTGGCGTAGTGAGTTGCGCGGTTCGATCGCAGCGAGCCCCCTCGCACGAATGCTGCAGCAAGAACAAAGGGGAGGCCGGGTGGTGTCGCAAACCGAGAGTGAATTCGACTTTATCGTCATTGGGGGCGGTTCCGCGGGGTGTCTTTTGGCCAATCGGCTAAGCGCGGATCCGAGCAACCGGGTTCTGCTGCTCGAAGCGGGGCGGCGGGACAACTATCACTGGATCCATATTCCTGTCGGGTACCTCTATTGCATAGGCAATCCGCGTACCGATTGGATGTACAACACCGAGGCTGATCCCGGGCTGAACGGCCGGGTCTTACGCTATCCGCGCGGCAAGGCTTTAGGAGGCTGCTCTTCTATCAACGGCATGATCTATATGCGCGGGCAGGCCAGAGACTACGACAATTGGGCGTCCCTTTGCGGGGACGAGGACTGGGGCTGGGAAAGCTCTCTGCGCGATTTCATGGCGCATGAGGATCATCAAAAGCTTGAAGATGGCGCCGACCCGACCACGGGCGACAACAGCCGATTTTCCGACATGCATGGCCATGGCGGGGAATGGAGAGTTGAAAAGCAGCGGCTGCGCTGGGACGTCTTGGATAGCTTTGCCGATGCGGCAGAACAGGCAGGAATCGAGAAGACAGAAGATTTCAATTCTGGTGACAACGCAGGTGTTGGCTACTTTGATGTGAACCAGCGCTCTGGTTGGCGGTGGAATACGTCCAAAGCTTTTTTGCGGCCCGCCAAGGATCGGCAGAACCTGACGATCTGGACTGAAGCACAGGTAGAAAAGCTGGTATTCGGCGCTAATCCGCAAGGACAGCTACGCTGCACCGGCGCGCGGGTTCAACGTAAAGGGCAGGCGATTGAGGTGACTGCGCGGCGTGAGACAGTACTATCAGCCGGTGCGATCAACTCCCCACAGATATTGCAACTGTCGGGTATTGGCCCGGCAAACTTGTTAAAGACGCATGGCATCGAGGTGGTGCGAGACGCTCCTGTTGGGGAAAATCTTCAGGATCACCTGCAGATCCGTGCGGTCTATAAGGTGGCGGGGACACGAACACTGAACACATTGACGGGGAACCTTTTGGGTAAGGCCGCCATTGCGGCAGAATATTTCTTCAAGCGTTCCGGTCCGATGAGCATGTCCCCCAGTCAGCTCGGGGCGTTCACGCGCTCGGACCCGAAACGGACTTATGCAAATCTCGAATATCACGTGCAACCTCTGAGCCTCGAAGCCTTCGGTGACGACCTTCATAAGTTTCCGGCAATTACGGTCAGCGTTTGCAACCTCAACCCATCCAGTCGCGGGCATGTCCGGATTCGGTCTGCCAATTTCCGCGATGCGCCGATGATCTCGCCAAATTATTTGGCGACAGAAGACGACCGCAAAGTTGCCGCCGACAGCCTACGCCAAGTGCGCGAGATTATGGCGAAGCCTGCGATGCGGCCTTATGAGCCGGAAGAATACAAGCCCGGACCCCAATATCAAAGCGACGCAGATCTCGCCAAACTCGCGGGAGATATCGCCAATACGATCTTTCACCCTGCCGGTACGGTCAGAATGGGAAGGCTTGACGATGATCGCGCCGTTCTCGACCCGCACCTGCGAGTGAAAGGCGTAGCAGGGCTGCGGGTGGTCGATGCCAGTGTCATGCCGGAAATAGTCAGCGGAAACACCAATTCGCCCACTTTGATGGTCGCGGAAAAAGCAGCACGCTGGATTCTTGCCGGCCAGTAGACACCCCATTTCCCGAGGAGGAAATATGCGAAACTCTAAATCCAACCTTCCTTTGACCGGGGTAAAAGTCATCGACTTCGGTCAATATATCGCTGGCCCTGCCGTGGCGATGTTGCTGGAGGATCTGGGCGCTACTGTCGTACATATTGATCCCCCGGACGGACCGATGTGGGACAGCCCGGCCAATGCTGCGCTGATGCGCAATAAGATGATTGTAACGCTTGATCTGAAATCAGAAGAAGGGCTGGCGCAGGCACGGGCGCTTTGCGCCGAGGCTGACATCATTGTTGAAAACTTCCGCCCCGGCAAGCTGGCCGCACTCGGAGTAGACTTTACCGAGATGCGCACCGCGCGGCCCGAGTTGATCACCGTGTCTATCCCCGGGTTCGCCTCCAACGATGCCGAACGGCGTGAACAACGCGCGTTTGAAAGCGTCGTCGCGGCGAGTTCCGGGGTCTTTACGGACATGGGTCTAAATCGTGTCCTTATGGGGTTGAACCCGTCCTTCTCTCCCTTGCCGCTGTCGTCAGCCTATGCCTCGCAGATTGCAGCCTCGGCCACTGTGCTGGCGCTTCAGTCGCGGCAATTGACCGGATTGGGAGATCATATCGAAGTGCCGCTGGCCGTCGCTGTGATGGAAGGACTGTGCTACAATTCAATCAAGGTCGCAGATATGCCGCAGCGCTATCTGACGCAGCGCGAGATCGAAATCGAACGCCGCCGTGTCGAAGGCCTGCCCATGAACGTTTCATATGAGGATTTGCAAGAACTACTGGATCCGTTCTTTCGCAGCTACATGTGCAAGGACGGGCGTATGTTCTACGTCGTTTGCCCCAGCCATAAACACCATGCCCGGCGCTGTCTTGAGGTGTTGGGCCTTTATGACGAAATGGTTGAGGGGGGGCTTCGGGAAGAAGACGACACCTATAAGCCGCAGGCGGAATGGGAGTCAGATACCTCACTTGGTGTCTATCCGATGCCGAAACCTTGGGCCGATAAGATCGCGGCTCGGATGAAAGAAGTCTTCATGACCCGGACCTCTCACGAGTGGAAACGCATGTTCGGGCGGGCTGGAATTCCGGGCGCACCGCAACGTTGGTTGCAAGAGTGGATTAATGACGAATACGCCGAAGCTTCCGGCCTGATGATCGACGTCGATGATCCGATTTACGGAGAGATGACCCAACCCGGCCCGGTGGTGTGGATGGAAGAAAGCGGCGAAGAGGCGCTGGCCACCGCACCGCGCCAATGGGTTGAATTCGATGTGGCCCTGAAGGCTTTGCGCAAACTTCGGACTGATATCCCCGAACCGGAAGAGGGCATTGATCAGGAGGGCTGGCTCGGGCGTTCAAGTATTGGACATGTGTAACGTGATCGCAGGGCCGCATGCCGCAAGCTATCTGGCGCGGTTCGGTGCTGAAGTGATCAAATTGGACCCGGCCACGCCGCTTTACGACAGCTGGAACACCGTGATTTACGGGATGAGCCAAGGGCGGGGAAAGAAATCCATTCTGGCGGACATCAAATCTGAGCATGGTCGCAAGGTTTTTGAAGACCTTGTGAAATCGGTTGATGTGATCTTTTGGAATGCGCCCGACAGTCAGATCCGCCGGATGGGCCTTGATGCTGAAAGCCTGCGTAAGCTGAATCCCGAAGCGATCTTTTGTAAACTTGACTGCTTCAGCGGCGTTCAACGCGGCGTGCGGACCGATTACATCGGCTATGACGACCTCGTACAGGCTACAACGGGGATCATGCTGCGCTTTGGCGGTGCGATGGACCGGCCCGAAGAGCACGCCCATGTGGGCACCATCGACGTGATGTGTGGCTTCGGCGGCGCTTTGGCTGTGGCGGCGTCGCTTTACCAGAAACACCGTTTCGGTCGGATCGGGCGGGGGCGTACCTCGCTGAGTTCAAACAGCGGCCTGCTGCAAATCCCCTTCGCCTATGATTTCCGGGGGCGGGGCCTCTTCGATGAACCTTCAGGGCCGGAAGTGAATGGTTACGACCCGCTCAGCCGTTTTTACAGTACCGCTTCGGGGGTTTATATCCTGCTCAGCGCCTATGAAGCAGACCTACCTCGTTTTCGTGCTGTGGAAGGACTCGAAGACCTGCCAAATGTGCCTGCGGAAGAGCGTGCCGCTTTTCTGGCGGGGGCTTTCCAGTCCCACCCCGCAACCGAATGGATCGCCCGGTTGCGTAGTGCCGATATCGGCTGTGCGTTGTGCAATAACATCGACGAATTACGCTCAGAGAATATGCGCGAGCCGGATGGCTCGCCGGGCACCGAACGGGGCAGTTACTCATTCTCGCAGTATGCAGATCATCCGAGTGGCCATGAGGTCATTCAACTTGACCCCTACGCCGTGCGTCCGGAACGAGGGCGGGTCTTTGCGTTGCCGCCAACCGAGAAGTTCGGAGCCTCCACGCGCATGGTTCTGGCCGAGCTAGGCTATTCCGATGGCGCGATCGAGCGGATGTTGAAATCGGGGCAGATCAGCGAAAGCTGGAGCGGAGAATACCTGCCTAGCTAGCAAAAAATTAGGGCGGCGCCGAACGGGCTGCCCTTCCTTTGCAGCGTACTCGGACAACCAAGGTGCTGCGTTACCCGAATGGTTCGGACCAGTCATGTCGTGCATCGGTGTACGGCAAGTGGAGGATGCTGTCTGGATCTTATTGCCATGATGGAGGATATATGGCCTACAAACCACCCTTAATGGATTTGCACATCGCAACCACACGCCGGGGATTCTACTCCGGCTTTACCCGCAGTGTCGCTATTCCATCGAAAATTCTGGTGAGCGCCCTTATCGTCTGGGCGATAACCGTCCCAGCGAATGCTGCTTCTGTACTGAACGCGCTCAATGGCGCAATGCTGAGCAGTTTTGCCAGTTGGTACATTTGGGTGGTCGCGCTCTTTTTACTGCTTTGCATCGGTTTGGCGGTTGTGCCCTCAACCGGCCGCCTGGTGCTCGGGCTGCCTGATGACAAGCCTGAATTTTCGCGGTTTTCGTGGTTCTCTATGATGTTTGGCGCGGGGATTGGCTTTGGTATGCTGACCTTCGCAACTGCTAAGCCAATGCACCACTTCGCAAACAATCCCAATGTTATCATGGGCGAGACGACGGGTTCGGCAAGCAGCAATGTGACGGCGGCCTATGTATGGTCTTTCCTACATTGGGGTTTTTCGGCTTGGGCCTGCTATGCGCTGGTTGGGCTGTCCTAGGCCTATTTCTCCTATCGCCGCAGCTTGCCGCTTACAGTCCGTTCAGGGCTCACGCCCCTTTTCGGAAAACGCTTGTCCGGCATTGGCGGGCATGTCGTCGATATTGTCGCCGTGGTCGCCACGATCCTCGGCGTAGCCCAGACCTTGGGCTTTGGCGTTGAGCAGTTTGTTGCGGGGCTTAGTCGTATCGGCTTTGGCGATTGGATTATATCTGAGGATGGCAAACCATCGGCTATGGGGATCGTGGTCGCACTGATTGTTATCCTCGGAGCCTCCACGCTCTCGGCCCTTTCAGGGGTCGGGAAAGGGATCAAGTGGCTGTCTAACTTGAATATGGGGCTGAGCTTTTTCCTATTGGCATTCTTTTTCCTCTTCGGGTCCACCTTCTTTGGCCTCGGATCGTTGGTAACTGGGCTTTTTGCTTATTTGGTAGAACTGCCCGGAATGCTGTTCACTGTTTGGCATGCGGATGGAACTGAGACGGGTGACGCGTTGGCCGCGTGGCAGGGGGGGTGGTCCCTTTTCTATTGGGCATGGTGGATCGCCTTCGCCCCCTTCGTCGGTGTGTTCTTGGCGCGTATTTCACGGGGGCGGAGCATTCGTGAGTATGTATTGGGGGCAATCGTTATCCCTTCGTTGATGTGTTTCGTTTGGTTCACAATTGTCGGCGGCACAGCGATCGATCTTACCCTAAATGCCACAGCAGGAGATGCGATTTCAGGTGCTGGTCAGGAAAGCCAACTCTTCGTAGTGCTTGACCTCATTCTGGCAGATGGACTGGCATGGGGGATGACCGCGATTGTTGTAGTTTTGTTGCTGACCTATTTAGTTACAACAGCAGACTCGGCGATCTTGATCGTGAACACGATCAACGCGGCGGGGGAGGAAAACCCAAAGGGTCGTGCGCACATCGTCTTTTGGGGCGTGGCGCTCAGCCTTGTCGTAGGCGGCTTGCTACTGGTTGGAGGGCTCAATGCCATCAAGACAGCGATGGTGATCGGGGCGTTGCCCTTCAGCTTTGTTATGTTCTTGATGTGCATCGCGCTAGTTAAGGCGGTCATCCGTGACGCCATTCGCGACAAGAACGGCGTTCAAAGTTTCTCCGCTGCAGAGTAGTCGTTTTGCGGGGGGGCATGCTCTGCGCCCCCGTATATTGTACTTAAGTTCGCAAAAGATGCGTTCGGAGCACTGCTCGATTGCGGCATCAGGTTTGCGTGGGAAACCGCCGCTCTAAATCCGCAACCTGTTCAGCTGTGAGGGGCCGCGTTTCCATCGCTTGGAGTGCGAGGAATAGTTTTGCGGTCTCCTCCAACTCCTCGGTTGCATAGACCGCGTCGGACAGCGATTTCGCCGATACAACTGGTCCGTGGTTCGCCAGCAGAACAGCATGATGGTCCGAAGCCATTTCGCCGACTGCTTTTGCCAGTTCGATATCCCCCGGAGCGAAATAGGGAATGAGGGGGAGCTTGCCGACACGCATGACGTAATAGGCCGTCAGCGGCGGCAGAACATCCTTATGGTCAATGCATTTCAGGCAGCTTACGGCGACAGAATGGGTCGAGTGTAGATGCACGATGGCCGATGCGCCGGAGCGTTTTGCATACATTGCCATATGTAAGAACGCTTCTTTGGTGGGGGCGTCACCTGAAATGTGGCGGCCTTCGGGGTCTAACAATGACAGGCGCGCTGGATCGAGGTCTCCCATGGAGGAGCCTGTTGGGGTCATCAGCCAACCGTCGTCGACCCGTACACTGATGTTCCCGGAGGAGCCAAAGCTCAGCCCTCGGTTATAGAGCGACGCTGCACGGCGCACGATGTCTTCGCGGATTTTTGCATCACTCATGGCAGCACCTTTAGGGCATCTTCGAAAAAGCTGGGTTGACCAAAATTTCCAGACTTCAGCGCCAATGTTAAGGGCCGGTCCAATGCTCGGGTCCACGGCACGCCCGGCGCGATCTCGGGACCAATTTCGAGCGTTTTGATCTGAAGGGCCGAGACAACTGCGCCGGAAGTTTCTCCTCCTGCGACCACCACTCGATGAAAGCCCGCCTCGGTAAGGCGCTGAGCAAGGGCGCTTAGAGTGTCTTCCATCATTTGCCCAGAGGCGGCCACGCCGTAGCGTTTCTGGATACCGGCCACTTCTTCTGGATCTGCCGACCCGTAGATGATTACTGGGCTGTCGGTAGGCTGGGCTTTTGCCCATTCCGCCAATTCAGTCACCATCTCCTTACCAGCTGCGATTTTATCGATGTCGACCTTTGCATGAGGCCATAGTGCCTTGGCCTGTGCAAGCTGCGCGCGCGTGGCGGCCGAGCAACTGCCCGCCAAAATCAGCGCGCGGCCTTCGTTTGGCAGAAAATCGGTATCTTGCTTCGGGGCTATTTTGCCCCGTCCGCGGAAATTGGCTGGCAAACCAAGCGCGATACCCGAGCCGCCGGTGATCAGCTTGTGATCTGTCGCAGCTTTGCCGATGGTTCGTAGGTCGGCTTCGTTGAGCGCGTCGATGACGGCGTAAGAAACGCCTTCTGCTATCAGCGCTTCCATTCTTGCGCGGATGGCTGGCACACCTTGTTGAACGATTGATGCGGGAATGAGTCCTACCTTGCCGGTGGATTGCGCCTCCATCAGACGCATAAGGTTTGAATCGCGCATTGGCGTTAGCGGGTGATCTTTCATCGAGCTTTCCGCCAAGGGCAACTCTTCGACGAAGAGCACGCCGTTGTAGATTGTCCGGCCATTCTTAGGAAAAGCAGGGCAGATCAATGTGAGTTCGCAACTCAGCGCTTCGCGCAGCGCATCAGCGACTGGCCCGATGTTTCCTTTCGGTGTTGAATCGAATGTTGAGCAGTATTTGAATAGGATTTGTTCAGCGCCCTCCGACTGGAGCCACTCCAAAGCGGCCAAGGACTCGGCAATTGCATCCTCTACTGGCGCCGTTCGTGATTTCAGCGCCACAACAACCGCATCCGCATCGCCATAGGTCGCTTCGGGGCCGGGGACGCCGATGACCTGAACGACCCGCATCCCTTCACCGACTAATGTATTGGCAAGATCTGTGGCGCCGGTGAAATCATCGGCGATAGCGCCAAGAACGATGGGCATTTCAGTATCCTTTCAGATCGATATCGCGTTCGAGAGCCGCGATAAGTAGATTTGCGGTTGCACGGTTGGTTGCGACAATCGCTTGATACAGCGCTGAGACCCGCAGCAGGGCTTTGACGTCCACATCGTGGGGTACCGCTGAAAGCGGATCGAAGAAAAAGACCAAGGCATCAATTCGGCCCTCTGCGATCATCGCGCCAAGCTGTTGGTCGCCCCCAAGCGGTCCGCTTAGCAGCCGGGTGATCTTGAGCTTCGTTTCCAGAGCGATACGTTTGCCCGTCGTGCCGGTGGCATAGAGTGTTTGCTGCGCCAATACCGCCTTATGGCGGGTAGACCACGCAATTAAAGCGTCCTTGCAGCCATCATGAGCGACCAGCGCAATCCGCATCGGTTACCCCTTAAGGCCGGCCACGACTTCGCGTGTTGTTGCAAGGGTGCCCATATCGCCGCCAAATTCCATCGGGCGCAGCGCATTGGCGGAAAAACCCTTATCGACGGAAGCTTCGATCAAAGCGGCCGCGTCGGTATACCGACTGTCGCCTGAGCGTTCGCCAAGGTAGTCCAGCATCAGGGCTCCGCTCAGGATTGCGGCAAGTGGGTTCGCCTTGTCCTGCCCCATGATATCAGGGGCGCTGCCATGGGCGGGCTGAAAAAGACCGTTCTCATCGCCAATTTCGGCGCAAGCAGCCATGCCCATGCCGCCGACCAGACCACCGCCCAGATCAGACAGGATATCGCCGAACATGTTCTCCATTACCATGACATCGAAATCCCAAGGGCGCCGCACCAGATCGAGCGCTTGGGCATCGACGTAGTTATAGTTCGCCTCGATGTCGGGGTAGTTCGGTCTGATCTCGTCGAAAATCTTGCGGAAGAAAGCCATCGATGTGAAAACATTGGCCTTGTCGACACATGTCACGCGACCGGGCTTTCCGCGCTCTTTGCGTTTCTGAGCCAGTTCAAACGCGAAATCATGAAGCTTCTCCGTGGTCGCGCGGGTAATGCGAAGGGTGTCGCGCACCTCGGTGTCACCGATCACTTCGCTGCGTTTATGGGCAGCGGCGGAATAGAACAGCCCCTCGGTGGACTCACGCAAGATAACCATATCGATCTGGGCGGCGCGAGGGTCCGCCAAACGTTGCGGCGCGTTGGGATAGGCCTTGATCGGGCGAATGCCAGCGTAAAGGCCAAAGCGGTCGCGCAGGCGTAGGTGAGGTGAGATTTCGGTGCCGTCCTCATGGCGGATTGAAGGGAGCCCGATCGCGCCTAAGAAAATCGCATCAGCCGTGCCTGCACGTTCTTCGCCCCCCGGTTCAATATCTTGCCCGGTTTCAGCATAGTAGCCCGCGCCCGCGTTGATCTCGTCATAGGTTAGGGCAGGAGCATTGCAAATCTCGCAGGCTGCGTTGACGACTTCGATGGTCGCGTCTGCCACATCGATACCGATCCCATCCCCACGGATAAGGGCGATTTTCAAACCAGAAGCCATGTCATTTTCCTTGGTCTCAATACTTTCTTGGGGGGAACAGGCCCGCGCCCGTTTTCTCTGCTGACGATTGCCACCTCTGCTGGGTCACCATGCAACTTCGCCCATCACAGTGGGGCGAAGGGCTAGCGGCAATGCTCCCTTACAGCTTCCGGCCGGCATGGCCTGCTCCTCCACGTATTTAACTGCGTATGCGTTGATGCATTGATAGTCAATGACTTTCAGGCTATCTTTTCTGGGAGCAGAACGAGAGGGAGCCGTTGGAATGAATGCTGGCAAGGTAAAGTTGGCGGAGGTCGAGAAGCCGGTCTCTCAAGCTGCTCGTGTTGCCGGTATCCTTCAGGGGATGATTACCAACAACGAACTGCCGCCGGGTTCTAACTACCTTGAAGCCGAACTCGGAGAGATGCTGGGTGTTTCGCGCACGCCCATTCGAGAAGCTGCCGTAATTTTAGCCTCTCGTGGCTTGGTCGAAATTCGGCCCCGGCATGGTATTCGCGTTTTGCCGCTGACCATCGCTGATATGGTTGAGATCTATGATATCCTGATTGAGCTTGAGCCCTTGGCCGCCTTTAAGGCTGCAGAGCGCGCGTATCCAGAAAAGGACTTGAGTGGGTTGGATGAGAGCCTCGTCCAGATGGAATCTGCGCTGAAGCGCGAGGATCGCAAGGAATGGGCGGCGGCGGATGATCGGTTCCATCAAGGGCTGGTGTCCCTGTCTGGAAGTCGGCGTCTGGAAGAGGTGATTGCAATGTACAGCACTCAGGTGCATCGCGTGCGGTTGCTGACCCTCTACATGCGCCCATTGCCCCATGCATCGAACGAAAACCACCGCGCGCTTTATGATGCGATCCGAAACGCTGAGCCAGAGCGCGCCCGTGAACTGCACCATGAACATAGGGTGGAGGCCAAAGCCCTCCTGATCTCCTTGTTGGAGCAGAACAACCTCTCGCGGTTTTGAAAGAGGCGTTACGCCGTAGAGGCGTATCGTCTGAGCCGTGGCGCGCCTAGACCGCTAGTTTGCGGCCTTCGTCGGCAGAGCGATAGATTGCATGCTCGATCTCGATCACGCGTAGATAATCGCGCGCCTCATTCTCCAATGCGGAGCCATTCAGCAGGGCCGACACGACATGTTCTTGCAAGGCTTTGGTGCAATCCCCGCCGAAGCCCTCATGCTGGTCGGGGGGCGCAATCTCTTCTGCCTCCAGCGTGCCGAAGGGGCGAAGCCATATTGATCCGTCTCCATAGAGCGTGAGCGTGCCATCGGTTCCTTCAATCAACGCCTCGCCCATCGTGCGGCGGGTGTTATCAGCGGCGTGGTCCAGGCTGCGGTTGGCGTCAAACAAAGCCCGTACTCCACCCGGGTGGTCAAAAGTAACATAGCCTGCATCTTCACCCGCGATTACAGGGTTCACCCGTCGCAGATCGGCGTAGACGTGACTCGGCTCGCCAAAGAGGTAGCGGAAGGTGTCGACCCAATGAACGCCGGTCTCATGGATTAGGAAGCGCTCCATCTGCTGGAAATAGGGCTGGCGGGCAAGATAGGCGTCCGTCCCCTGACCATCGCCCGGGCGCAGTCGAAAGCTGGCCTGTAGCGTGGTGCCGATCTGGCCTGCTTGAAGCGCGGCCTTGATCTTGCGGTACCAAGGCTGGAAGCGAAAGTTCTCATGCACGATGAGCGGCACACCGGCATCCTCGGCTAGCTGGGTGATTTCGCGGGCTTCTTGCAATGAAGTGCAGAAGGGCTTTTGACAGATGATAGCTTGTGGGCTTTGGCGAAGCGCCTTGCGAATGGCTTCCGCGTGACCAATAGGCGGTAAGATGATATCGACGATATCGGGGTTGGTCGCCAAGAGGGCATCGATATTGTCGAAGGCAGGGGCGCCGAAGGCTTCTGCTTTCTCCAAGGAACGATCTGCAACACCAACAAGGCTCACCTCCTCTATGCGTTGCCATCCATCGATGTGAAACTGGCTGAAATAGCCAGCTCCCAAGCAGGCGATCCGTAAAGTCATATCTTCGTTCCTCTTTCTTTTCTCGCGCGCCCTGCGGGTACTGCCTGCCCTATACCCTCTGTTGCATCAGCAGCCCTGTTTTCCGGCAGCTCCTGCCGCCTGTCTAGGGCAGGGGGCGGATAGAAACGCCCCTCTAAACCGACGTGTGAGTTGACAACACATTTGTTAATGTATACGCAGATAAATGCAATAGGCACCATATCCATTGGGAGGATGAGATGAAAACCAAATTTGCATTAGCCGCGCTTGCCGCGACGCTGGGCGCCGGACTGACCGTTCAGGCGCAGGCGCAAGAATACCCATTCCGCGATATCACAGACGTTGTCGTCTGGGGCGCGGGCGGCGGTACCGACAGCATCAACCGGATGATCATGGCCGAGATGGAGAAACATCTTCCAGTGTCGATCAACGTCACCAACCAAACAGGCGGCGTAGCTGGATCCAATGGTATGGTCTTTGTCCAGAACCAAGCCGACGACGGTTATACGCTGGCAGGCATCTCTGAATCCAATGTGACGGCTGCCGTTCAAGGAGGCTGGGATCAGAAGTTCGATTTCTGGTACCCCTTCATCATCGGCGGTTCGCCCGATCTGATCTCAGTTCCCGTGGATAGCCCCTACGACACACTGCAAGAGCTTATTGACGCCGCAAACGAAAAGCCTGGCTCAATCCCTGCTGCGGCATCCGGGGCGGGGTCGATCCACCACCTAAACCTGCTCGCCATTGAGAAAGGTGCGGATGTCTCGTTCAAATTCATCCCCTATGAAGGTTCCGCTGCGGGGCAAGAAGCGGCGATGGCGGGCGAAGTGGCTTTGGTCGTAACATCATTGGCTGAGCAGGCGCCTTTGATCGAAGGTGGTAAGCTGCGCCCGCTGGCGATGCTGACCCCCGAAGAGGGCAAGTTGGGAGAAACCACGATCCCATCCGCATTCGACATGTATGACGGGCTTGAAGCCTACCTTCCGCTCAAGCAATCCATTGGTTTCGGCGTCGCCAATTCGGCCTCTGACGAGGTGAAAGCCACCTTGACCGAAGCGTTCGACAAAGCGATGGCGTCGGATACCGTGGCTGAATGGGCCGCTGTAAACTACTATGACATCGGCGGCCAATCCGGCGAGGAAGCACAGGAAATTTTCTCCAAGCTGGAGAGCACCTTTGCCTATACGCTGAAAGAGCTTGGCTCGACCACGGTCGACCCGGAAAGCCTTGGCATCGAAAAGCCTTAAAGGCCACTCATAACAAAAGTAAACGGGGCGCGCATCTGCGCCCCGCTTTGCCGATTGGGGGAGCGAAATGGATATCGAAAAACTGCAGGCGGAGCTCGACAAAGATTTAGAGATGCTCCGCGCCCGCGACTTTTGGGGCGCTCTGGCGCTGATCGGTTGTGCGGTTTTCTTCCTTTGGCGCACTAGCTTCATACCTTTTCTAGGAGAGAACCGCGCCGGGGTGAGTGGTGCAGAGTGGTACAACTCTGCCGCGATCGTTCCCTTTGGAATCTGGCTGGCCATGCTTTTGCTCGGTTTGGTCCTGCTGCGCATAGCAATCAAAGCAGGGGGGGCTAAGCGAGCATTCTCCTCCGTGGGTCTTGGCTGGAACCGGCAAGAGGCTATCCGCATCGGTTCAATTGCGGTTATCATGGGCATGTTTATTTTTGCTCTCGTACCGCGTGTCGATTTCATTCTTGCCAGTGGTCTGGTGATTACTGCGCTGATCTACGGGTTCCACGCAGGGCGCCTCGGGCGAATGTTGCAGGCGGCAGGTGCAGTGACATTGCCCGGGATATACGCGCTTTCTATGCATTTCCCGCAGGCGGAGTGGAACAAACCTCATGATGACGATTGGGTCGTGTTGGCGGCATGGATGCTGCTGAGCGTCTGGATGTTAGTGCATGATCGCAGCCGCATTGCACGGTCTACCCCTTGGATTGCGTTGCTGACACCTTTGATACTCGTGACCGCAATGGCTTTTGGCTTTCGGCAAAATGTGCCGAACCGGGGCGGGCTGCTGTTTTCACAGATTGAGTATCACTACTACGTCACCCTTCGGCCGCTTTGGAGAGACTGATGGAATTTTTCCTGTCGCAACTGCAAGGGTTCGGAGGGGCTTTTTCTGCCCTCGTCACGGATCCAATTACCTATCCCTATATTGTCATCTCGGTTTTCTTGGGCATTGTCTTTGGCGCATTACCGGGACTGACGGCGACCTTGGCAGTTACGATCCTCACGGGCTTTTTCGGGAATAAGATTCCGCTCGATTATGCGCTGATTGCCCTGTTGGGCGCCTATGTCGGCGCAATCTACGGTGGGTCTTACCCTTCGATCCTGCTTAATATTCCCGGCACGGCAGCCAGCGCGGCCACGGCGATGGATGGCCATCCACTTGCTAAACAGGGGCGCGGGGCCGAGGCCCTGGGTCTGACCACCACGGGTAGTTTCGTCGGCACGCTCATCGGGACGGCTGCTCTATTGGTCTTCGTTTGGGCGCTCTTGCTGATCTCTCAATCCATCGCCAGTCCTGAAAAGGCCTTGCTTGCGCTCTTCGGGATCTTACTGTCCGGAACGCTCATGTCCGAAGACCTTGTCGTTAAGGGCTGGATCGCGGGGCTTGCGGGGTTGGCAATGGCGATGGTTGGGCTCGACCCGCTGTTGAGCGAGCCGCGCTACACCTTCGGCTGGTCTTATCTGATGTCAGGCTTTCAGGTCGTACCGGTGCTTATGGGGGCCTTTGCAATCCCTCAAATCATCGAGGGCCTCCGCCAAGTTGATCCGGGCAAAGTCATCGCGCTAAAGGGGCGTATCTTGCCCAACCTTGCAGCCGTGCGACGGCATATGCCCACGATTGCACGTTCCGGCGTAATTGGTACCGGGGTGGGCGCTTTGCCGGGCGTGGGCGAGGATGTGGCCGGTTGGGTCAGCTACGGCGTTGGCAAGTCGGCCAGTCATGATGGCAAGAACTTTGGTAAAGGATCAATCGAAGGGCTGCTGTCGTCTGAGACGGCGAACAACGCCTGCATCGGGGGGGCGCTGATCCCCTTGCTGGTCTTGGGTATTCCCGGTTCGCCTCCTGCAGCGGCACTGATGGGTGCGTTCAAGCTCAACAATATCATTCCTGGTCCGACGATTGACCCTTCGATCATCCTCCGGGTCTGCGCGATCATGGTGCTGGCGTCGCTTACCATGTTCATCATGGGCCTGTTCACCGCACGCGTATTCATCCAGATCCTGCGCCTGCCGCAGACCGTCTTTCTGCCTGTCGTACTTATCTTGACCACCATTGGTAGTTTCAGCGTGGGAGGCGGGATCAATGATCTCTATCTCATGCTCGGGGTAGGTGCGCTGGCCTACTTTATGAACCTGATGCGATATCCGATTGCGCCGCTGGTCATCGGCGTCATCCTGGGCGGACTATTCGATGAAACCTTCCGCCGCTCTTTGCTCTTGAGCGATGGCGACCTGTCCGGCTTTTTCACGCGCCCAACCGCGGCGGTTCTGCTGGCGCTGAACGTGGCGCTGATTGCCGGGCAGATGCCCGTGGTCCGCCGGGCATTCGCAAAAATGAGGAAAAGATAATGTTTGCTATCTGCGTCACCTTTCGCATCAAAACCGATCAGATGGAGGCATTCATGCCCCTGATGCTCGAAAACGCTGCGGCATCCAAAACCCTGGAAGCAGGTTGCCATCGTTTTGATGTGCTTACAGATGCCGATAAGCCTGGGCAGGTGTTTCTCTATGAACTCTATATAGACAGCGCAGCTTTTGACGCACATTGCGACAGTGCCCATTTCAAAGCGTTTACTGCGGCCACGGCTGATATGGTGGCAGGTAAAGATATCACAAGCTGGAGCACGGTAGCATCATGAGCGAATGGGAGGTCAACGCGGTCAAATACGCAGATCGCAACGCGCGTGTAAGAGGCGATAGTTTCGTTTTTGATGACCGCCACGATGTGGCTCACCCGATGGACTATTTCATCTGGGTCTTACGCCAAGGAGAGCGGGTGATCCTTGTAGATACGGGCTATGACGCGGCTGAAGCTGACGCGCGTGGCCGACCGATCCGGCTTGATCCGCGCAGCGCCTTGGCCCCCTTGGGCATCGCTCCTGAAGCGGTCGAGACCGTTATCGTCACCCATCTTCATTACGACCACGCTGGCGGGCTGCATCTTTTCCCCAACGCGAAATTGCATATTCAAGCGGCTGAGATGGCCTACGCCACGGGGCCGTGTATGTGTCATGACACGCTACGGATGCCCTTTTCGGCAGGTCATATTTGCGAGACGGTGAAGCGGCTCTATTCCGGCAAGGTGATTTTCCATGACGGTGATGCCGAGGTCGCGGAGGGAGTAACGGTCCACCGCATCGGCGGGCATAGCCGGGGGCTGCAAGCGGTACGGGTGTTCACATCGGCGGGCTGGCTCGTACTCGCCTCTGATGCAGCGCATTTTTATGAGAACTTCCAAAGCCGCAAGCCCTTTCCCATCGTGGTCGATATGCAGGACATGCTGGAAGGGTTCACAACGATTGAGCGGCTCGCCAGTCAGCCCGAGCTGATCGTTCCGGGACATGACCCATTGGTTATGTCGTCCTTCCCTCGTGACAAGGCGGATCACATTGTGCGGCTGGATTGCGGGCCGAACCTGCCGCCGGTTTGACTAAGGAAGCCTGGCCTCCTGCCAATGAAAGTATGCTGATGAGCCGCATTAAAACCAAGAATGGAACCCCTATCTCACGCTTGGGATTTGGCGCCATGCAATTTGGTCGCACGGCGGATGCCCGCAGCGCGCAAGAGATGTTCGAGGCCTGCGTCGCGGCGGGGATCAATCACTTCGATACAGCTTATAGCTACAATGGTGGCGCGTCTGAGCATATGTTGGGGCAGATCTTAAGGGCGAGGGGCGATGATCTGATCATCGGGACCAAAGCACCGAATGACCGGCCCGCCACTGCGGACAACCTGCGCGCCGCCTTAGACGAAAGCCGCAAACGGTTGGGGATTGATGCGGTAGACATCTACTACTTGCACCGCTTCGACGCAGAGACGCCTTTTGAAGAGACATTTGGCACCCTGGCCGAGATGCAGTCGCAAGGCGCGATCCGCTACATCGGCGTGTCAAATTTTGCGGCTTGGCAGATCATGAAGGCGCAAGCGGTGTGTAAGGTTATCGATACCCAGATTGATGCCTGCCAGCCGATGTATAACCTTGTGAAGCGGCAGGTAGAGGTAGAGATTCTCCCGGCCTGTGCGGACCAAGATATTTCTGTCTGTCCTTTCTCGCCCTTGGGGGGCGGCTTGCTTACTGGGAAATACACCAGTGGCGCCGAGGGGCGTTTGCGGGAGGACAAGGTCTATGCCACCCGCTATGGGCAGCCATGGATGCATGAGACCGCCCGTGATCTGGCAGCGCTTTCGCAGCGTATGGGGATTGCGCCAACAACGCTCGCCGTGGCTTGGGTGGCTCGGAATTCGGCGGTAACCTCCACACTCATTTCAGGCCGGAATGTGGAACAGCTGCAACCGTCGTTAGATGCAATGACTTTTGACTTGTCAGAAGACATTTACGAGGAGATTGCGCGCCTTAGCCCCAAACCAACGCCCGCGACAGACCGGTCTGAGGAAACCTTACCGTGATCGGTTGGTAGCGCTGAAGCGCCTTCACCGCGCGCGTAAATGCGAGCTCTCAAAACGCCCCTTTGATTGACATCATTCTGCGTTGCGGCAATGTTCCGGGACGGTCAGTTCGGATGGACAGCAACGTGACAAAAATCAAAAAGCGCACCTTCGGTGTCGTTGGTTTAGGCAATTTCGGAAGCTCTGTTGCGAAGGAATTGCAACGTTTCGGCAACCACGTCATTGGCATCGATATATCTGAAGCGCGTGTCGCTAACTTCGCAGATACGCTGTCTCAAGCCATGATTGTGGATGCCCGTGACGATGCAGCGTTGCGTGATGCCGGGTTTGCTGACTGTGATACAGCCGTGGTGGCCATGGGGTCGGACTTAGAGGCCAGCATCCTATCGGCGATGAACCTCAAACTTGTGGGCGTTCAGGTCGTCTGGGCCAAGGCAACCACCAGAACCCACCACAGGATCCTGAAGAAGCTCGGCGTGGACAGAATCGTGCATCCCGAGGTCGA
>Ga0066860_10000382_pt1 | contig 19238 bp, 15 predicted proteins | sample ETN07SmetaG_FD_65601 | JGI IMG/M metagenome (GOLD analysis project Ga0066860, IMG submission 65601) | Marine microbial and viral communities from oxygen minimum zone, Eastern Pacific Ocean - ETNP2014F14-07SV275 | ecosystem: Environmental > Aquatic > Marine > Oceanic ... | reverse complement strand
AGGGTGGTGGTTATGCCAGGAGCCCAGGGCGCAATGCAGTACGTTCTCAGCGTCGAAAAAGAGGCTGGCGACGGCGATTTCGTCATCGACACCAGCACGATACAGGTGTTAATCGACGCCGACAGCGCTCCTTTGCTTGACGGTTCTGAGATCGACTATGTCGAAGGGCTGATGCGATCTGGTTTCGTCATCAGCAACCCCAACTTCCAGAGCGCTGGCGGATGCGGCTGCGGCGGTGGGGGCGGAGGATGTGGTTGCGGCGGTGGCGGTGGCGGTGGCGGAGGATGCGGCGGCGGCGGTGGCGGAGGATGCGGCGGCGGCGGCGGTGGAGCCTGCGGTTGCGGCGGACACTAGGCCAAAAAGCCTAACTGAACAGGTTGTTCAAGACGGGGCGCAATATGCGCCCCGTCTTTATTTTGGCAGCAGCCCGATTTTCGACAGATCAAATCTGACCATCTTCGCCTAAGAGAATAATTCATGCTAATTCGCATCCTGGATGATTTTCAGCGAGACCCTACTCAGGCAATCATCACTCTGGCAGCGTTTTCATTTTCACTTGTTATTGCCATCACAGTGCACGAGTTCAGTCACGCTTTGGCGGCTACGTCGCTGGGCGACCGCACCGCCCAGAGCCAGGGCCGCCTGTCCCTGAACCCCGCCGCTCACCTCGACCCGGTGGGCACTGCGCTGATATTTTTCGCTGGATTCGGCTGGGGCAAGCCGACACCAGTGAACCCATTTTTGTTCCTGAGAATCAGTCCTCGCCAGGGAATGGCGTTGGTGTCCATGGCAGGGCCGATCTCGAATATCGTAGTGGCATCGCTTTTCGCCATCCCGATCAGAGCCGGACTGGTTGACCTTGGAGGATTCGGTTTCGAGCTGTTTGGGGAATCCGCCAACGACATAGCCGACGTTATACTCATCAACATGGTGTTTTGGAACCTGCTCTTGGCAACATTCAATCTGCTGCCCATTGCTCCGCTTGATGGTTTTAAGGTAGTTCTGGGTATCCTGCCGCCTGAGAGCGCCCGCGGTTTCGCCCGACTGGAGCAGTACGGCCCTGGAATCCTGATGATGACAATCATGCTGGAGTACATCCTGCCAGGGCCTGGAATACTGTCCAGCTTCATCAATCCGATATTGAACCTGCTCACCACGGTGGTATTGGGTGGACAGGTGTTGTGATAATCTGGTATCTAATACCATCGGCGCATACGAATATACGGGGCACGGAGGTGATGGATTGGAGAGAATAACAATTATCGGTGTGGGGCCTGTGGGAGTCTCCATGGGTCTGAGCCTGATGAAACGCAAGCTCAACAACACAGAAATCATCATATCTTCGGGCGACCGAGGGGTTATGAGCGCGGTGTCAAAGATGAACGCCGCGAATGAGACCGTAAGCAATCTCCGATCCGCTGTCGAAGGGGCGCAGCTTGTGGTGCTCGACTTGCCGATCGGCGAGATGCGGGAAATTTTGGAAGCAATAGGCCCAGTTCTCGACGAGGGGGCTGTAGTCACAGACACATGCGCGACCAAGACTCCGGTGTTGGAATGGGCAGAATCCTACATTCGCAGCGATGTCGACTTCGTCGGCGGACACCCGCTGCCAAAACGGCTGCCCAACACCATTGAATCCGCTGACCCCAGCATATTCATGGACGCCCGCTATACTGTGACGCCCGGGAAAAAAGCAGACGAATCCTCAATTCGGACAGTTGTCGGACTCATCGAGGCCCTCGGTTCCAAGCCTCTGTTCCTCGATCCTGCCGAGCATGACAGTTACGCCGCCGCTATGCACTACCTGCCGCTGGTGATGTCATCTGCGTTCGTCAACGCCACCGCAGGCAGCGACGGTTGGAGAGAGATGCACGAACTGGCGGACGCCAATTTCGACAACTTCTCACGTCTTGCATCCAACGACCCGCTGGACAACGAGGCAGTCTGCTTAGCCAGCCCCGACGCACTGGTTCATTGGGTTGATCAATTGATCGGCCAGCTATACGCTTTCCGCAACCAGATAAAAGACAAAGATGAACAGCTTCTGGAGCGGTTCGTTACTTCGTGGGAACTGCGCGCTCGCTGGGAAGCCGACGCAGTGGTGCCAGACAACAGCCCGGACTTGCCATCTGCCTCCCAGTCGATGGCAACGGCGTTTTTCGGCGAAAAGCTGGCGAAACGCATGCAAGGACTTCGCGGCGAAGGCGAGGAAAAAAAGCGCTTCGAATACTTCCGAAAGAGCCGCGACTAAGCATGGCGGCGCCGGTTCACCTGATGGCAAATTTGCGATGGGACGCGTTTTGTCTGAGTTCGGGGATTCCTGAAGATCTATAGTGCGAACCGACTCGCCGGGCAGAGACCGCGACCCTATACGAGACAAGGGGCAGCTGTTTGTGTTGTCAGGCCCGTCTGGCGTTGGCAAAGACGCCGTTCTCTCCCTTATGAGAGAGAATGGCCTGCCTTTGCACTTCACCGTCACTGCGACCACCAGGCCTCAGCGCCTTAATGAGGTCGATGGAGTAGATTACTTTTTCTACTCCGACTCAGAATTTGCCGCAATGATGGTAGACAACGCATTTCTAGAATCCGCAATCGTCTACGGGTACCGGTACGGTGTGCCCAAAGGCCCAGTGAATCAAGCACGGGATCAGGGAATTGACGTCATAATCAAGGCGGATATACAAGGGGCGGCGAGCATCAGGACAGAAGCTCCGGACGCCGTGCTGATCTTCCTCGAACCGCCCGACATCCCGGAACTCACCCGGCGCTTGACTGAACGAATGACCGAATCTTCGGACGCCTTAAAAATCCGCATCGCCACAGCTCAGCGTGAAATGGTCGAAGGCTCAAAATTCGACCATCGCGTCGTCAATCACAATGGAAGGCTGGACGACGCGGTAGCCGAGATTGAACAGATAATCTCCGATGCAAAGTCCCAGCCTTCACAACACAACCAAAACCTCGAAACAGGAGATTAACGACATGGATCGTGCGCTTGAGGATGTAAAGGTGCTGGACCTGACCCACGTTCAGGCTGGGCCGTCCTGCGGCCAGATGCTTGGATTCCTCGGCGCCGACGTCGTGAAGATCGAGGACACCCGTGGCGGAGACTCCACGCGCTGGGAGTTGGCCCACCGCGATGACTCCGACAGCTTTTACTTTCTGATATTCAACAACAACAAACGCGCCATAACCCTCGACCTGAAGACTGAAAAAGGGAAAGAGGTGTTCAGGGGTCTGGTCAAGTGGGCTGATGTTCTGTTGGAGAATTTCTCAAAAGGAATGCTGAACCGTCTTGGGTTAGGCTGGGACGTCCTCCAACAGATAAATCCCAGGCTAGTTTACGCCACGATCAAAGGCTTCGGAGAGTACGGCCCGCAATCCGACTACAAAGGCTTCGAGTTTGTCGCTCAAGCCGTGGGCGGAGCGATGGCGACCACCGGCCACCCAGACCGACCTCCCGTGAGTATCGCTCCGGGCGTCGGAGACTCAGGCAGCGGCCTTCACGCCGCAATCGGAATCCTGGCCGCTCTTCACAAGCGAGAGCGCACCGACAAAGGCCAGAAGGTCGAGGTCTCCATGCAGGACGCGGTCGTCAATCTGATGCGTATGCGCCTTACGCCAACGCTGGCAGGCAACGTCCGCCCTCGTCAAGGACATATGGGATTTCGCGGAGTTCCAATGGTGTTTCCGACCTCGCCGGGTGGCCCGGACGACTACGTGATGATCCATCCCAGAGGTGACGGTTGGGACATAATGCTGGCTGCGATGGACAAAGCTGAGCTTATCGGCGACCCAAGATTCGACAGCGAGGAAGAGCGCAATAAAAACGCCGAGGAGGCCACACAGATTATCACCGAATGGACATTGCAACACACCAAGCAAGAAGCTATGGACATCCTGGCCGGAACCGGAGTCCTTGCAGGCGCCACCTACACGCCGGAGGAGCTGCTTGAGCAGCCGCATCTCATAGAGCGCGAGATGATCGTGTCCGTGGACGACTCGGTGCGAGGCGACTACCTGATGATCGGAATGCCCATCAAGCTATCCGACGATGACACAGTCGTCACCCGCGCTCCGAGATACAGCGAGCACACCGTAGAGGTGCTAACAACCATCTTAGGCTACACTGAGGCCGAAGTCGCCAAAATGCGAGATCAGGGCGTCGTCCGGGAGGCTAAATAAACCACTTTCGAATCCGACGCTTGTCAACTTGGCATCACCATATCGTATCGGTTCATGAGTTCAGCCATGACGTCGGGGGCGACGGAAACCCGTGCTTCTCGACCAATCCAGCCAATTCATCAAAATACCCTTCAAAGCCGCCCGGAGACATGATGACCATAAATCGAGAGGTCTGATTGCTCGGGTTGCCGAAGCCTTGCAACACGCCTGTGGGAACTACGACAAATGCTCCCGCTGACAGCGTCATCCACTCCGACGCTAGCTTGATCTCCAACGTCCCTTCGAGAACATAGAATGCTTCCACTGTCTGGTTGTTGATGGGCACAGGAGGTCCGCCGAAGTCAAGAAGAGCCTTGTACTCGAATATTGACAGAAAACCTCCGGCACGAAATTAAGGCGCCTGCAACTCCGCGACCATGCTCTTCAGCTTGTCCTCATCTTCCGGAGATTCGACCGGGATGTCGAAGCCGATGGACGACGCATAGCCCCCATATCTAGCCTTCAACTTCGGCACGATGTCGTCGTGAGTTCCGACGACTGAAAATGCGTCGACCATATCGTCAGTAATCAGCGAAGGCATTTCGCTCCACTTGCCGTCTATAGACATGCGGTAGAGTTTGGCAGCAGTGTCGTCCCAGCCGTGAGTGGCCATGACCGGCAAATAGCTTCTCGTCGAGGCGTAGAAAGAGATTCGTCCCTTCGTGATCTGAACCTGTCGGTCCACTTCCTCATCGTTCTTGCCTGTGACGATGAATCCGCCGGCGGAGACTTCGATGTCCTCCAACGTTCGCCCCGCCCTTGCCGCGCCACGGGCGATCTGGGGGAGAATAAATTCCTGAGTATATTTGTGAGTGCTGAATCCGTGAACCAGCACCCCGTCACATACCTCGCCCGCGACACCCAACATGTTGGTGTTCACCGCAGAGATGTACACCTTGATATCTGGGTGATCGATGGGGCCTGGATTGAAAAACGGAGGCATCAGGTTGAAGGTAAAATTCTCGCTAGTGTAATCCACCGGGGTTTTGGTCTGCCAGGCGTTCCAGATATGTTTCATTCCATTTATGTAATCGCGCATACGAGGAGCCGGAGGCGTCCAGTTCATCCCGAAACGTCGGACGATGTGCCCCTTCACCTGACTGCCAAGTCCCAGCACAAACCGGCCGTTAGACATAGCGGCCAGGTCCCAGGCGATGTAGGCTGTGTCCATCGGGTTGCGAGCGAAGGCCAGCGCGATGGAAGTTCGCAGGGTTATGTTCTCCGTATGTTCGGCGGCAATCGCCAGCGGAAGGTATGGGTTGTGATTGGTCTCGCTGGACGAAAAAACGTCGAACCCGCGACTCTCGGCATTCCGAGCCGACTCCGCAATCTCGCTAGGCGACCTTCCTGTTAACCCTGTTCCAACCTTCATCGCTTACGCCTCCTGATTTTCATTTGTGGCTTCATCGAAGCGCGCACATTCTAGCAGACGGACATTATCAACGCACGAGTTCTCATTCTGTTCTCCTCTCCCTTCTTGCGATAGGCACACAACCCACGTAATATGAGGGTCGCCAGACATTCACGGCGCCGCAAGACTCCCTCGTCGACCCGCGCACAACTCAAAAATTCCTGGAGATGAACATGACCGACCAGATTGGATTTTTCGACGCCATATACACTCAACGGGCCATCCGGCACCTAAAGCCCGACCCCGTGCCTCGCGAGACCATTGAGCGACTTATCCGTGCCGGCACCAAAGCGCCGAGCGGCGGGAACAGCCAGGGCTGGAAATTCATCGTCATCACAGACCCGGAGACCAAATCCGCAATCGCCGAATACTATCTACAGGCATGGGAGATGGCCTACGGGAACCAGAACCCTTCGCCTCCGAACATTCAAAGCCACGTCCGATCGTCGGCAGATTATCTGGCGCGAAACATGGCCGACATGCCGGTCCTGCTCATGGCGTGCATCCATCACGACGGTTCGCCATCGACCATAACTCGCGGCTCCTCCATCTACCCTGCCGTTCAGAACATCCTGCTTGCCGCCAGAGCGTTGGGCCTGGGAAGCGCGATAACCACGCTGCACAAACGGTACGAAAAGGAGATCAAAGACCTCCTGGGGATACCGGACAATGTGGAAACTGCCGCCCTTTTGCCCATCGGATTTATCCAGGAAGGGTACAAGTACGGCCCAACGCGCCGCGCTCCGGTCAGCGAAGTCACATATTGGGAGAAATGGGACGAATCGTAATCTGCCAACCCCGTTCATCATACCCAACAACCATCGATTAGATGGCACGTGGAAATACAAAAATTGATACAATTTCAACCTGAACTCACATTCCGCAGCGAGGCAATTTAGTGACTTACGAATACCTGAAATACGAGACAAAGGGCCGCATTGCCTACGTCACGATCAACCGACCGGAGCGTCTGAACGCCCTGCATCCGCCAGCCAACATGGAGATGTACAAGGCGTTCTGCGAATTTCGAGACGACCCCGACGTGTGGGTCGCTATCCTAACTGGAACGGGAGATCGAGCATTCAGCGCGGGTAACGACCTGCGATACACTGCAGAACAGGACCAGATCCGCGACAAGCCCGGAGCGAGAGCCGACCGCGCGTCGTTCGGTGGCATCACGTCGGACTTCGAGTGCTGGAAGCCCATCATCGCCGCCGTCAACGGATACGCCCTGGGCGGCGGGTTCGAAATCGCGCTGGCATGCGACATCATCATAGCTGCCGACCATGCGGAGGTCGGACTGCCAGAGCCGCGTGTCGGACTATACGCCGGCGCTGGCGGAGTCCACAGGCTCCCTAGGCATATCCCCATGAAAATCGCTATGGGCATGATGCTCACGGCCCGTCGCATCAAAGTCCAGGAGGCTCAAAAATTAGGGCTGATTAACGAGGTTGTCCCCCTCGCAGACCTGATGATCACTGCCGAGCGGTGGGCGGCTGAAATATTGGAATGCGCGCCAATGTCGGTACGCGCCACCAAGCAAATGGCAATCCAGGGCCTCGACTCCCCGCTGAACATCGCCTTCGCTCGCAACTATTCTGAGCAACAGAAACAAGTAGCCTCCAATGACAGAATCGAAGGCCCGCGCGCCTTCTCTGAGAAGCGCCCGCCCAAGTGGACCGGGACCTAATCCGAGCCTTTGGAACTAAGCCATTATTGCCAATCAGGATTGCCGCCGCGTCTTCGACTCTGGCGGCGATTCTGCGACGACAGCCGTAATCAAGGAATGATTCATGACCGAAGCCACCGCAGTGACCCTTCCCGAAAACGTAAAACCTGCCCGATACGACCTGACACTAACTCCCGACCTGGTCGGCTTCACTTTTTCAGGCAGTGAGAGTATAGACATTGCGATCCTAGAGCCAACGTCAGAGATCGTTCTGAACTGCGCGGAGATTGATATCCAGTCGTCATCGCTTTCGATGGGAGGCGAAACACAAATTCCGACAGAAACGGTTTTCGACGAAAATGCCGAGACTGTAACATTCGAGTTCGGTTCAGAATTAACTGCGGGTCAGGCAACATTGAGCATCGAATTCACCGGCGAGTTGAACGATCGACTTCTCGGTTTCTACCGAAGCGCGTACACCGATTCGGACGGCAAAGAAAGATACCTCGCAGCAACCCAGTTCGAGTCCACAGACGCCCGACGGTCATTTCCGTGCTGGGACGAACCATCGGTAAAGGCCGTGTTCGAAGTGACTCTGGTAATCCCCTGTGAGTTGAAGGCCGTGTCCAACATGGAGATCGTCAGTGAATCCGACGAGGGCAATGGCAAGACCAGGCTGCAGTTCGCCGAAACACCCATCATGTCCACGTACTTGCTGGCCTTCATAGTCGGCGACATTGCGTGCGTCGAAGACACCACGCCAGACGGAACGCTCATGCGAGTCTGGGCCACCCGAGGCAACGAAGACAAGGGCCAGTTCGCCCTTGAGACTTCGATTGACCTGCTGGCCTACTTCAACGACTACTTCGGAATACCGTACCCACTGTCCAAACTCGACCACATAGCGCTGCCTGACTTCGCCGCCGGAGCGATGGAGAACTGGGGAGCGATAACATACCGCGAGACTGCCCTGCTGGTTGACCCGGAGAACAGCTCTGCCATCACCCGTGAGGTTGTCGCCGCGATCATCTCCCACGAGATGGCCCACCAGTGGTTCGGCGACCTCGTCACGATGGCCTGGTGGGACGATCTGTGGCTCAACGAGAGCTTCGCGTCGTGGATGGGCGACAAGGCCGTCGATGACCTGCATCCAGAATGGGATATGTGGACCCAGTTCCTCAGTCACGACACCATGAGCGCACTTTCGCTGGATGGCCTCCAAAACTCCCACCCCATAGAGCAGCGGGTTAATAACCCGGACGAGATCGGCCAGCTATTCGACGCCATCAGCTACTCCAAAGGCGGGTCGATCCTCCGAATGCTTGAGCAATACCTGGGAGCGGACGATTTCCAAAACGGTCTCAACATTTACCTGAACAGGCACGCTCACGCTAACGCCCGAACGCGAGACCTGTGGAACGCCCTGGGCGAGGCATCCGGCCAGCCCGTCGCAGACATCATGGACACCTGGACCGGCCAGACCGGATATCCATTCCTGGATGCCGACATAAAAAGGGACAGTTCAGGCATGGAGGTTACGCTGTCCCAATCACGGTTCCTGTACGAGAACGTTCTCGACGGCGATCAGCCCCCTCAACAGACATGGAAAGTTCCTCTCACGATACGCACCGCCAGCGACGCCGACCCAGTTCGCCGCCTCATGGAGACGACAACAGAAACGGTTCAGTTGAAGCCAGCGTCCCACGGCTCAACCGACGAGTGGATAAAGGTCAACCCCGGCCAGACTGCATTCTTCCGGGTCCGCTATTCCTCAGAGGAACTTGAGAAACTGACCGCGCCTATACGCAGCCTCTCGCTGCCTGCCGCCGATCGCCTGGGCATTCAGGCCGATGCGTACGCGCTCACCAAAGCGGGTCACATTCCCGTGACCGACTTCCTCACCGTCGCCGAGGCTTACCAGAACGAGACCGACGCATCGGTGTGCGGAGACCTGGCCTTCAACCTGAACGCGCTGGACAACCTGCTGTCGGACGAGGATTTCTATCCTCGATTCCAGGCGTTCGCCCGCGGCATTTTTGCGTCCATCGGCAGCAAAATCGGCTGGGACGCTCGACCAAATGAGGGACATCGCGACGCCCTCCTTCGCAGCACAGCGCTATCGCAACTCGGCCACTTCGAGGATGAAGACACCCTGGCCGAAGCCCAACGCAGATTCCAAGGCTACACCAACGACCCGTCGAGCCTCGACCCCGACATGCGGGCAGTAGTATTCGAGATGGCCGCTCGGCGAGGAGACCGACAGACCTACGACCTGATGTGGGATCTGGAAAAAGCCGCAGATCTGCACGAGGAGAAAATTCGATTCCTGAACGCGCTCGCTAATTTTGAGCAGGGCGACCTGCTTCAGGAAACCCTGGACCGCACGTTGGGCGTCGAAGTGCGAAGCCAGGACACAATCAGGGTCATAGTCACCGTCGCCTCAAACCGGCACGGCAGAAATCTGGCCTGGGAGTTCGTTAAGGACAACTGGGAAGAGATCAAACGACGCTACGGCGACGGCGGGTTTGCCCTCATGCGACTCGTGGGCATGACATCTCTGTTCACAACTGAAGAGAACCGGCAGGACGTGGAGAATTTCTTCACAGACCACCCTGCACCCGCCGCCGAGCGCACAATCAGCCAGTCGTTAGAGCGCATGACCCTGAACATCACCTGGGCAAACCAGAATCGGGATGAGCTTGCGCGGTGGCTGATCGGGTAACCGCTAGCAGCGTTTGTCATTCTGAATCCGCAGATGAAGAATCTGTTGTCAGTAAGGCAACGGCTGCGACACACTTGGCCAGACTCTTCACTCTGTTCAGCATGACAAGTTCAGTGCCCTGAGCGTCGAGTTTGATGTCACTCAGCATGAATCGTCGCTCGAACTTGACATAAACCGCCTCAGCGCAAAGACCCTCCCTATCCAGCAATCTGGATTGCGACCTGGCGAGGTTCGCTGATATATCCAGCGACTGGAAGTGGGGCAGAAACTCTCGACCGTTGCGTCAATCGTTAAAGAGGAAATAAGACACCTCCGACTGCCCCGTCAGAGGTGTCTTGAAGCGCGGCATCGCCTGCCGCGCCGGTCTAACCGATAGTGATCCAACGTTCGCTTGGCACGCTCAACGATAGCCGACGTGACCGTGATTTGCCGTGCTCAACACGCTGGTCAGTCGAATCTGGACCGAGACTCTAGACACTCTCTACCCTCTGCGCTGCCTGGGATGCCGCAATCCAGGGGCCAACATTTGTGACGCATACAGTTTTGCGATGCCCCGGCTCTCAAAACCGAACTGCGACCGATGCACGCGACACGAGGTTGGCAGGGTATGCGGCTGGTGCCGCCACCGTCAACCGAAGTTTGACTGGATATTAGCGCCTTCCCTCTACGTCAAACCCAACCCCGTGCACGACGCCATCAGGAAGCGGAAATTCAATAACCTGAGAGCCCTTGCTCCAGAACACGCAGCGCTGCTTGCTCGATACCTCGGTAGGCGTCCCGAAAAATTCGACGTTTTCGTGCCTGTGTCAAGTCATCCTCGACGATTGAGGTCGAGAGGGTTCAACCAAGCAGAACTATTGGCATCCGAGTTGAGCAAAATCATAGAATCTTCGATGGACTCGCGCCTGGTCATCCGAGCGGTAAACTCGCCGTCCCAGCTCCAAGCCAATTCGCGAGACGAGTGTTGGGACAACGGCCAGGGTGACTTCAAATCCGTCGTCTCAGCCAAAAGTCTTCGCATCCTGCTCGTCGACGACCTTGAGACAAGAGACGCAACAATGTCAGCATGCGCTACGGCCTTGAAAGACTCCGGAGCGTCTAGCGTCGTGGGTATCGCGGTCGCCAGAACTCCGTAACTCCCAGCCAGGCTCATTCGAGCTTCCACATTTTCACGCTTTATTGTTCAATATGCGTGCCAATATGTTACAACTCTGCCTGCTTCAATGATCTCAATTTCGCAATCGTAATCAGCCGTTTTCAAGATCGTTCCAGGCAGGCGATAAACCGAGATGGCGAACTAAATAACACTTGGAGGAGAACGAAATGGCAACAGTTAGAGTAGCAAACGCGACATGGACAGGCGACCTCATGTCCGGCAACGGAGTCGTGTCCGCCAGCACCAGCGGCGCGTTCACAGACCTGGGCGTGTCCGTCCTGGGCGGCCAGGACTGAGGAGTCTAACAGGAAAACCAGCCCTGAAGAGCTGATCACGGCGGCCCAGGCATCATGTGTCTGCATGACCCTGTCCGCGGGCCTGGGCCGAGCAGGAACACCTCCATCGAAGCTAGAGGTCAGCGCGACCGTGACCTTCGAGCAGGTTGAGGGCGGGTTCAAAGTGGCGTCCAGCGCCTGGTCGGTGACAGGCACAGTTCCCGGCATCGACGCCGCAGCTTTCAGAGCCGCGGCCGAGGGAGCAAAAGACGGCTGTCCGATTTCCGGCGCCCTCAAAGGAAACGTCGAATTAAGCGTCGAAGCAACTCTGGCAAGCTAGTCATCTTGACACCAGAGAACCTTATTCACTAAGCTGACTTAATCGAAATACAAAGGCTTCGACGGAGACGAGTAAGAGAAGATACCCGGCACAGCGAGTCTGGGTCGTCCGAATTACCGGACGGCATGGTGAGAGCAGACGCCACGGCCTCCCCTGAACATCCCTCCTGAGCCTTGGACCGAATTCGCGGCGCCATTTGGAGCCGCGACAGTAGGCTCCGACGGCTTCGCCCAACGTTAGCAGGGCGGTCTGATCGCCATTTGGCTGTCGGACACTGAGTGTCTCGTCTCTACGACGAGGAATCAGGGTGGCACCGCGGGTTCCATCTTCCAATGCTCAATCGGCAATCGGAAGCTCCCGTCCCTATCATTGGGGCGGGAGCTTTTTGGTATCAAGATTTCAGGTGTCAGGAAGTCAGGACATGGGCGAAACTTACGAAAAACACTGGACACATACACTGTCTGTCGAGTTTCCAGAGGTCTATCTGCCGTTCCTTGAAAAGATCGACGAGCGGGCGGACCACGAGGTAATGACGTTGACTCGATTGCTTCATGATAGAGGCCACGACCCGGGTTCAACTCTGCTAGACGCCCCCTGCGGCATCGGGCGTCACAGCCTCCGGCTTGCGGGGGTCGGATACAGCGTCACTGGCATTGACCTGTCAGAGATGTATGTCAACATTGCCACGCAGACATCCAGAGCCGAAGGCGGCGCCGCCAAATTTGTCTGCGGTGATATTCTGAACCCGGCCTCGGTTCTTGGGAGCCGCCCCGGTTTCGACGTAATAATCAGCATGTTCACATCCAATGGCTACTTCGGAAAATCCGGCGACATAACCATGTTCAGCAAGTTTCGAGAAATAGCGGCAGACAACGCTACGCTGATTGTTCAGACCGTCAATCGAGACTGGGTTGTCAGAAACTTCGAGCCGGAGGGTATGGACACCGCGGGCGGCCTGCGCGTTATTCAGAACCGCGCGTTTGAGTTCGAGACGTCGACTATTCTGAACGACTGGGAATTCTGGGAAGGCTCTGGCCCGGACATCAAACACAAACTGAGCATCCACATGAGGCACCGGGTTTACAGCCTCCACGAAATGATGGAACTGCTGGAGCACACAGGCTGGAGCGTCGCTCAAACTTACGGCACGTCAGACGCCCAGATGTCAGACCTGAAACCGATGGAATTTGATTCAACAGTAATGTGGCTTGTGGCGAGGGCGAAATAACTTCACCTTTGTCCGCTGCTAATCGGGAAAAGCGCGAAAGGAAACACAAAAGATGTTCGAGGCGGTAAATTCAAGGCAGGACTTCCCAAAGCTGGAAGAAGACATGCTCTCGTGGTGGAACGAGAATGATATTCCTCGCAAGTACCGAGAGCGCAACGAAAACTCGGACAAACGCTGGTCGTTCATAGACGGCCCCATCACCGCAAACAACCCGATGGGCGTCCACCACGCCTGGGGCCGGAGCTACAAAGACCTGTTCCTGCGGTTCCGCAATATGCAAGGCTACAAACAGAGGTTCCAGAACGGCTTCGACGGCCAGGGATTGTGGATCGAAGTCGAGGTCGAAAAAGAGCTGGGTTTCAAGTCCAAGCTGGACATCGAAGCGTACGGAGTCGGCAACTTCGTGGAGCTTTGCAAACAGCGGGTGGACAGGTTCGCGGACATCATCTCCGAACAGTCCAAACGTCTTGCCATGTGGATGGACTGGGACGACTCTTATCACACCAAGTCAGACGAGAACAACTACACCATCTGGCACTTTCTTAAGGTTTGCCTCGAAAAAGGTCTGCTCTACGAAGGAACGGACGTGATGCCCTGGTGTCCAAGGTGTAGTTCTGGTCTGTCCGAACACGAGATCGTCACCGAGGGCTACCGCGAGATCGTCCATCCCGGACTGTTCGTGAAATTCCCGATTCTGGATCGAGCAAACGAATCCTTGCTGATCTGGACCACGACGCCCTGGACTCTGACATCCAACGTCGCAGCGTCGGTTCATCCTGAACTGATGTACGTGAAAGTGCGCCAAGGGGACGACAAAATCTACCTGGCCAAGAGCCTCGTTTCCGTGCTCCAGGGCGAGCACGAAATCCTGGAAGAGATGACCGGCGACGCGCTGGTGGGTCTGCGATACTCCGGTCCGTTCGACGAACTCGAAGCCCAGCAGGGCGTTGAGCATCGGGTCATCCCATGGAAAGAGGTGGCCGAGAACGAAGGAACCGGAATCGTCCACACAGCCCCCGGCGCGGGCAAAGAGGACTTCGCTCTGGGCAAAGAGATGGACCTCGCAGTTATCGCTCCGCTGGATCAGTTTGGCGTGTTCATCGACGGATTCGGCCCGCTGACCGGCAAGAGCGTCTTTGACGTAAACGAGGAAATCTACGACAGCCTGAAGTCCAAAGGCGTTTTCTACAACCTGGAACGCTACACACACCGCTACCCTGTCTGCTGGCGATGCGGGACAGAGTTGGTCTTCCGATTAGTGGACGAGTGGTTTATCAGCATGGACCCAATCCGTGAGTCGTTGAAGAAGATCACCGAAAGCATCCGATGGGTCCCCGAGTTCGGCATGCGCCGTGAGCTTGACTGGCTCGACAACATGGACGACTGGATGATCTCGAAGAAGCGATACTACGGGCTCGCCTTACCCATATTCAAGTGCGAGGACTGCGGTCATTTCGACGTCATGGGCAGTGAGGATGAACTCCACGAGCGGGCCGTCGAGGGGTGGGACGAATTCGAGGGCCACTCCCCTCACCGGCCCTGGGTCGATGCCGTCAAGATCACCTGCTCGGAATGCGGCTCCAAAGTCTCGCGCATTCTTGAGGTCGGCAATCCGTGGTTGGACGCTGGCATCGTGCCATTTTCCACTCTGGGATACCGCCACGGCAGCGACGCATGGAAAGAGTGGTTCCCAGCCAATTGGATATCCGAGAGCTTCCCCGGCCAGTTCCGCAACTGGTTCTACTCGATGCTAACGATGGGCGCGGTGCTAGAAGAAACAGCCAGCTTCCAGTCGGTGTTCAGCTACGCCCTGATGCGAAACGAGAAGGGCGAGGAGATGCACAAAAGCGCAGGCACCGCAATCTGGTTCGAGGACGCCGCCGAGAAGATGGGCGTTGACTCCATGCGCTGGGTGTTCGCCCGTCACGACCCGGCCGCCAACATCAATTTCGGCTACGGCTCTGCGGACGAGGTGCGGCGTCAGTTCATAATCCCCTTGTGGAACGTCTATTCTTTCTTCGTCACCTACGCCGAAATTGACCAGTTCGACCCCAAAACGCCAGCCTCGCCCGTAGCTGAACGCGCCGAGTTGGACCGCTGGATACTGTCCGAGCTTAACCAACTGGTCGCCGAGACCACCCAGGCGCTGGAGGATTTCGAGCCTCAGACCGCAGCCCGCCGCTCCGAAGCGTTCGTGCAATCGCTGTCTAACTGGTACGTCCGGCGCAGTCGCCGACGCTTCTGGAAATCGGGTCTACTGAACCAGGGCGAGAACAGCGGAGACCAGGACAAGCTGGCCGCATACGCCACGCTTTATGAGGTGCTGGTCACGCTGTCGAAACTGCTTGCCCCAATCATCCCTTTCGCCACTGAGGCCATCTACCAGAATCTGGTTGTCCGGGCGGGATTGGGACAGGAGAGCGTGCACCTCGACGATTATCCCGTCGCCGACGAGAGCGTCATAGACTCTCGATTGACCGACGTTTCCAGGCTCGCCATGCGGCTCTCCAGCATGGGCCGAGCCGCACGAAGCAAGGCATCGATCAAGGTCCGACAACCTCTGGCAACGGCGATGATCAAGACTCGCACCGCCGAGGAGCGCTCCCTGCTTGAACAGGCGGAGCCGCAGATCATCGACGAATTAAACGTACGGGACATCGTGGCCTTCGACGCCGACAACGAGGTCGTGGATTACAAGCTCCAGGCCAACATGCCTATCCTCGGCCCAAAGTATGGCATGGAGCTTCACTACATCATCGAGGCTCTGGCCGCTGCCGACGCCCAGGAGGTCGCCGCGAAAGTGGACGCTGGCGAATCAGTGGAGTTGTCAGGCTATGAGCTTGAGCCAGAAGAAATCTTGGTCTCGTCGGACGACAGAGAAGGGTTCGCTGTGTCCAGCGACGCAGGCTACACCGTCGCAATCGCCACCGAGGTCACTCCGGAGCTTCGTCTGGAAGGCCAAGCGCGAGAGCTGGTTCACCGCATCCAGAACATGCGACGCGCTGCCGATTTCGACATCGCCGACCGCATAATCACCTACTACCAGGGCGACGAGAATCTGTCCGAGGTCGTCCGCGTTCACTCGGACTACATACGGCAAGAGACGCTCAGTGACGAGTTGCTGGAAGCCCCAGCCCCATCAGACGCCCATTCTGAAGACCAGAATTTCGACGGCATCGAGGCAATCGTCGCGCTGATCAGAAAAGCTTAAAATGGGTTATTCCGTCGGTAACACGGATATTGGCGCATCATGATTCTGTGCGCTTAGGCGGCAGAAAGATGGCATTGACGATTGGCCTATTGTTTCGTAATATGAAATTAACCCGATTGATATAATACTCGGGACGCCTCTGACACAATCCCAACAAAATAGATCGTTCCGCCCTCCTCTGAACAGAGATTGGTTCCTTCCGTTGGCCGAGAATCTACCGGATTCATCCCGTATTCCGATAACTTTCCCAGAGGTGGGCATTAAAACACCCCTGCCGGGTATTTTTTCCGGCAGGGGTGTTGTCTTGACGAGGCTATCAGGCGTTAGGAGATATTTCTATGGCGAGAATCTTCCGAGGCTGAACGGCTCAAGTGGGCCGCCGTCGCCAGATGCGATTGATTCGGCTAGTGAGTCTGCTGTGGCGGGCGCCATCATGATGCCAACTGCATCGTGGCCTGCGATTATGCTGAGACCATCCCACCCGGGCACAGGGCCGATGATGGGCAGGTCGTCGGGGGTTCCGGGGCGCACACCCACCCGGGCCGAATCGAACTGAGCGTCTTTCAGCTTCGGATAGAGGTCGACCGCCGCTTTGATCATATCCGCAATAGCCCCCGCCGTCACAACCTGATCAAACTCATACTCATGCCGCGTCGCTGCCACCAGGATTCTGCCATCCGGTTGAGGAACGCAGTAACCAGAGAATCCGTGGACCGGCGACCGTGGCAGTAAACCGGGCAACCTCAACAATATCCGTTGGCCTTTGATCGGCCTGATCGGAACGTCTTCGGGTATCCAACGAGTTGCAATGCCCGTCCACGGCCCCGATGCCAGAACCACATGCCCTGCTTCAAAACCCCCTGCAGCGGTCCGCACTCCGACGACCCTACTGGCTTCGGTCTCGATGCCAAACACTTCGGTCTTATCAAAAAATCGCACTCCCAGCTGAGTTCCGGCATGGACCAGGGAATCCACGAGGCTCTGGCCAACAACATAACCTTCCTGAGGCGAGTATACCCCGCCCAGAACACGAGGGCTGATGTCTGGTTCCCGATCCGACACTTCCTGAGCGTCCAGCCACTCGACGGCCATATCGAGATCGGACTGCCACGCAAGGTCATCTCTCAAAGTTCCCGCCAGTTCCTCGGTAAATGCAACCTTCAGTACGCCAGACTGCCGATACTGAGGGTCAAGTCCGGCATCTGTCAAATCGCTGGCGAGAGTCGGAAACATCCGCAGGCTCTTTAGGGCCAATTCAAAATACGGCTCGTTGTCATGGGGAACGTGCCACAGTGGCCCAACGACGCCGGCCGTGGCACCGGATGCTCCCCAGCCAAAAGTGTTCTGCTCGAACACGCTGGAGGTGATTCCGCGACGAGCGAGGTAGTACGCCGTGGCGCACCCCATGACGCCGCCGCCAACAATAACGACGTCGGAATGTTTGGTCATGAACTCTCCAAAAAAGAAAAGATGGCGTCGGGCGGAGTGGAGTTAGGCGTGAATCTCGATGATGTCGCCATCGGTGAGTTGGTGCCCACGCCCGACCCTCTGGCCTTCAAATTTCCCTGACATCCCCCACAGGACCGCGTACTTGAGGCCGCGTCCCAACTCCCGATGGAGCTTCTCTGCGGCTTCGGCAACCGTGCTTTCCGCCGGTAGCACAAGAGGGTCGGTCTTCTCAAACTCCTCCAGTTTCTGCCTGGGGGATTTCGTGTACACCCGAATCACGTCCAAAGCGCGAAAGACCTCCAGAGCCAGGTCTTCTAGCCCAACTTCTTCTTCGGCGCTCGCCATCACGATGGGGTAATCTGACTCGAAGGTGTCCTCAAGAATCTGATACTGGTCCAACGCGCCGGGGATGTCAGCCTTGTTGCCCATCAGAATCGTCGGCTTAGACTTCCAGGGGTTGTCCTCATCTGGTTGCTCGCCTCGCTTCAAAAGCTGGAACTCCCAGTCCTTCAGGGCCGAGAACACTTCGTCTATCTGTTCGATGACATCCATTGACAGGTCAACGACGATAACGAAAACGTCCGTTGAACGCAACAGGCCGTAAAGCCTGCTCTGAGTCCCAGGATTGGAGATGGGCGGAGTGTCCACCAATTGGATATGCACGTCCTCGTAGGGAAGCATACCGGGCACCGGCTCTTGAGTGCTGAGAGCATAAGCGCCGACCTTAGTTTTTGCGCCGGTTGCCTGGGCCAGGATCAGCGATTTTCCCACGTTGGTCGGCCCGATGAGCGTGGCCCGTCCGCCGCCTTCTTTCGGCAGCGAAAACGGTTCGGTCCGACCGCCGGAGCCTCCGGGCGTCGGGCCTTCAAGCTCTGCCATGAGCTTTGACAGCCTGGTTCGATGTTGTGCCCTCAGATGATCCGTGCCCTTGTGCTTGGGCATGATGGACAGCATCTCTTGAAGCGCGGCAATCTTCTGCTGAGTGGTCGTTGCCTCTCGGAATTGACTCTCGACTTTGCGGTACTGTGGTGTCACGTTTGTGGGCATGAGACAACCGCCTAATATTTCTATGCTTGTTGACCTTCCGAATCACGTATCGCCAGGTACACCGTTTCGGGTTTCATTGGCAATTGGCGCATTCTGGCGCCAACAGCATTATATATCGCGTTGGCAATGGCGCCAGCCGGAGGCACTATTGGAGCCTGCCCCACCGCTCGAATACCCAGCGGATGGGCCTCTGACGGAATTTCGATGATTTCCGTGTCTATGAACGGCACGTCCATGGACGTTGGAAGCCGATAATCCAACAGAGTCGCGTTCTGAAGCCTGCCATCTTCATCGTAATCATACTCCTCGGAAAGCGCCCAGCCAATCCCCTGAGTCGCCCCGCCCTGCATCTGGCCCTCGACTTGTGCCGGGTTCACGGCCAACCCCGCATCCTGGAATGTCGTGTATCTCAAAAGATCGACCTTGCCGGTTTCGGGGTCAACCTCCACATCGACTACGTGAGCAGTCGCATTGGGCGCGATCGCCGCGCCGTCGGGAATCTCGCT
>Ga0066860_10000379_pt1 | contig 19275 bp, 23 predicted proteins | sample ETN07SmetaG_FD_65601 | JGI IMG/M metagenome (GOLD analysis project Ga0066860, IMG submission 65601) | Marine microbial and viral communities from oxygen minimum zone, Eastern Pacific Ocean - ETNP2014F14-07SV275 | ecosystem: Environmental > Aquatic > Marine > Oceanic ... | reverse complement strand
CCTCAACGGCGGCGAAGGGATGGATGATCTTTCAGGTAATGATGGCAATGATACACTCTTGGGCGGCGCCGGAGACGACAGCATCAATGGTGGCGCCGGGAATGACACCATGTCAGGCGGCGCGGGCAATGACGTCTATAAATTCTACATTGGTGACCGTGGCGATGGCACCTTTGATGGCTTCGGTCACGATGTGATCAGTGACTTTGCTGATGGGGCAGCGGGCCAGATGATCGACCGCATTGAGATCAACTATTATGGTTTACCGGAAACGATTTACCAAGGCTTCGAAATCGACGGCAACGATACGCTTTTGACCTTCGCCTATGGCGCAGGTGAGACGAGTACAATTCGCCTTGAAAACTACATCATGGAGGAGTGGGAAGCCTGGCCGTCAGCGGACAGTATGACCATTTACGGCCAAGCTTCTAACCGTGTAAGTCACGATATACTTGAGGGGACGGAAGCCAGCGACACGCTTTATGGCGGGGCTGGTGATGACACGCTGATCGGGTATGGCGGTGACGATGATCTGTCCGGAGACTTCGGTAACGATAGCCTCGATGGCGGTGAAGGTGCGGATTATCTCTCAGGCAGAGCTGGCAATGATACGCTTTCAGGCGGCGCTGGCGCCGATACGATTTACGGCGGTGATGGCGACGACATTTTGAATGCAGGTAGTGGCGATGACAGCCTCGAAGGAGGCCGTGGAGATGACGTTCTGTCTGGAGGATCAGGAAACGATACCTTCTCCTTCTACATTCATGACTTTGGCGATGGTACGTATGAAGGCTTTGGACACGATGTGATCAGCGACTTTGCGTACGGAGCCAGCGACCAGATAGTGGATCGTGTGGAAATCAATCACTGGGGCATGTCAGATACAACCTACCAAGGATTTGAAATCGACGGTAACGATACGGTTTTGACCTTCGCCTATGGCGCAGGCGAGATCAGCACAATCCGCCTTGAGAACTACCTTATGGAGAAATGGGATGTATTCAGCAACAATGAGAGCACAACAATCCATGGTCAAGATCGTAATCGTTTCAGTCATGATGTTCTTATAGGAACTGAAGGGAATGATGATCTGAGCGGAGGCGCGGGAAATGACACTCTGACTGGCTTGGGAGGAGATGACTGGCTTTTAGGTGATGCTGGCGATGATAGCATAGATGGTGGCGCGGGGAATGATTTTATCGCTGGAATTACGGGTAATGATATACTCACTGGTGGTGCTGGAGCTGATGTCTTCCATTTTCTCGAAGACTTCGGAAACGATACAATCAAAGATTTTGAAGCCGGAGATCAAATTGAAATCATGCTTTGGGATATTTCTTTCGAAGAGATGGAAACTACAGCCAGCGATACTCTCTTAAACTTCAGTTACACAGACCCTGACACTGGAGAGCAAACTGCCTCATCAGTGATGCTGGAAAATTATCTTCTCGATCCTGCTAACATGGTAAACGACGGCTATCGCATCTTGATTGAGGAAGCTTACTTCTGATCCCGTCAAACTTAAGCTGAGATCTTACAGCATAATCATAGCAAAGGGCCGCTCCAGAAATCTGGAGCGGCCCTGCTAAACTTCAAAGCGAAGCATTTCTTTTTTCAATTTCCAAAACATCAGAACGCCCGGCGGACGGATGTTTCTCAGTGTCGCGCAAAGGATGTTCCTGATGCGACACCTCTCCCAGCTTTATAATCGGAGCGGTCCGATTGCGTGCGGATAGCACGTCTGGATGCGAGAAGACCGATCAGGGGCGCGCCAGGTGGTTTATATCTTTTGCTGAGGTCATAAACCGGGGCGCGGGGGCGAAGCCCCCGCCACAATCATATCGTGAGATATCATTTGCTTCGACATAAGGAGTATAGGACGGAATACCTGTGCGGTACACCAATCGTAGTCACCAAGCCTCAAGCAATTCCTCGCGAGCGTCAGGACTATCCGAGAGGTTCGTGAGCGTCACATCATAAACAGGATCTGGCCTGATTACATGACTGATATCCATGGAGCCTGCCATCTCCAGCCACTTATATTCCGACTGAGGATAGGCTTTCTCGCAGGTCTCAAGACGGCGCCGCCATCCATCCCACTCTCCATCCGGATAAAAGCACAAGATCGTGCGCGGACCCAAAGGGCCATCCGTGTATTGATGTGCTCGGTACTTGATGGGAATGCGTGTGTGGGTGTCCATGTCTCTCGCCTTTTCTTTGCATATAGGGAAAGAGCGCGTCGAGGCTCCGAAATGCATAAGCAAATTTCGGAGATGAGGCGGCGAAAATGACCCTCGGGAATGTCCTCAAGCGAACAGCCGGCACCTAAAGCACCGGCTGTCTCAATCCGTTTGCTGTGCGCAGCTTGCCGGGCTCAGCTTACTGGGCTCGAATATCGAGCAGCATGGTGTGCAGGCGCGTGCGCGCATCAATGCCCGCCCGCGTGATATCGGTTGTGCGATCCACCAGCTTCCAGCCTGCATTGAGAGTGCGATCCAATGTCCAGCCCTTAAGGGCGGCGTCAGCGCGAGATGCCCGCGCAAAGAGGGCTTGGAGCGCCATCGTGGCCGTAAGAAGCGGCACTGCCGTCTTGCCAGTCAAAACAGGTAAAGGCGGCGAGGCGTCATCTCCTGCCAACCAGGTTTCGATCTTTTTAAGCCAAGCAGACAGCTTATGCTGCGCAATTTGTGCAGCAAGCGCCGGATCACCATCCGCCAGGGTCAGCAAAGCCTTTGGTTTTTCCTTCGTGTCAATCTCTTCCGCCGCCAAAAGCGCCTCAAGCTCAAGGATTGCCAAATCCTCATTCGGGGACACAGGGAACACGCTGCAACGCGACCGAATGGTCGAGGGCAGCGGAGCAGGGTTGTCCGTCACAATAATGATGCGTGTGGCCTTGGTAGGCTCCTCCAACGGCTTGAGCAGCGCATTGGCAGCATTTGTGTTCATCCGGTGGGCCCGGTAAAGCACCAGCGTCTTCATGCCATCTCCGGACGCTGTGGACGCCAGAAAACTCTGAGCGTCTCGAATGGCGTCGACTTTAATGAAGTCGCCGGCACCTTCTGGCGACAAACGGCGAATGTCAGGATGACCCGCTGTGCCATAGGTGCGCGTAAGGGCATCCTCGACGAGACCTTCAAGGCGGTAGCCACGCGGGGCTACAAGCATAAATCCCTGCGCCTTAATGGCGAGATCACCCATAAGAATGTTGTCGATGAGTTTTGCAGCATCGCTCATGCGGCCTCCTTCCAGCCCTGATGATGGGCAATCTGTACGATCATCGAACCCAGGGCCGCATCTGCGGAGATCCCTTGCTCAATGATCCGGTATTCGGTTTGATCTATCAGCTTCAGGATTCTGTCGATTTTCCAGACCGACAATCCGCCCAGCATTTTCTTCATTGCAGCTTTTTCTGCCCAGAAGACCGGTGGACGTGCTTTTTCAACAGCCTCAGATACCGAATGACCACTTGCCAGCATGTCCCGCATTCTAAATGCGCGGCCAGCAAAGGCACGCAGCAGGCCGATGAAGTTCTCACCACTGGACATGCGAATGTGCAATGCCTTCGCGGCGGCCGCAGGTTTGCCTGAGATGGCATGGTCAAAGGGCGCAGTCATGCCGTCCTCATCAACTGTGTCCAGCACAGCTTTGACATCAGCAAGGGTCACCTTCGTTCGTCCTTGCCCCTGCGCGTGCAACGCGACGATTTCGCAAGCCCGGGCGGCCAAAGCGCGGTCTCCCGAAAGACGATCCGCCAGACCCTGGCGGGCGTCGCTTTCAACACCAAGCCCATCTGTCTTGAAATGCTGCGCAGCAAAGCTTTGAATCTCATTTGCGCGCATTGCGTAAAGCGGCACACCTAAAAGACCGTCGCCTGACTGAAAACGCTTTCTCAGCTTGGATGTGGCTTTAAGTTCGCCCGCAAGAACGATCAATCGTGCCTCTTCTGAAAAAGGAGCCTCAAGCACTGCTTCGATCTTTTTAAGCTGGGCATCACCCGCGCCATCAAGAATAACCGTTGTAGCGCCGCCAAAAAGCGAGCCTGAGCCCAAAGAGGCCATAATGTCGGGGATTTCTGCAGTTTTGATGTCCATCCGTTCGCGATCGCCATCTCCGGCCGCAAGACGGGCAAATTCGAAGATGCCGCCCTGATCTGGGCCGAAGAACAAAATGGCGCGGGCGCCGCCGGGTGCAAGCTCGCGTGGCATGACGCCCGGAACCCAGTTGGCCGTAGTGTTGGGTTTGAGTTCCATGGGATCTCCTTTAGGATTTCTTGGCGAAGCCGTGCGTCAGACGCAAAACGAGAATTTCTACAGCCTGATCGCGGCTCGGATTTGCAGCAGCAGGACTGCGCGCTTCAAACAGCATTTTCTGAGCACCGGTAATCTTGCCGATCCCGACCGCTGCGTTAATGCGCTTCAGGCGCTCACCATCTTCTGGAGACAAGCCGCTGTCGGACAGAAGTTCCAGATCATAGCCAGCCAGAGTAACCAGATGGAATAAGCCGATCAGATCGTCGAGAGCGACAATGGGATCGATGCCGCTGGTCACGATGGAGCGCCAGCGGCGCACAGCCTCCGCAGGTTTGCCGGAAACGATCAATGCGAGTGCATCGATAAGAGCTTTTGGCGTAGCCCTGCCGATCATTTCGCGCACCTTCTCAAGCGATACTTTTGCGCCACCAGATCCAGAAATTGCCTGATCCAGAATGGAGATGGCATCGCGCATCGAGCCTTCACCAGCCTGGGCGATGGTCTGGGCGACGCCTTCTTCAAGGTCGGCGCCTTCTTGTGTGGCGATATTTGTCAGATGCGCAGAGATAACGTCGCGCTCAATCCGGCGCAGCGAAAACTTCTGGCAGCGCGACTGGATGGTGGCTGGAATCTTGCGCGGCTCAGTGGTCGCAAAAATAAACATCACATGCGCAGGCGGCTCCTCGAGCGTTTTGAGCAATGCATTCCAAGCTGGGGTCGAGAGCATATGTGCTTCATCGATAATGTAGATTTTACGAGCACCACGGGTCATTGGCGCATAGGAGATGTTTTCGATCAGCTCTCGCATGTCCTGAACGCCGTTGCGGGAAGCTGCGTCAAGTTCGATGACATCAAGAGAAGCGTCGTTTGCGATTTCAGAGCAAGACCGGCAAGTTCCGCAAGGATCAATAGTTGGGCCATTTTCGCAGTTCACCGACCGCGCCAAAATGCGGGCCGTTGTGGTTTTACCAACGCCGCGCACGCCGGTCAGAATATAGGCCTGACCGAGTTTCTTGGTCTCGATGGCTGCCTTGACCACCGTGACCAAGGCTTCTTGACCCAGAAGGTCTTTGAGTTTCGTGGGACGGTACTTCCGTGCGAGGGTAATCATCTGCGAATGGTCCTTTATGTTCTTGTTGACCCGAACCGGACTTCGGCTCGCGGCAAGGCCGCAAGTTCGATCGGGGGGCGTCTATTTTTGGATATGGTGCTGGTATCCGGTTTTTGTCAGTTACCGGATCAGAGTAAGGCGTTCTGAGGCGCGCGTAATGACCGTGTAGAGCCACCGGCGAGAATCTTGACCAAAGGCACTGCTCTCATCGTAAGCAATCACATGGCGCCACTGAGAGCCCTGAGACTTATGGCCTGTCAGGGCGTAGCCGTAGTCAAACTGCTGCGTGCCCTTCAACTCTTTCCATGGAATGGGCTTAGGATCACCGTCGAAAAATTCGTGACGTACGCTCACGGAAATGTCGCCGCGGTTCGCAAAATCTTCGTTTTTCAAGGTGAGGCCGATGATTTTTGGACGCGGTTCTTCGCGGAAACCGGAAACAGTAAAGAGACCGCCATTCATAATGCCGAGCTTCATGTCGTTGCGCAGACAGACCAGACGATCATTGATGGCTGGCGTGAGCTCTTCGTGACCCAAATGCGCGCGGATCCTGCTGTTGAAAGCATTGCGGGTGCTGTTGCGACCGCAGATGATCTGATCTGCCATAGCGACCTCCGCGGGCCCGCGGTTTCCGGGTCGGTCGATCTCTACGGTGTCAAACACTCCATAGGGCAGGGCACGGCCTTCGCGCACATCAGTAGCAAAGCGGATAATCGGATTGTCGCGTGCCTGGCGGTGAATCTCGGTCAGCATCGCATCAGGCTCGCAGTTATGCGTGAAGAACCCATTACCTTTTACAGGAGGCAGCTGTGCGGGATCGCCAAGCACAAGGATGGGTTTGCCAAAACGCATCAGGTCGCGCGCAACCCGCTCATCGACCATTGAGCATTCATCGATGACAATGAGGGATGCTTTGGAGGCAGGGGAGCGACGATCGAAGCGGAAATCAATACCGCCATCATCTCCGGTTTTCGCCTTATAAAGCAAGGAATGGATGGTGGTGGCACCATGGCAGCCGTTGCGTTCCATCATGAGGGCTGCCTTGCCGGTATAGGCCGCAAAGCAAACAGACCCATTGACGGATGCGGCAAGATGCTTGGCGAGCGTTGTTTTGCCCGAGCCTGCGTAGCCAAAAAGCCGGAAAATCTGCTGCTTATCCTCTCCATTAATGTGACCCGACAGCCAATCCTCTACCTGCTTGAGCACTTCTTCCTGCTGGGGGCCGAAAGAAAACGAGCTTGATCCCGCAGGGGGTGCGAGGGGCTGCACCAGAGTTGGTTCTGCAAGATCTGACATGGGTTTTCTCCGAAGTAAGTTAATCGTGAATGGCAAAGGCAAGAACGGGCGATACCACCCGGGATATCGCCCGTTCCGCCCACCTGACACGGTGAGATTGTGATTCTTCAAAGAGTCTCAGCCCGTCCATATTTTGGACTCAATAGGCAGGACTGCTCTATACAGGAGATGGTGCTTAAGCTGACGGCTCGATAAGGCCCGAGGCCCTCCAACAAGGAAGATGTGGCGATAAGACCCATAATCGTTGGGGATGACGCCAAGACAGGCACGGCTGTCGCTGCTTACCGCGATGGAAGTGCCGCTACGTCATTTCGAATGTGGCAAAATACTGGAAAAACGCATTGCCTCATACACCAAATAAGTGTAGTCCGGCCTGGATGAAGTTATGAAAACGCAAAACAGGCCTCAAATGACCACCTCCAGAAACAAAGATACAAATGACATGGATGGCATTATCGGGCGCAGAATTCGCCTGTGTCGTCAGTCTCATAAGATGTCCCAAACAAAACTGGCCAACCAGGTCGGCATAGCTTGGCAGCAAATCCAAAAGTATGAGGGCGGCAAGAATCGAGTGTCAGCAACCATGCTTTGGAAGATCGCCGACGTGTTCGATGTCTCTCTTTCTTACTTTTTTGAGAACATTTCCGACGAGTTGGGCGTTGAGGATGCACAAATCATTTCAATGAAGTGGCGGGAAGATCGGCTTGTTGAGCTTTATTCACAACTTGATGAAGAACAGAAAAAATCTGTCTTCAATTACGTGAAGTCTGTCTGTGCCGATGAAAAAGTCTACGAAGTCGCAGAATAGACGACACCAGAACCAATGCCCACCTCACAACTGTAGGACTGTGAATGGATACCGTTGAAGTTGTCCAGCGCTCTCTTGATGGGAATCATTTTGAGAAGCTGTTGACAAAATTAAAAGAAGATATGGGTTTTGAACATGCCAATTTTGGCATTTTTAACCCATGGACCAAGCATTCTGTGGCGTATTCGACCTATCCCGATGACTGGCAAGAGCATTACATCGAGAACGGGTACCATGAAATCGATCCTGCAAGTACGGTTTCGCTTCGTGCGACAGCACCTCAGGACTGGTCAAATCTGCGTGACATGAACGGCTATGCTGAAGTTTTCTCTGCAGCCGCAGACTTCAGTGTCCCACGCCAGGGCCTCACTATACCAGTACGGGGATATCTGGGAGAGCTTGGAATGCTTTCGGTCTGTGGCTCGATGTCCAACCGAGAGTGGAAGCTTCTTACTGGGGACCGCATCATTGGCCTGCAGCAGGAAGCAGCAAACTTGGTAGATCGTCTTTGCTCATCCGTGACGCCGGTCTCAAAATTTGTCAAACCTCAGCTCTCTAAGGTCGAAAAAGACGTACTGAAATATGTCGGTGCTGGAGTTGGGTTCGATGAGATCGCGGGGCGCTTGAATATCTCTATGGGTATGGTTGATCTCTGCCTGAAATCGTCTCGGACTAAGCTGCGTGCGGTGTCAACGCCACAAGCAGTTGGTCGGGCGATACAGCAAGGTATCATCTCGCCGATATGATACAACAAGGTATCATCTCACCGCTCTTATCCTGTTTGATACAACAAGGTATCATCTCACCTATATGATCCTATTCGTCGAGACGCATGACCTAAGGCTCTATCCCGGGCTTCAAGAAGAAATCTTCGCGCTACGCTCGCGGGGATTGCAGTCTATCATCAGTAAAGGATCGGAAAAAATCATTCCGATCGAAAAGGATGATTTGGACGATGTGGCCCCTTCCTACATACTTTGCCTGGAGGAAGAGACCGGCGCCGTATTGGGCTCATTGCGCATTTTGCAGACGATGGGCCCTCATGCTCTATCTGATATCGTTCAAGATATAGATAAAGACGAGTTCGTTCTGCGTAGCCCTTGCCTATGGGAGATCAGCCGTGTCTGCACAGCAGAAGATCCAGGCTCAATTGCAAAAGGCTACTCGCCCGCGAAAGTCGTTGGTGAGATGTTGGTCGGCGCGATCGAGTTGGCACGTCGCTGCGGTGTCACAGACTATGTGGTCGTGATGAATGAAAATGGTGAGGCGCTGGCAACTGAAGCCGGCCTCATCCGCAGTGGTAACCTTGGCAGAGGCATTGCCGGGAATGGCGGCGTTCCTTTTTGCGCTGATGTCATTAGCTGCAATGAGAAAACGCTGAGATCCATACGCCAGACGTCAGGCATCGAAGAAGGTGTATGGGCAGACGATGGCATTATCTGTCGTTTCTCGCAAGATGAAGAGTCTTTGCCGCCACCTGCTCAAGATTTGCCTGACAAAGTCACAAAGAAAGACACTGAAGAAGTCAAACATAGGCTTCAGACCTATTGCGCAAATCAACTTCTGACAGCAAAAACCGAAGAAGAGCGCTGTGACGCATATCGCTTTATGCGGCTGCTAAACAGATTTAGCGGCAACGACGGTCACAGCCCTGCTTAATCCTAAATACGATCTTCAGGATCCACGTTGCCAAGTGTGATGTCCTCTTCATTATCAAGGTGATGATCAAACATTGCGGACAGCATTTTTTGCTGCTGCGAAATATGCTGTGCAGCCCTCAATCGAGTGTGATTTCCAGGCTTGCTATCAGTGAAAACGGACATGATTTCTGCGCGCACTTTCGCTTCTGCTGAAGCGGAAGTGTAATTGTCCGGCGCCGACTCATTGAGCCAGTTTGGAATATATTCCTGAATAACGGCGCCAACGCCATCCTTTAAAAGAAGGATGCTTAGATGCCGCTCTTGCATTGAATCGGTGAACATTCCGTCATCCCAAGGTAAGGGATAGCCCCCTACCATTTCTGCAATGCCAGCATCTTCGTTGACACGCCAAAGGACTTCAAGGAATTTCCCTTTCAAATGTGATGGGAAGTTCTGTGTGTTATAGGGGCGCGCCCAACCTTCGGGATCGAGTTCAAAATAGGTCACCCCATCTTTGATGATCCTCATGCTGTCTATGCTCGCGACAAATAAGTCGAGCCGAAGGCAGCCATGATTATCGCCGGCCATTAGCAGGGCATCAATGGCCTCGCGCGTTGCGTCTTCAAAAGGCGAAAAAGTCGTCACTGGCGCGCGAAAAATTGCAGTCATAAAATCCTCATAAGCCGAAAGGGGTGTGCTTCGCAGATATGGCACGCCCCGCATCAAGGCTTGCAACAAATGATTAAATGTCGCGATTATATTCGCGGATTGAACTCATTTTACGCAAATGGATCAATCTCGAAAGTGAGTTGCATTTCTTCGATCTCATGATCGTCAATGATCATTCTCGAGGCGAAAAGTGCTACAATATGGTGATTTCCAGCAATAGAAACTTCTGCGCCCTCTTCGAGGAGCTGGATGCGGTCTCGCAGCTCGAAAAAATCCTCCTTGGTAAATCCATCTGGATGAATCTTTAGCTCAATATACCCAGGATCTTCGACTTCTATAGTCGCAAAATAGCGAGGATGCGCGCTGCTTCTTACATCTGGAACCTCTGTGAGAATGGTTAAAAAACCAAGAAGGTCAGGGAAGGGGCCTTGGCTGAAAACAGAAACAAGGTCCTTCAAAGGATATGTTGGCGCCGTGAGGGGTGAATCTTTCATGCTCTATTCTTTCTTATTGTTGGCGCATCAGTTCACCGCCTGCACGGAAGACCCTATGCGCAGCCTCGCTCAACATATTGTTTCCAAATCGTCACCTGACAAACATCAAATGAGCCCTGGCGCAAGGCAGTAGTCATCTTCATCAGGATAAGTGCCTATTAGACGACCAGATATTCCTTTCAGTAGAGCCTTTACTGAGGACATATTCTTGGATCTCTCGTGCTGACTTTTCGCAGGACAAGCAACAAATTTAACGTCCTGAGACAGTCTTCCTGTTTGAGCGCTCGATCGGAGTTGTGACATGCCGGCATCAGCCTCCAGCAACAAGATGCCGTCGGCTGTATGGATTGCATCGATCCATCTTCCCGTTGGGGATTTTTTCATGGCAATAATCTGTTGAGAAACCACGGAACGGGCGTGGATATTATCCAACAAATGTGCGGCGGCCTTTCCCAGCATAATCTGCTTATCTTCTGTAAAAGTTCGGAACACAGTTGGGTTAAATATATGATCTTCCGATACCTTCCAGTAGTTTAACAATGTATCGCGCTTGACAGTGTCACCCTCCAAAAACCAAGATTGTGCGATTGCAACGACATCACCTGGTTTGGCAGTACTTGGATCCACAAGAGCTTCCCGCAGTTCTTTTCGGATCAACTCTTCAATGCAGTCTGTTGAGATGGTCGGGCAGGGGATATTGTAAGCGAGTTGCATAAGGTCACCAAGGTTAATGGAATAATAAAGAGTATTAATGCTGCGCTTTAAGCGGGCAGCAAGTTTAGGATTATACGGCTAAAGCCCTAACTTTGAGAGAAACCAGTTGGAGCTTCATCAATGAGAAAAATTCTATCCGCGACAATCCTTGCTTTCGCGATGGCAGGCACTGCAAGCGCAGATTTCAGACCGGGCGAAAATGTGACAAACATCCAAGATGGCATGGCGTGCAAAATGTTATTTAAAGTTTCTGAACTGCGCACACCCATGATCCCAGGCATGCCTTTGGGGTCGGTTCCTGACGATGTGCACCTGCGGCTTTTGTCAGTCGATGACAAGAGTAATCCACTATGCCAAAAAGCTCAGGCGGCGCGTCAAATCAGCATGAATGCGGCTGCAAATCAGCTTAATGGTACTGAGTTCAAAGCAGGCGATACCGTTACTGCAACAGTCATGTATCAGCAGTTCATGCATGGGAAGTTGCTCTATGATGAATATCACCACGTGATGGTCATCGAAGAGGGTGCTGGTTCGCCCGGATTTTATTCAGGACTTGGACTTCTTCCTTGATTGGAGAGAAGAAAGCTGGCCCTTGAAGGCCAGCTTTAAGTTACGCGCTTAGAAGTTCAGCGATACCGACAGGACGCCGCCCCTTTGCGTCTCTGCTTGACCCACAAAACCTTCAGAGAACCAGGTTTGGCCAAAAAAGACATCTGCTGCGCCAATGCCAAACTGAGCTCCAAGGCGAGTCCGGGTTTGAGTTTCTTCTGGTGACACAGAACTTTCATCTGGAATGTGCATTGACGTGGTGATCCTGGAGACATCCATTCCAGCTACAAGGCTGAAACCTTGCTTTGCATCATTCTGATGCGTCAAGAGTTGACCGGTCACAGCATCTCGCGTCCAGCTGTTTGCTTCAGACAAAGGCCCTGCAATCATATCGACACCAAAGGTGGCAGATTGATCTGCGCCAACGGCGACGGATCCGTAGGGGCGCAGCAAGATTTGGCGGGAAGGACGAAAGCTTTTAGCCAGACCAAATTCACCGCGGAAAGTTACGCGATCTTCAACGTGCATGTCGGATGCAGTGCTCGGATCATAGCTTTTGTCGAGACCCAGAAAGTCATGTGCTGCAGACTGGAAGTCAGGCAGGCCAGTTTGATCGCCCTGAACGATGATCTCTCCCCCGATATGGCTTTCCAGCCCTACGATCTCACCACGCGAAAAGCCACCAAAGCCCAAGACGCTGGAATAGGGGCGGTCCTGAGGTTGCTTTGACGATGCCCAAGGAGTGACGATCTGAGAGCGTCCGCGCCACTCAAACTCCTGGAACATTCCGCTGTCGCGGGATTTGAAGATAAAGGACCGCTGATAAGCCGCTGACTGCCAGCGGTCGTGTCCATCCCCCAGTGCGTCGTTGGCGAAACTGCCGACGCTGCCCTCATAGGCTCGGACCTCTTTTGCCGTGGTTGTGATAGGGGTTGCCGTCATAATAAAGGCAGCCATGAGTGCGCCAATGCCGTTGTGAAGCTTGAATAATTTCATTTCTTTTGAATCCTGTAGTGATATTCATGTATCTGGTCGGGGTTAGACCGGCTTGGAGAAGCGGCGTCGCGGTAAGAAAACGGCCACTCTTAAACGCAAACAAATCACCTCAGAGCCGCCCTTGAGGGCCCTGAAGTGATTTGTTTCTCAATGATTTCCTATTACGAACAGAGGAGGCATTCGGATCCGCAAAGTAGGATCAGCAGACGACCGTGTTTCCAAGGAGGCGCAGATGCCATTCGGCCTGGCTGGAGGCCTTGACCCGGATGAGGATCAGACTGTCGTCATAAATCGGATCAAAGAAGCCCAAGGTGCCGCCTTGTTGCAGAACAGGGTGATCCAGCAGATCTGGGATGTCTTTGAAAGGTGCACAGAGTGCGAAGTCTCCGGACACTGCGATAGACTGAGCGGCCGGATTTTCAGCGCAGACATCATGCCAGCGGCCAATGACATCGCCGATCGGCTCTTCAGAGTCAGGCGCACATTGAGTCTGGATGTCCTGCATTTCCATACGAATAATCGAAACACCGGCATCTGTCAGGAAGGCTGGCGTTTTGAAGTCGGGGTCCTGACGGATGAAGGCTTCCGTCAAGATGCGCGACAGGGTCGCTGTGAAAGAGGCTTGCTGATCAGTGGGTGCCATCTGCAGCTCATTAAAGCTCTCCAGCACAGAGGCGTGCAGGGGGTGGCGGGTCAGGGCGTTAAGGTTCTGTGTCATCTTCAAGTATCCATTGTTGATTGGCTGTCTGAAGAGGACATGCGCTCAAGATGAGCAGATCATTCGTGTTTAGGACTGTGGTTCTCCATCTCAATATAGGAGAAGGTGGAATGCGCCCTGTGCTCGGGTAGATCGTTGTTAAACAACGACTTTCAATTAGATCGCTTGAGAAGTGAGGCTTTCATCTTCCTGAAGCGCTAAGAACATCCAGAAAGAAAAACAGACAAAAGATCATAAAAGATGTTCTGTCTGCGCCGGGACGTTATGAGGCTCTATAGAACCTCAGCGATATGTGCCTCACTTGGGAATGAGAGCGTGGCGATCTTCTGCGCCTTCAAGATGTCGAGGCCATTCTTCTGGATCTTATAGAAGACATCGCACTCCTTGCGGATCGCCTTGCTTCGCGAGATCTTTGCATGAGCACTGGGAGCAGGGCGCATAACGATCGTGCAAAGCTGTGCCTCTACTGTGGCGAGGTCTTCCTCAATGGGATGGGTCTCTATTACCTGACAAGGATCATCTTGGAACAGAAACATTCCATTTGCTGTGAACAAGGCCTGTAGGGGTTCACCGTCTTCGGCAACTTTGCAATCGTCTTTGATGTTGTCGAGATAGTCGACGATATGTCCTGCTGAGAAAACAGCCTGAATGGCGCGCCCGATTGCTGCTGCCAGTTTGTCATCCTCTGGAAGGTCTTCAAACAAGCGTACTTCACTACCTGTCTGAGTTGCGATCTGCGCAGGGCCTGTAGCAATGACAAACCCGTCTACACAGTAATAGCCCATAAGCAGTCCAGTAATGCTCTTATGAGTGAAGAGCGCATCAAGGGTCTTGCCTAAGCGCCCATCTGCATCCCATAGATCTGCTGTCATCATCCGAGGCCGAATGGTTCGCATGTATATATCCTTGTCAGTTATACCTTGGCAGGCTTTCGATACTCGGCTGCAAAAACCAAAGGCTCCGCGAGTGGGGCATCTTTTGGCTCAAAGCCTGCGGGCCAGGGTCCGAGTGTGATGTGTAGCTTGAAGTCCCGGTGGTCAGGTTTAGCACCCCCGGAAACAAGTGCGCGGTGTCGCGCATGAAGAGCCTGAGAATAAAATGTCAGTACGGCGAGATCACCAAAACGCTCAAGGGACATTGTTTGAGGCTCAACGATGATGACATACTGGCGGGGTTGGAAAACGTCCTCAGACCAGTCGACAGCCACACGACTCCAAATGAGCGTGGCATGTAGGTCGTCAGGATCGGCGACAGTGATGCCGAGCCGCTTTGCAATCCCGGCAATGACAGAAATATTGGCCACCGGCCGGCCGATCTGAATGGGAGCGACTTTGGGCAATGTTGCAGCGTCAGTCATTTTGAATCTCGCGGGAGGGACGGTTCCAGGACCATTGGGTAACCTCATCGAGCTCGTCCCAGGACGGGCGCGGCACGCCTTTATCGTAAGTCGGATTAAGTCGAACATCCTCTTCGTAAGCAGCGCGGCCGAGTAGGGGGCCCTTGCGTGCGGATGGATCAAATACCATTGATGAAATCTCCTCGTTGAAATCTTTATTCTAATAATAGGTCCATGGGCCTCAAGGGCAGGGTCCCGTCCCGAAGTTTCGGGACCCGCTCATGAGGCCTGAAGGCAGGTTGGCCTGATTGAAACAAACCTAAACCTTTATATGCGATACCTTTTTTACTGTGCAAAAGGCTCAAATCCTGTAGTGTGGGAATATGAACAAATCGGGAACCGTTGATGCCGTCTGATGATCCATTTCCACTTGGTAAAGCAACAGCCTTGATGGCTTACGTGCTGGATATGTCGGGCGACAACGAGATTGACTACGAACTGATCGATCGCATTGCAGAAGGCATCTGCGCCGATGAGCGCGAGCGCGTGCGTTTAATCTCTGCGGCCGGCAACTCTCAGAACCCTGAAGTGCCGATCATGCTGTGTGATGTCTTGGAGCGCCGTCTGGCGCAGCTGCGTGACATATCCGAGCACAGATCTGATCAGGATGAAGTTGTGGGACTTTGGGCCCAGCGGGTTGCGGTGACGGCACTGGCTGCCAGCATTGGTCTGGCAGCGTCTGGGGTGGTCTCAGGGCTTTCGGGGTTCTTTGCGGTGGGCGGCGCCGTTCTGGCGTCGGTTGTGGCGACACATGTGCGGCTCAGAATGAAGCGCAACCTGCGGGAAGCGCGCCGCAATACGGAGCGCACGGAACAGTTGATTGCCTCGATCCGGGCATCACAACAGGGCTGATGTGCCGTCCATCTGGATTTAATGAGGCTGCGATGCTATATATAGGAGGAAGGAGACATGCGGATGTTTGAGGCAATCACCAGTGAAGCTCTTGTGAGCGGTGGGCTTATCGGGGTCAGCGCAGTTGTCATCATTGGCAGCCTGTCTGCCCTATGGACGCCGAAGAAGAAGCGCCGCGACATCGATGTCGATGCCGCGGTGCGCAATGCGCCCTATCACCGGTTGCACAATGTGATCCCTGTTCAGACAAGCTCCTCGGCCGTGAGCTGAGGCGCCCCTGGGGCGGTCCTTCTGATCTTCCAGATCTCGCAAAGCACCTCGCATTTGCGCTCAGCTTGAATGCGGGCGTGAGAGGAAACCTCATTTGTGCTAAGGCTTGCAGCTATGTGACTATAGCTGGGACCAAGACCTTGCTGGAAGGCGCACTCAGGCGGCGCTTCTGGCGTCAGCAATGTGCTTACAGCAATCTGCAGGCGTGCAGGGGCATGGTCTGAGTCGATCCGGGCTGTGCGTCCTTTCCCTCCAGATTGACTTTTGATCCGATGAGAGAGCACCTTAAAACGCTGAAGGGTGTTCTTTGACGGCATCAGCGCAGCTGCAAGCGCAAAAACCTCTAAGTTTGCATCGATGTCGGATAGCGATCTAATCCGATCCCATTCATCCGCAAGGCCGGCTTTAGCGATCAGTTTCCGCTCGAGGGCCGCGTCGACCGCGCGCACAATGGTGGTGCCGTCAGGTAGGATGTGATTGATCTCTTTTGGGTGCAGCAAGATCTTTTTGAGCATGACGGCCTCCGAATGGCTCAGGTTAAGCGGCAACCTGTATAGGATTACCAATGCAGGTCTTAGATGTCTCGGTGACAGGGACCAGGGTACAAGGACCCGTAATCCAAACCTCACCCTCGTGATCCCCAAGAGCCTCAGTCATTTGAGCGTCCGAGGCGTAGATGACTTCCTCTACGGATATGGTACTCAAATACTGATCCACAATCTGAGGAATGACGCGCGATCGCGGCATGAGCTGCAGGTATCTATCGAAAGTGCTGATGCAGCCCTGAATATCAACAATGATATCAAAAGCTCGGGGAGAGGCCCAAGGCGCTTCATTCCAATATTCGTTCTTCAGAAAGGTCTCAAAGGCCATGATAAGATCTGGCGTATCGGGAGACCAGCTGATCAAGGTGCCAACTGCGGGGACAGCGCGCACCAGAGTGCCTTCGCCATCTGTGTAGCACTCGGCTTGCGATTTACAGGTACTGGCGAAGGTGCATTTACCGCGGCTGCGAGATCCCTTGAAGCCTGCTTTACGCATGCGTTTGCCAATAAGGTCGTCAATCAAGATAGGGTCGGGCGAAAAGTCTGCGCAGAGACCCTTCCATAGGGAGATCTGAGACATGTGAAGTCCTTTGGGGAGTTAAAGTCAGTGGGCTCTTTGAAAGATGTGTCTGTCTGTCTTTCAAGACATCACTCAAGGCAGGCGCGGCGTAGGGAATATTTCCACAAAATCTGTTGGGTGGCCGAGGGGTGCGCTAAAATGTGCAATCTTGGTGCCCTTTTCAGCAGCTGAAACAGATGTGAGGCGCGCATGACTGGAACCATAGGGCGGCAGGGCGATCGCGCTGTGCATTTTGATGTAAGCTTGGATCGTGTGGTCTTCTTTATGGAAGTCCGGATCCATTCCGTGTCCTTGTGATGTTGGCTTGTACAGCAAAACGCCGACGCCGGAGGCCAGGAGAAGATCAAAGTTCACCGGATCTCCATATCCGTCGTCCATATGATCCATCTGTACGGCGAGCTTATCGCACCAATGCTGCGTGACGCAGTAAAAAATACTTGCGAGAAGGTTCAGTTGCCGTTGATCGAGGCCGCCCCCTGTGACAAGCGTGAACCAATCAACGCACTGTGCCATGCCGTTTTTTACCACCATTACCCTTGAAGGGGCACCAGCCTTGTCCATTTTCCCTTCGCAGGTCACGAAGGGAAATTCGATAGCAATAATATCCCCATTTACGGCTATGTCCGGGTCGACGCAAAGCTCATCCAGAAGGCTGTTGATGTCTTCATCTGCAAGCAAATCTGTGGTGAAACATTCGCGATAAAACTTCGTCATTGGACATCCTTGTTAAGCCAGGTCTTGGGTCTCTCACTGATAGAGAGCCAAGATGCCGGCGCAGCCCCGTTTAATGCCCGCCTTGAAGAGGGCGTAGCCCTGCCATTCTTTTAAGGTCGCGCGGAGTGCGCATTCCCACGGATATGCTCAAGGCCATTCATTGATGATCGGGTAGCCCATTATGGCTGGCGCGATAGGTAATGATACCCTGCGAGAGGCATGCCTCTGTCCTTTTAAGCTCCCAATATGCGCTTTCGCAACTTTCGTGCATCTGGGAGCAGGGCCTCGTGAGAGATGACCTTCGAAACCACGGGTGCGTGAGCCTTACGCAAGATTTTTTCAACATCTTCGTCACCCCATAGGGCCCAAAGAAGAAGGGCCTGTTCGGCGGTTTCTGCGCCGACCTCCTGATCGTTGATAAGCCATGGCTCGGGTGCTGATATTTCAAGCTGTTCGGGTATGGACAGGAAGTCCTCCAGCTTCTTGCTGAGACCTCGGGGCGTTAATGCAGATCGTAGAGATTTACCGCTGACTCCAAATCCGCAGATATGAAGTTCGAAGGTTGTGAGGTTGTCGCGCGCCTCATCGACAACCTGCTCGAGACTGATTTGCGAACCCGAAAGAGCACAGGCTGGTTCAGACCGGATCTCTTTCACAATGGCTTGCCAGGCCGCCATGGAGCGTTCCTCAAGGCTGAAGAACTCAACCCTCTCATGGTTGCTTAGACTTTCAGTAAAGCCGCGCCAGCGCGGAGATCCATTAAATAAAATATTACGGGATTATCCCGCTGACACATCACCCCCTAAATGTTGGGTTTAGAGCTTCAGGATTCGAGGGTGTGGCCAAGATTACTCGGCCATGCCTCATAGACCCGTAAAACGCGCCCCAGACAACATCACCTTCGCCGAGATCGAGAAGATCGCCTCGGACCAATTTGCGTGTCTGGCACTTTTCGAGCGATTGCGATTTCCAGACGGATTGCATTGCGCCGCGTGCGGTGCCACCGAGGCAGACGGGAAGTCTTTTACGCGCCATCGCACACGATCTGGCCTATTCACCTGTGGTGCATGCCGTCGGCAATTCACGATCACTTCGGGCACGGCGATGCATCGCACCCGGCTACCCCTTGGGCAGTGGCTCCGCGCGATCTGGCTGATCATTTCTTCATCAAAGGGCGTTTCCGCCCGAAAGCTCTCTGAGATGCTCGGCATCACATACAAAGTCGCTTGGCATCTCGGGCATCGCATCAGGGCGATGATGATCGACGAAAGCATCGTTCTGTCGGGCATCGTGGAGATGGATGAGATCTACGCAGGTGCGCCGCCACGCAAGCCACATGGCGGCGGCCCGAGCCGCGTCAAGTCCGGTCGTGGCCCGCGACGACCGCTTGTGCTCACAATAGCCGAGCGCGGTGGGCCTGTTGTATTTCAGCGCATCGCCAGCCATTCCATCGCCGCGATCCGCGGTGCCTCGCACAATCGGATTTCAGGCGATGCTGTCATCTCGACTGATGCCCTGCCAGCTTACCGCAAAGCGGTATCCGGGCGCGCGCATGTTGCCGTCAAGCACTCCGCGGGAGAGTTTGTTCGGCGGAATGCCAACAGCTCCGGACTGGATGCCCACACCAACACAGCCGAGGCTGTGCATGCAGAGATCCGCCGTGCGGTCATTGG